>FSZS01000052.1_pt1 | contig 20605 bp, 20 predicted proteins | sample 1638881 | NCBI WGS metagenome assembly FSZS01 (sample SAMEA3914813, study PRJEB12502) | metagenome | biome: forest; material: soil | place: Canada | collected 2011-07-07 | depth 0.3 m
ACCTATCTTGCCGCGTCGCACCCCGTGGACATCGACACCGTCCGCAGCTGGCCATTCCACAAGCGTCTTGTGCAGAACGCGGTGGGCATGATGGCGCCGGTACTGTAGGACAAGAGCGTACCCTTCCCCAACAGCCCAAGATGGGGCGGTTCCCGCCGACGTCGAGACCTACCGCTCATCATGTCGATCCACTGGGACAAACCCAACAAGCGCTGGCGCTACCAGTTCGACCGCGTCATTGACGGACGACGACGCCGAGCTAGCCGCCTACTTCCGAAAGGCTGGACTCAAGCCCAGGCGGACGCCTACGACCTCAAGGAAGCCAAGCGACAGGCCGCCGTTGCGCATGGTATCGAGCACGCCGGATCGCCCCTAATCTCCAAGGCGGTCGGCCTCTATCTGCAGGACAAGACCAAGCTCAAGAGCTTCGAGGCGGCGCGCGAGAACCTCAACCAGATCGCCTGGGCCTACATGGGCAAGACCTTCGTCGACCTGGCCGATGTCGCTCAGTTGGTGGACAAGACCCGGGAGGGTGTGCGCGAGGGAGTCATTCTGTCGGACGCCACGGTGAAGCAGCGCCTGGCTCTCCTGCGCGCGGCGTGCCGCTGGGGCTGGAAGAAGCACAACATGTGCGAAGCCGACCCGACGAGCCGTATGCAGATGCCGTCCGTGAGCAACGAGCGCCACGTCTACGTGGGCCGCGCTGAGGTTGGGCGATTGGTGCGCGCCGCCGATCGGAAGGACGCACGCGCCATGATCCTGGCCGCGTTCTACACCGGCATGCGCCTGGGCGAGTTGTTCAAGGTGGAGTCCCGCGATGGTGCGCTGATCCTGGCCGACACCAAGAACGGCACCCGGCGAGTGATCCCGGCCCATCCTCGCGTTAAACCGCTGCTCCGCTACCTTCCCCTTACTGCGAACCGGAACACTCTCGTGCGAGCCTGGGAACGAGCTCGGCGGGCCGCTGGGCTTGACCACGTCCACTTCCATGACCTTCGCCACAGCGCCGCGTCCGAAATGGTCAATGCCGGGGTCGACTTGTTCACGGTCGGACGCGTGCTCGGCCACAAGGATCAGCGCTCGACCGCCCGCTACAGCCACCACCGGGACGAGACGCTGGCGGTGGCTGTTGGCAACATCGGGAAGAAAGCCCCCCACAAGGGCGGCGCGGACAAGAAAAAGGCCACCGGTTAGGGCGGCCTAAGTGCATGATTTTACTGGCGGAGAGGGTGTCCGCCAAACACCAAGGAAAAATGCGGGTTCCAGGCTTACTCGCTGGCCGGATCTACCAAAGAACCTACCAAAGATTAGGTGATTGAATCGACATCGAACGATGTCGTTGGGACACGGAATGGCCGATCCAGGCGTTTGACGCTGCCCTGAAGGGCTGTGGCGCAGCGGAGTGATTGTCCCCCAATAAGCTGCCCGGCTGAGGCATACAAAGCCCGGTCGATGCGCCGTGCAGTGCGCGTCGCCGCGTGTCGCGCACGCACGTATGGGACGCAGGTCGTCCGCCGACGCCCCGACACCTGACCGGGTCAGTTCACCGCTGCGTCCGACTGCTTCATGAGCAAATCTTGGGCGGCGCTCTCGCGATCCCACACGGCATCGAACTTCTCGAACGCGGTCTTGCCCTCGTCGACGCTCTTGCGAAGAGATGCGTCCGCCACCGTGAAGCGGGGACAGGTCGTCGGCGCCGATAGCGAATTCGAGCCTACCTTGGCGTCGCAGGCCACGCGCGCGAGCGAAGCTTGCGTCGAGAGAGTCGTCGAGCTGTCATGGAGATCCTGCTGATCCGCGTCGACAGCGGCGCGCGCCTGGGATGAATCGACGCCGATTTGATGGATAGCGACAGAGATTTGGCCGCGCTGCACCGAACGCTGCCCGTCGCCGTGAATGGCGCGCTCGCGATCGAGCGCCAAGGCCATCTTGGCAGTGTTGGCGGCGAGGCGCGATTCCAAGGCGGGCAGACGCCCAGCGGCTTTGGCAAGGCGGTCTTCGAAGGCGGTAATCCGGTCGGCCAAGCTCTCGATCGCTTCGGCCCGTTGCTTCGCGGACGAAGCTCCGCGGAGTCCGGCGACGCCGGCCTGGAATTCCGATATGTCTGCTCGCTTCATGGAGACGTGGAACGTCGTGCTGCCTTCGAGGCGAAAGATGTCCCCATGAACCTCGCCGGAGACTGGGATGGTCGATCCGAGGAAGCCCGTGTCCTTGATCGAGCCGGCGAAACGGTCGCCGTCGACCGCGGCGGAAAAGGCGAATATTCGGTCGTCGAACTTGCCTCCGGGCTGAGCAACGAACTCTTCGTAGCGGCCCGTTAGCTGCGAGCCGGCCTCGACGACCTGGAGCACGAAGGCGGCATTGCCGGATCGGGCGACGTAAGTCCCGGTGATGCCAGCAGCGTGGGCATCGATCACGGCTCCCGCGAGCAGAAGGGCCGCGCACAGGCGCGAGGTCGAAAACCCGTTGGGTACTCGCATCGACATGCCGCGGAACAACCGCGCCGCTGTTGGATTGAGCCCATTGTCGCGCTGCCAAGCCCGACCTGCCGTGCATTAGAACCACGCCTGCGGGTCGCGATGCGACGCGCCGCACCGTTTAGACCAGCGGCGGCCGGCAGGACGAAGCGCTCCACCACAAACGCTGAAAGTTCAGAGTTCAGTGGACAACGGTTCAGACATGAATGGTTTTCCACAGTTGGATGTCAGCGAGCGTGGCAAAGCCAAATCGGAGCGCTGGGAGAGCGCTGATCGAGAACGCGACGCGTGCTCTTGACGCACGCACATTGTGCGCGCACACTGTGCGCAATAACCAACGGCGTACTCATGACCAACGAAGACAAAGCACAGGCACAGCGCAACAGATTCCGACTGATGAAACTCGTGGAAGAGCACTTCGCCCGAGACAACATCGCCGTCGCCAACGCCATCAAGGAGCAGACTCGCCAGGACGTCTCGGTCAGATCAATCCAAACATGGCTGATCGACCCCGCACGCAAGAGCCACCGCGCGCTGCCTGAATGGGCCTTGCAGGCCCTTGAGCAGTACATCGTGCGCCCAGACAAGCAGGAATCCCTGCAACTGATCCGCCGACAGGCCGAGTTGCGTCGCGCTCAGCCCTACCGCTTCGACTACGCGGACGAGGTACTCAGCAACAGATCGGTGGAGATGGCAACGAATGAAGTCGAAGGAGAAGAGCGCGAGAACTCTAAGTGGTGCGAGCAGTTCGGCACCGGTAGCGGGATGATGCTCGCGCAGCGATTCCGGGCTCTGGAGCGAGAGGTCTACTCGATGTCGGACGCGCTCGGCGCGATCACGCGCGCAGCGCACATCTGCGACAACTTCGACGAATTCCGGCGACATGTAGACGACTCGATCCGTGACAGTAGCCTCAGGAAATTCGCCGTGCGCGAAACTCGCGAGCTGTACGTGAAAGGCGCTGGGGAGTTTTCGAACACGGAAGGGCTACCGGCGGTACGGGCGACGGCTGATGACCTGTAGCGACTGCGCCTGAAAGGCGACGCAGATCGGGTAGTCAGCACCTGGCGGCGGAGCGCCTTCCCATTCAAAGATCGCGAAGTTGTGGCTCGGTAGCCCACTAGTCGTACACCGCCGCTGCCACGATGCCATGTATTTCATTGCCAACGCGATGGCCTAGTGGCTTGCAGGCGGCCTTCGCTCAGTGGGCAGAAGCGCCGGCGCCCTCCGAGGCGGCAGCCGCGCGCTCTACGCTACGGCTTGGGCACGTCGCGAGTTGACCACCCGGAGCAGCGTTGACCGACTCGCGCCCGTTGCCTCGCAAACTTTCGACCAGGACAGGCCCTTGTCCAGAAGCTCGGCGATCAGTGCATGCCGCTCCTGATCGATCTGACGGCCCTTGTAGGCGCCTGCGGCTTTGGCCTGAGCGATCCCCTGCGCCTGGCGGCGGCGTCGGTCGGTGTAGTCCTTGCGCGCGACCACGGCCAGCATGTCCAGCAGCATCCGGTTCACGGCGTCGAGAAGGCCTTGCGTCGCGTCATCGGCCGAAGTTGACCCAAGGGCGAGCCAAGATGTCGGCAGGTCGAGGGCGGCGACGCGGATGCGCTTCTGAGCCAACTTCAACTTGAGCGCTTCCCAATCCTCGGCATTGAGCCGCGAGAGGCGGTCGACCTGTTCGACCAAGAGGATGTCACCGCGCGAGGCGTCCGCGATCAGACGAAAAAGTTCGGGCCGATCCAGCCTGGCGCCGGATTCGTTCTCGACGTACCACGACGCGACCCGGAGGCCGCGCTCGGTCGCGAACCGCTCCAGGTCGCCCCTGGCTCTCTCGGCGTTCTGGTCTTCCGTGGAGGCCCGCAGATAGCCACGAACAAAGGTCATCATGCTCATCCAGTTTCGTTTGACTGGTTCGCATCATAGCGGTTTCGTTTAAGTTGTCAAACGGCCTAAACGAACCAATTCCATCTTCAATTCTCCCGGTGTCGCTCAGCTATACCGAACTCGAACCGGGGGCCACGAGAGCCCTTGTGCTGCGTCATCACGGGCGCGTCAAGGGCGCCCTGCGGTTCAGTGTGCAGAAATGCCCGGTATCGGCTGGCCGGTGTGAGCATGCATCGGCTCTTCCTGCTCGACAACCTACACTCGGTGCTCTAAAAAAGGGAGACCCCGAATGCGCCTCGTTGCCTTGTTCATCCTGTCCCTGTCGCTCCTCGTCGGGTGCGTCCCGAAGAGCGACCTGGAGGCGTCTCAGGCCGCCAATGCCGAACTCAAGAACCAGGTAGCGGCGAAGGACAAGCAGATCACGGAGCTACAGGGCAGGTTGGACGACGTGTCCTCGAAGTTGAGTGACCGGGAGAAGCGAATAGCCGATCAGAACAAGGCGGGAACTGAGCTTGTCCAGCGTCTCACGGCAGCTACCCAGCAATTGGAGCGGAAGCCTGCACTGCCGGTCTCGGTCGGTCTGCGGAAGGCACTGATTGGCGGTGGGTACGTTGCTGTGTTCAGTACCACGGTCAAACAGGAACTCCCGCTCCTCGTTACCCTCAGGAGCAAGGCTCTGGGAACTGCCAAGCAATTCCAGCTCCGTGTCCCTGCAACTGGCAGTGTGGAGCTTGGGTCACGCGAAGGTGCCCAGATCGATCCAGCGGACGAGGTTCAGGTGGAGAACACCAACTACGAGAAGGCAGTGCTCCACTTCCACCAGTGACGGGACGAGGCACATGAGCGAAACAATCTCAGTCGCCAATCTGGCTCTCACTCGACATGCTCGGGTGTCCTCGTTGTGGGAGGCTGCGGAGTGGCGAGGTGTAGCGGAAAACGCATGCACTCTCCTCGCTCACGACATCGACGCAGCACGAACCCAGCTCGCCGGCCTTGAGAAGAGCCGCCAGCCCATGCGTCAGGCAGCACGAGAGAAGTCCTTCTGGGGTCGGTTCTTCAAGTCCGCCGAGGAGAAGGCCAACCTCGCTTCGATCCACTCCTGTCAGCAGTCGATCTCGACCTGTCAGCGGCTTGGCAATGCCATCCAGGAGAAGATCGACAACACCCCGACCACCAAGGCCGAACAGGTGCAACTCGTGAAGGAGTTGAAGGCCCAGAAGAAGGAGCTTCAGCTTCAGAAACGGGAACTCGCAGCGGAGATGAAGAACATCCGTACCGCAGCACGGCAGAAGTCGTCAGCGGTCTCGACTGGCTGGTTTGCCATGGCCGGGGACAGGAAGGTCACTGCCATCGAGCGACGGGAGATCCTGCGAGCCAAGGAGCGGGCACTGAAGCCCGGTGAGGACGCAAAAGTCCAGGTTGAACGGGTCATCCTGGCCGTGGAGCGCGAGATCCTGCGCCTCGAATCCCTAACCTGACAGGCTGGCTCATCGGCATGGCTCAGGAGGGGTCGGGCGTGCGCTAGAGGTGTCTGCCGTGGCCGTTGAGCGGCACCCATACCCCATACGGACGCCGCGCGAGCGCAACTGCGTGCGCTTGTCGACCGTGTGCGGGATGCTGGGCCGACTCGGCTAATCTCCGGACGTGGTCATTTTGCCGCGCTTCCGACGGCTGGCTGTTCCCGCTGCCTTGGGTGCCTTGGGCACTCGTGCCGCACGCGGGGGCTTGAAGGCGGGCCAGAAGTTGGCGAGGCGCAACCTGATCCTTGCCAGAACCGAGCCCTCCGCTTGCACCGACTCCAGCATGTTGGCGGGCACCTCGGTGAAGGCGTGCTGCGCCATCCGCTCAGGCGAGACGTGCACGAAGTGCTTTATCACGACCGGGGACACATCGCAGTCGCTGCTCGCGTCGAGGTCGAAGACGCAAATGTACGCATTGAGTTGCGCCTCGTCCGGAATGTCGCGGCCCTTCTGGTTCGCGACCAATCGCTGAACGCCGGGTTCGACATCTTCGATCTCGGGCGCGCCAAGGAACGGTTGCCATGAGTCCCACACCGATTGCGGCAATGCGAGGACAGTGCCTGCAGCCGATGCAGCAGTTCCAGACAGTCGGAACTTCAGCAGCACCTGATAGAACGTCCGCTTGAACACATTGGCGACGTTCGGCCCCTCGATGCCCTCGCCGGCCCAGTGATTGAGGTTGGCCTTCAACGTCCGAGCGAAATCGCGTGGGTGCAGGCGCAGACCCTGGCTCAAGTTATCGACGGCCTTCTTGTACGTGCCGTGGTAATCCATCGTTTGCAGTTCGAGGATGCCATAGCGCGAAACGGCGAAGCTCCCATCCTGAGCAAGCGTGATTTCGACGAGCGTCACATCGAACGACAACTCAGGCGACTTGGGCGTCCCCGAGATGGATATCTCACCTCCGAGCTTGTTCTGAAAGAACAGGTAGCCCGCGCCGTGTTCGGCAATTCCCGCGGTGAACTTCGCCAGTTCGGCGGCGTCCTTGAGGATCGACACCGGCAACGGCAAGACGTCTCTATCCAGACCGAAGATGCGGCGGCAACTGCGGCTCACGATGTCGGAGTTGATGACCCGCAACGGGCACACGAGCCAGTCTTGCCGTGGCCCGTTACTGACGCTGCTGATCGTGCAAACGCCCTTCGAGTTGGTCGCCTTGACGCACGCGGTCGATCTATGGAGGGCGTCGGTGAGGAACGGACACTCGCCGGCATGTGCGCCGGTCAGCTTCCGGACATCGACCCGAACCTCAGGGTAGATGCGCTGGCCGTACCACTCACTGACTAGGTTGCCGCCTGGTGCGCCTTTTGCCATTTAGTTTTGCAGTTGAGAGTTTGACGAAAGCGCCCTGAGCATCGAAGCCCACAGCGGAACGGCCGCTCGCGAGTGCGACCTCCAATGCCCGGCCCGTCCCCGAGAAGGGGTCGAGCACGGTGCCCCCGGGAGGGCAGGACGACAAGATCCGAGGCGCAACCAAGTCATGCGGGAAGGTCGCACTGTGCCCACCTTCGCCGGGCGCGACATTGACGGCCACAACGTCCGATGCACGAGGTTCGGCTTGTCCCACATCGTAGTAGTAGCTGGCCCGGCCAGCACTGGGCTTCTTGACGAAGTGGAAGAAGTGCTCGTGGGCACAGCGCAGGCGATCACCCTCCGGCCGCGGGACGGCGTTCGGCTTGTGCCAAATGAGGTCGTTCCTCAATATCCATCCGCGCTCCTGCATTGCAATGGCAAAGCGCGCCGGAATGAGCAGCAGGTTCTTCTCTTGTCGCACGCCGCCGAGCGGCGTCTTCCTGCGATGCCGCTCATCGGAGCCAAGCCCTTGCCTTCCATGCTCGCGGATGCTCGCCCACCTTGCGAAGTAGGTGTCGCCGAGGTTGATCCACATGGAGCCCTCGGCCTTGAGCCCGCGCTTCGCTTTGTCGAGGATTTCGGACAGGTGCTGGACGAACCACTCGGGGTAGGGCTCCAGGCCGAGCAAGCCGCCTTGGCGACGGTACCAATCGTAGCCGGGGCTCACGACTCCAATCTTCTTGACCGTGGGAATGTCGTTGAACAAGTCCCAGTTGTGCGAGAGCCCGTAGTCGCGATGCCCCCAGTACGGCGGACTGGTGATGACCAAGTCCACAGAACCCTTTGGTACTGCATCGAACAGATCGAAGGCGTCCCCGTGGCGCACCGTAGCCGTTGGGGCCTTGTGAGCGACCGTCCCGACGCTCTGGTCGGCCAGCGGGGGGGCTATATGTTCTTCCATCCAGTCCATTGTACGGAGTCAAAGGGCGCGTTCGACCGTCGCCGAATGGCTAAACCTGCTGTGCAGTCCCGGAGCGGTGACCCTTCACTCAACTTCCCGTGTGCACTACGCTCGTCTGGATTCCGCCAAACTTCCAGAAAAAATGCGCCCTCCAGGGCGCATGTTTATTTCGTTATACCAATAATTGCACCATTACAAAGACTGGTGGACGAAGCATTCTTAGGGCAACCCGGAGGCGGGAAGCGATAGCAGCGCCCCCGGCTTCAAGCCTGCCGATGCCCTGCGCGCAGCCAAGTGCCGCGCCATGCCCCGGCCGGGTTCGGCCCGGGGCCCAGGGAGGCTGGCCAACGGTCGTTCTAGAGCGATCCACGTTTCTTGTTGGTGTCCTGCTGCTGCTTCGCCTGGTCGTTCGTCGTCAGCTTCTTGTAGAGATCGCCGGTCAGGTAGTAGACGGTGAACTCAAACGACAGGTGAGGCGACGTGATCTCGATGACTGAATCGCCAGAACTGAACCGGGCGTAACCATTGCCAAGATCGGGGATCGGGCCGCCGGCCACACGCTTGTACTTGCCGGCCAGATTGCGGTACGCCTCCTGGGCGCCGGGACTTCCCATGCCGCCCTTGGACGCGGTGAGAGCCAGGCGAACAACCGCCTGATCCGAGGCGAAGCACTCTGCCTTGACCGATTCCGCACCTGGATACAAGGCACTGGCGTCACCGGCCTCAACTTGAACGACACCACCCGTGTCGGGTTCTGCTTCCACCTTGCCGCCCAAAATCTTGGCTGCCTGCTGGCAGTTGGTCATGCCAATGGTGATGCCGAACGGTTGTGCATTGGGACTGGGTGGCGAACCAGCCAGCGCACACGAAGCCGCAAGCGAGGAAAGAGTACCGACAAAAGCTGCCTTGAGAGTCATCATGATCGCGTTGCTTTCAGCACTGAGGTTGGAAACTGAACCTGATCCAGAAAAGCTACAGAGACACCATCTCGCGTGGGTAGTACGGCATGTCTCGGAAGGCTCTGTCATCCATGTTGAAGGCTTTCACGACGCCAGAAACTTCCATCGCCCAATAGCCGAAGAACGTTCCCCCTTTGGGCTTCAAATGTGAGTCAATCCAATACGTGGGCTTCAGCGACCTGTACCAGTCTTTCAGGTATCGCTTGACGAACGCATCACGTGACTCGCCCTTGGCCGAAATCGCGCTGAAAAGCGGCCCAAACGCTGCAGCGTGCAGCAAGTTGTCAGCTTGCTTGCGCTCTGGACTCCGCGTATTCACAAGCGCGTCATACAGGGCGTCGCGCCCCTCGTTGCCGATACAAGAAAGAAGTCGCTCCCAAAGGTCAGCCTCGACCTCAAACAGGATAGCGAAGCTGACCAACCACAGAGACACGATGTATTCGTCAAGGTCGGCGAGATCGGTGGGCGACGCCTCCTTGTCGCGCAAGTAGATTTCATACGTCTCCACCACAGCGGGGAAGCGCCCCCGCAGACGACTCAGGTCTTCACCTGTGCTGTATCCCAGAAAAATCTGCTGGTATCGGCTACGGAAGTTCGTGTACAGGAACATTGCAGGCTTGATGTACACCTCCGGATGTTCCCGCAACTTTCGGCTTTGGTCGTCTACGATGTAGTCCAGCTTTTCAATGCGCTGGGCGAAGTAGGACTTGTCAAGCGGCTGTGCTCGTTCACTCATGTCTTGGCCTGTTTCTCTAGCCCGGGGGAATTATGGTCTTAGTCACGTTGCCGTTCTCGTCCACCTGCAGCAACCACTTCTCCACCTGTCCTCTGACCTGAGCGTCGCGGATCTGAAGCTCGGTGTCTTCGTCCACGGCATCGCCGAGGCGGTCAAAGACCCATTTGTCGCTCATCTGCTTCGTTCCGTCCTTCAGCTTGCTGAGCTGCGACGTTCCGTACTTGGCTTCCGTGATGACGTACTCGGGGGGTGGGTTCGTGTTCTTCCAGACACCGTCGATGCCTTTTCCGAGAGGATCGTCGCCGACCTTCACGATGTCTTCGTTGAGCTTCTGAAAGCCGTCCTCTTCCATATAGGTGTCGGCTTGTGCCTCGCCATAGACGCCCTTCTCGCTCTTGGTGGCGTCGCGATCCACCCACTCACGCTCTTCAGGACGCGGTGCGGGCGCTGGCGAAGGCGAGCGTCCACGATTCGCCGCGGCGTCCTTCTCAGCCTGCGTAAACGGGGCGCCGGCCGGCGCCCCCTCTGCCGCCCTATTCTCAATTTGTCTGGCGACCCGGAACTCACGTGCGAGGCGCGCCACGTCCTGCGTGTACCGCGCAAGTCTCGGCACTGCCAGTGCCAGCTTGGCGAGTCCGACCACCAGGTCAATCGCCATCAGCAGGTCGAACAGCAGTTCGCCCATCAGCACTCCGGCGTGGAAATTGCCCGATAGTGTCTGCTGCTTCAGCAGGTTGGCGAACTCCTTGGCCTTCGCTTCCTGCGACTTGGTCAGTTCCTTGAAGAACTCCTTGGGGTGCGAGAAGGCGTAGGCGATGCCATCGGCGATGGCGCCGCGTTCCTCGTACGCCTGTTCAGCCTTGCGATCAAACCCCGGCCAGAAGTGGCTTGCCAGATCCATGCTGAGTGCGCTCGCCGGCAACATGGACGAGAAGACGGTAGACCTCAGGCGTGCGGCGAAGCTGTGGTCGTGCTTGGACTCCCAGTACTCCGCAAGCGCGAGCGTGTTCAGGAAGTCCACGAAGGCGACGACGGTCTTGACGAGGTTCTCGCCCATGCCGACGACGACACCCGCCGTGAAGCTCTGTTGACCGACGAGCGCGAACGCGGTGCTCCGCGTCTCATGCCAGCCGATGGCCCTCGACATATCGTGGGCCAACTGGGTCGCTTTGTGCCCCAGGTCATCAAACGTGGACGAGCCCCAGAACGACGGCCGATGGAATGTGCCGTTGCCGACCCTGGTACGAGATGGGCCGTGCCCCGGGTTCGTGAAAGTGCCCAAAACGCCGGGCGGCTTGCTCGCCATTGCTCAAATTTGTAGACGCAGAGTCATATAGGCTAACAGCCCATGCGGCGGTTCAGCATCCCTCGAAGGAGGGGTGAGACACAGGCTGCAAGGGCGGCTTCAGGCGCCCCCGACGACAGACATCCATTGCTCTACAATAGTACCCGGTGAGGTATGCAGCGCAGGCGCTTCACCCACGTTTCCACGTAGTCAGGGACTGTTCCGCATGAGTAAAAGAGGCGACGGAGAGTTTTGGCTTGCCTTCGGCATCGTTGTGGTGCTGGGGGTGGGGTACGGCGTTTACACCGTGCTCAAAAGCTGGGCAGACACCCTCGGCTTGGACATCCCCTCCGTGTTTTACCTCGCGCTTGGCGGCGTACTTTCTGCCGCAATCGCACTCGTTGGCGTCCTATGGGCCGATTGGCGGAAGTCGGTCGTGCTGCCTTGGCTGTTGCCATTCTTCGGCCTCTTCTGCCGCCCAGCGCTGACCTACTGGGCGACGCCGCATGGGGTATTTGGCGGCGCCGAGGGATACGACGTAGAAATCGCCTGGTACGGCAACGGGTGGTGGCAGCTCGCGATCATTGCTGCCCTGTGCGGCGTCGCGTTTGCCCTGACGAAGCTCTTCGATAGTGACCGGTGGTAGCCGGCGAAACGCAACCTACACTTCAAGCAGGGAGGAACCATGAACCAAGAATATGCCCAGGCGCCAGCCGGCGAGGTCGTTTCGTTGGGGCGCAAGGCGTGGACGGCATATGTAGGCACGGTGATCTTGGCGTGTCTGCTGCTACTGATCGTTGTACCGATAGCGTGGCATGCGTCGGTCGTTGCGGGCTTGCTCGCGCTGCTGCTGGTCGGAGCGTTCATCGCATACAAGGCCATGACGATTCGTAGCTACCACCTGTACCGAGATGACGTCGGCGTGTGGCTATATTCCGGTGTGCTCCCGTGGAATAGTGGCGTACGCGGAGTCAAGTGGCGCGACCTCGATGAAGCGGTGTATTACCAAACGATGTGGAGCTGGCTCTTCAAATCGTACTCACTTCGTATCGGTCATCGTTTCACGAAGTCAAGCGAGATCCTTCTGTCTCACATCGCGCGTGGCGACCAGTGCGTCATGAACATCAACGGTGAACATCAAGAACTCGTTCGCCAGAATATGCTCACCTGAGTGCGCTGTGTTCGGCGGCCCGACTGGATGGACAGGGCAGACGCTGGACATTTGGCACAATTGGAAGTTCTGACAAGGCGCACACATGCAAACCCTTCACGAACTTCTCGTCGAGCAGAAGCGGCTGAACCAGCAGATCACGGCTATGCGCAAGGCCCAGCGCGATGACGCCCTTGCCGAGATTTGGGATCTGCTGACACGCCACGACATCAGGATTGAGGATTTGCCGCAATCTACGAAGGGTGTCAAGGCGGCGAACGCCAGCAAGAAGCCTGTCGCGGCGAAGTACGCAGACAGCAACGGGCACACGTGGAGCGGTCGTGGACTCAAGCCAAGGTGGCTGACGCAGGCCCTGAGCGAAGGCAAGTTGCTGTCAGACTTCACAATCTAGCGCTAGGCCTGGGGCCGCAAATTGAACGACGGGACAAACCGATGATGCTTCAAAAGTCCATCTCGCTCGCTGTTGCGATGATTCTGAGTTGCAGCCTTGCCGTGTCGCTGACGGCCTGTGGGCAGAGCAAAGCCGATAAGGAGGCTGCCGACGTCGCTGCGATGCGCGCCCTCATGGAGAAGGAAGCAGCTGAAAAGAAGGCTGCGGCCGATAAGGCAGAGGCCGAAAACAAGCAGGCCATGGCGAAATTGAAGGCCCAAGCCGCGAGCGATGCGAAGTCGCTTGGGTGGAGCAAGTAGCACGCACGATTCTGCGAATGCAGTTTGAGAGATTTGCAATCTGAGTGACAGGCTCAGCGCCTACACTCTGCGCAGGCGGGCTTATCTTCCTCTCATTCTCCCTGGTCGTCTTTCTCCCTTGACGACTTGGCCCGCTAGCCCGCAATCAAGCCTCCTGTTAGGTGATTGCGGGCTTTTTTCTGCATACGAACGATCGACCAGTCATGCGCAACATCCAGCCGGACGAGACTTGCGTCACTGCCGAGGAAATCGTCAACAGGTTTGCGGTGGAAACCGGCCATGTACTTCACCCGACGAATGCCGGCAACGCTGCGAAGGCACTGGGGCTGGACTATGTTGAAACGCCGGTCGTTGACGCCTGGGGCAAGGGTCGAAAACGCTACGCCGAAACTGATCTGCCGCTGATTTTTGAGCGCTTGCAGGCCCTCGCCGACGAGCGCGCGAAGTGGGAGTAGTTGCCAGGCGTGGGCCGAATGAAGGCGTGAGGCGACGGCGTCACATCTTCAACTTGCCTTTCTCGGCGCGAACGTCTTCGCGAGTGGCCGAGGCGAGCCAGTCGTCTGCGATGCCGGAGAGCATTGCGGAAGTCCTCGGATACCTTCGGGTGCTGTCCGACCAGGCGCTATAGCGTTCGGCGAACGCACGCTCCTGGCCGCCGCCCTCGTTCAGCGATTTGCTGTAAACACCACGCTTGTTGAAGCATTCGGTGTGGATGCCGCGTTCCAGGTTTTCGGAGGCGGTCGCCTCCAAGAGTTCGCAAACTGCCGTAGGGGGCCAATAGGCGTCCTCCGATTCAGTCGGCGCATGCGCAAGCAAGTGACCAATCTGGATATCGGCGATCTTGCCCAACCCTCTCGCGCCGGCCAACTCGCGAGCCCTCCCAACCCATGCCGCGAGCGCCGAGCCGGCGATTCGTCGGCCGTCCTGACCTGGCACAGTTTTGAACGACGACAACAAGTCGTAGGACACGCGCGCACGAGCCTTGGTTTGTTCATCCACCTCGGCCTCAGCCTGCGTTCCCTCTGGCCTGAAGACGTGAGACAGTACCTCGACGAAAAGCGCTGGATCCTTCGCCAACAACGCGACTATGGTGAGCGCGCCCTCTTCAAAGCGGATCAGAGGCAGGTAAGCGTACTCCAGCCCCGCGATAGCGGCTTCTTCGACGTCCTCTCGCCCTCTCAGGGCCGCTAGGCCCTGGCCGATATACCAAGGAAGCATCGTGCCCATCTTGTCGGCTTCCGCAGGCACCTGAGCGACGCCCTCACGCAGAAGCATTAGCAAGGTCGACGTGGGTAGATCCTTCAATCGCAGGCTGGCCATGGCGAGCGCCTGCAGGTCGCGTCCTTGGAGATGGAAGCGATTGATGGCATACAGCAATTCGTCAAGGCTCTCGCGGAGGGGCAAGAAGTTGGTCTGCTGCCAATATTGGGCATCGACGCCCATGCCGAGGGACTTCGCGAATGCCCAGGTATCTCGGGTCTGCGGCCAGCCTAGGAGCATGCGAGCACGAGTCTCATCGTCCGCAAGTGCGGGGACAACGCGCGAAGTAAAAACCTCTGTCCAAGCCGCGCCAAACTTGTCGGCACCGACCGCCGATGCGAAGTACGCCAGATCGCCAGGAACAGCGGTGCCGATTGTCGTCATCAGCAGTTCGACTAGCTGATCTATCGAGACGGATGTGCCGCGCAACGCGGGCCCAATCGTGCCAGGAAGCTTGACGAGGCCGGCCAGACGCAGGACGCCGCGGATGCCTTCCCGCGACAGCACCCGATCGATTACATCCGCGCGGACGACGTTCGGGTCGGCGATAGTCACCCCCTCCTGGTATTTGCCGACGTGTGGCAACCAGTCGTCAAATGCCACCCGGTCGAGGACGAGCGGATCGTCGGGACGGTGCTTGTCGACCAAAGTAACCAGAGAGGCGCGTTCTTCCTGCGCCAGCGCCCAGTCCGCAGACGAGAAGTACTCGTGCTTCGACAACTCTCCGCGCAGTTCGTGCCAAACCGAACTGCCCGTGGCGGTCTGATGTCTCGTTAGGTACTCGTCGATGACCCTGAGCACCTCGGCCCGTGCAGCGGGTTGAAAGCCGGCGAGCTTGTGGATCAGTTGAACAAGGCGATCCGGATCGTTCGCGGCCAAGATGATCGCGCGATCGACGATTCCGCTTTGCGCGTCCCACACGAGGCCGAAGGTCAGCACTTCGGGATTCCTGGGCTCCGCGTCGCGCAACCGAAGCTTTTGCGTCGGCGAGCTGACTCCTGGGCCGGGCAAGAGTCTTGTCAATAGTTGCCAAGCGATGCCGGGACAGGCGTGTAGAACAGCATCCAGGCAAGCGGCGCGTTCAACCGCCGTGGCGTGCGTGTTCGGCCCCCAGCTTAGAAGGATAGCTTGGAGGCTGTTGAGCGGACGATTGATGAGGTTGGAATCGGGCTTCGGATCGATCTCGGCGAGGTTTCCGAGCACGACTGCAGCGCGCAATAAATAACGGGGATCCCAAGCCAGCGCCTCCAGCGCCCACAACAGATGAACATGAGGGCTGGACTGCCCGAAGAGGCCGGGCTCATGCGACTGAAACAACTGACGCAGGTTGCCATGATCGCCCCCGAGCATAGACTCGAGGGCCGACAAAAAAGGGTTGGGCGCGGCCTCCGCGAAGAGCGCCGTTTGGTCGCCGAGCCTCACAAGGGCTTCGTGGCTCCTTCCCCATTCGGGCAGCCCGCTCACGATCTCGTCAACGTATTGCTGGGGCGTCTTCCCCGCGACATGCAACCCGGCCGCGCCGTGCATCGTCGCGATGATTACCAGCGTCAGCGCCAGCCCGTCGCGCAGCCACGGGCTGTAGTTCTCCGGTGGCGTGTACGAAAGGCTGAACTTCTGCTCACGGCTCGGTTGGACAACCGCGTGGCTGAACACGCGCAACACCGCCGCGCGGAGCCTTTGAAGGTCGGCCTCTACGACCTGCTGCCCGTAGAACAGGAAGGCATCGACGGGCGACCGGACGCTCCAGACGTCGGCGACCTTGTCGATCGGTCGGTCTGCCATGATCACGGTGGGCAGCAGTATGCTTTCCAACGCCTCGTAGGTGTTGGCGCCGGCCAGCGCTGACACGACTTGGCAATCGAGTGTCGAAGAGGTCGACCAGCCGCCGGCCAGGAATGCCGGCTTCAAGGCCGCTGCATGCGTCAGCCATTCGGGGTCTGTCGCCGCCCCGCTGGGGATGAGACGCCGTAGCACGGTAAGGCTGCGCCCACAACGCTGCGCCAATTCGTATCCCTGGTCACGATCCAGCCCCATCGCGACGAAACCCTCGGCCATGCCGTTGGCCGAGCACTGCGAGAGGGAGGGATATTTGCGGGCCTGTGCGCCCGTCGCCGCTGAAAGGGCGACATTGCTGCGGCAAAGTACTCCCGCGAGTGGCGTAGCCCCCTTGATGACGATCGTCACCAGGCCAGACTTCGACGACAAGAATCGCGCGGCGGCCTCGTCTCGGATGATCAAGGTCTTCGACTCCAGCAGTCGGCGCACCTCCGGCTCCGCAGAACGGATCGCCGCGACTGTGAACGCCGCGAGTTCCTCTGCGGTCTCGGCGCCAAAGACGAGCGACTGGGGTGGGCCGCCAAGGCTGGCCACGACCTGTGATGTGAACTCTTTTCGATCGCCAATGACGACCGCTTCGGCGAGCTGAGGTTTGAACTGCAAACTGAACTCGTCCCAGAACTCGTCCGTACTGAGCGCACCTTCCTTGGGCGATGAATTCAGAACTTCACGGGCATAGCGCGCCGCCACAGCAGGGTACAGATCGAGCCAATGAATGAGGGCGACCGCGTCGAGATAGACGACGGCGCGCCACTTGTTTTCGGCGGTCTTGGATTCCTCCCAGGCCGTCAGAAGCTCTCGCGGCGTGTCCCACTTCTCCAGATTGACCAGCACGAGCGTGTTGGCCGCCATCACCTCGGGTGAGGTCTTTCCGGTTCGCTTGTCGTAGTCGTCCGTAGCCTTCTTGGCGCCGGCGCCCGTGCCGAATTCCCACTTGGATTTTCCCTCGGGAACGACGCCAGCCGATTCAGCCGTTTCGAGGTCTCCGTCCCATCCCCTGACCTGTCCGGCATCGCCACCCGGAAACCGGAATCGGCTCGCATCTGAGATCGACGCCCGTATCAAGTCAGACACCATGTCCGCCAAGCGCGTACGAGCGTCGGTGCGCTGCGCCCAGGTCGCGAGGTCGTTCTCATCAAGCCATTGCATCGTTGCTCCCTGTCGTGGCGCCGCAAAGGGCCTGCGGCGCGAGTCGATTTTCCTCGATCGCGAGTCCCCATCGGGACGCGTCTCTAACCAGTCATTCGCGCCGACAAAGACCTCCGGTGACGATCGGCGACGTCGATTGTGACTGTGTTCGTCCTTGGTGAACGTACTGATTCGGGGGGCTGCAGCCGCTTCCCAAGGTGACGTGCGTCAGGTTACGCGCCTCGATCGAAAGAAGTTGGAGGCTGAGGCGCACGGCGTTTCCGCGACCCGAGCGTTGTCGGCCGATACGCCTGCACAGGTTCAGTCCCGTTCGTAGCACCACGACGCGAGCGCTCCGGGAATCGGGTCGAATACCTCGACCCAAACGAGTTCGTTTCCTCGAGCGACTACCGGTAACGCCACCGTTTTCGCACTGACGGAGCTCGTCCGCCTCCACTTTTGGGTGCCAAAGCGCGTGCCCCGCCGATGGCGCCGGAGGCATTCGTCCCGCGGCTCACTCGCGGAAACGATCCGCCTTCTGGCCGTCAAAGCAGCGTCTGTCGCTGCCAGCACCGCATCAATTTTCTCCGATCGCTTGTCCCGTCGGCGCGTTCGCGCTTGACGGACGGGCTCGCCGCCGCGTGGTCGATCGATATCGAAAGGTGTCCTTCGGCTTCCTTCCATCCCTTCAAGTCCTCTCAAAGGAGCTTCCATGAACTCGATCGACGCTGCAGACATGCAGCCGCAGCCGGCCATCGAGCCGGCGTCTATGCCGCTGCATTCCGGCTTGCTCAAGGCAACCACCATCCGAGCCTACGAGAAAGCCATGGCGCACTTCCGCAACGTCTTCAACGGCAGAATTCCCTGCGACCGCGCCATGCTCGATGGGTACATCGCGTCAATGCGCAAGAACGCACCCTCAACCGTCTACCTGCGCGTCCAGGCGCTGCGACACGAACACGTGCGCCAGGGATTGCCCAGCCCTACCGAAGCCCCCGAGGTGCGCGCGCTGCTGCGTCAGCTCCAGCGTGGAATCGTGCCGGCCAAAGTCGACCGCACGGGCCGTGTACGCGCGCCGGCAAAGCGCAAGGAGCCGCGGCAGGCGCGACCCCTCACGCGCGCGCTGATCGCGAAGATGTTCGATGCGATGGGAACCGACAGTCTTGACCGGCGCGACCGCTGCCTGATCCTCCTGGGCTTCAGCGCGGGCCTGTCGGGCCCGGCGCTCGTGGGCTTGAACGTGGCGGATGTGCAGTTGACCAATGACGCGATCCTCGTTTCGATCGCCGAGGCAACAAGCGGTGCGAGTCAGGAGGTCGACTCGCGCCGGGTCATCGCCGTGCCGCGCACAGGTCACGAGCTGTGCGCGGCGCGAGCGACCGCCGAATGGATCGCGCATGCACAACTCGACGAGCACGGCGGCCCGTTGATTCGTCGTTTCGACCGGGCGGGTGATCCGACGCGACTTCGCTTGGAGGCTGCATACGTCGGGTCGGTCATCAAGCGTCGTTTGCGGGCTGTCGGCATCGATCCGGCACCGTTTTCCTCCCTGAGTTTGAAGCGCGGCAAGCGCGCCGAGCTTGCAAAGGGGCTGCTGTAGCCATCGTAGGAATGCAGAACTCTTCGGTCACATATTCCTACATCAGAGGGTTAGGTTCAACGACGTTCTACGTCTCTTTCTCTCGTCTTCGTTGATTCGATTGGATGCGGCGAGCCGCATCGACATCGACCGACAGCCATCGAACTTTCACAAGGAAATTCTGAATGCCTACATCTCCAATGGATCACCTCAAGGCGTTTGCATTCGCATTCGCTGCCGGAGTCGCGACCGCACTCGGCTGCATTGGCTTTGCCAAGTACATCGAACGCCGGGACGTCTGGTAGGTGCCCCATGACACACTCCTGCCCTCGATGCCGTTCGTCCCGCATCGCTGAACGGCGTCCGGCACGTCGGATGCTCGGTACGGTCGGAACGCTTGCTGGCGTCGTTGGTGCCGTGCTACCTGCGCTGGCCGGCGCCGAAGCAGGAGCTGCTGTTGGCCTGGTTGCCGGCCCGCCTGGCGCTTTTGCCGGGATGGTCTGCGGCGCCGTCCTGGCCGGATTGAGCGGCGGTGGCACTGGGTGCATTCTCGGGACACGCCTGGGGCAGGCCATCGATGACCACTTGATCGATGCCCACCTGTGCCTGTCCTGCGGGCATCGCTTCAAACGCGTTCACGTCGCTTCTCGCACGCCGCCTGTCCGCAACTAGACCCGACTGCAGTCGGCGGCGCCATTTCTCTTCTTCCTGGCGTTCGGCGCCAGGCCCTCACACACGACGCGTCACGCATCGCCGGCCATCCGCCCGCGAGGACGACACGCGTGCCTACCTGGAGAAACATCCTCTCATGGCTCATCTACTCGAACGCATGGCCTACGTGGGCGCAACGCCCTGGCACGGCCTGGGCAACCAACTCGTACCGAAGCAACCCCTCGATGTCTGGGCAAAGCAAGCGGGCATGGACTGGTCGATCCGCGAGACGCCGGTCTGCTACCGAACGAACGGCATCGATATCGACCACGCCGTGCTGACCTACGAGGCCAGCAAGGTGCTCTATCGCAGCGACACGGGGACGGCGCTGTCGGTCGTCGGCGACCGCTACAAGGTCGTCCAGCCTCGCGATGTGCTGGAGTTCTATCGCGATCTGACAGAAGTCTTCGGCTACGAGTTGGAGACGGCGGGCGTGCTCAAGGGAGGGCGCAAGCTGTGGGCGCTGGCCCGCACCGGGCAGGATGCCTCCATCAAGGGTCAAGACACCGTGCGGGGCTTCCTGTTGCTGGCAACGTCGTGCGACGGGACGCTCGCCACAGTCGCGACACCCACGACGGTTCGCGTGGTGTGCAACAACACGCTCGCCATCGCACTCAAGCGAGCTGCGAACGCCGTCAAGGTGCCACACAGCACGACGTTCAATCCGATGGCGGTCAAGAAGCAACTCGGCATCGCAACGTCGCAGTGGGATGCGTTCCTGTACCGCATCCAGCTCATGTCCAGCCGCAAGGTCAAGGCGTCGGAAGCCTCGACGTACTTCGACAACGTCCTGAATCTGCCGTCGACCCCCCCGGCGACGGCGGCGCCAGCCAATGGCCGTGCGCTCAAGCGCATGCTGGATCTGTTCGATGGGCAAGGGCGCGGCGCAGAACTGTCAACCGCCAAGGGCACAACCTGGGGCCTGTTGAACGCGGTGACGGAGTTCGTCGACCACGAGCGCAGGGCACGCAGTCGAGAGTCCAGATTGGACAGCGCCTGGTTCGGACCGGGGGCGACCCTCAAGCAGCGAGCGCTCGACCTGGCGCTTGACATGCTCGAATGACCCGCAACGCCATCGGCACGGTCACGCACCGTTTCGTGCAGGGCCTGCGCTGCGA
>FSZS01000236.1_pt1 | contig 20320 bp, 12 predicted proteins | sample 1638881 | NCBI WGS metagenome assembly FSZS01 (sample SAMEA3914813, study PRJEB12502) | metagenome | biome: forest; material: soil | place: Canada | collected 2011-07-07 | depth 0.3 m
GGCAATACTCGAAGCCATCGTCGCAGCGAGTCCGAGCAGGTTGGGCTTTGTTTTCGGCGCTTCCTTCTCCGGAGGCTGCGCGTGCTCGTTGGTCGGCGGATTCGTCAATGTCGTCTCCTTGGGCAGGGACGGACATGGTGCAGGCGTGCTAGCTCAAGGGGTGAGCTACCGGGATGAATAGCGGCGCACACGGAGGCAAACGTAGGCCTCCGCAAAAGCTGGACAGTTGTCAGTGGCTTGGTGTTCGCGGTACGCTGGTCGAAAACCCCTTGAGCCTCTGGAATGCCGCAATGGCTGCGTCCACCACTATCAAAATTCGAGCGAGCAAGCGCGTCCGAGATCTGATTGACAGAGGAGCGGCTGCGGCCCATAAGAGTCGAAGCGCTTTTGTGTTGGACGCTGGCGCGACGGCGGCACAGAACGTGCTGTTGGACCAGACCTGCTTTGCGCTCTCGCCGACCCAGATTGCGGAGTTCGAGCGCATCATGAACGAGCCCTTGTCGGACAATCAGGGCGTGTCAGATTTGTTTGCGAGTCGGGCGCCATGGGAGCGATGACTCATGAAGACGACTTTGGACACTGCAGCCGGCGACGCGTTGGGTCGATGGATGAACGGCAGTCGTCGCGATTACCAAGTATTTTGCGACTTCAGTCGCACCGAGCGCATCGGCATCATCAAGAAGGGTCTGCCTGCGATGGTGCTTGAGAAGTTTGCCGCCGACATGGATGTACGTCGAGAGGTCGTGTTGGACTGGCTAGCCATCTCTCGAGCCACGGCGAGTCGCAAGGTGCGCGATAGGGCCCTTTTGAGTCGAGACGAGAGCGAACGTGCTCTTGGAATGGGTCGGATCGTTGGTCGGGTAGGCAGGATCGTGTGCGAGTCGGGCGATCCCGAAGGATTTGATGCCGCGAAATGGACGGCGGCTTGGCTGGATCGCCCGAATCCTGCCCTTGGCGGCCAACGACCGAGCGTCTACATGGATACGGCCGACGGTCGCGCGCTCGTGGCCGGCCTACTATTTCAGATGCAGAGTGGGACCTGCGCTTAGGGGACTCATCCTGGATGAAGGATAACCTCGCAAGAGCGCTTCGATCAAGACGCAGAGGTTGGCCGATTGCTCATTCCGACTGGAACTCGACTAGGAACCCACCTGCGAGCAGCCCGGCTCCGAGGACAGTGCATGTGAAAACCAACCAGGAAAACCGTGCAAGCTCTTCATCCCGCTTGCGACGAACGCCGCCAAGCAAGCTCTGCGGCAGCGCTGACGGCTTCTCCTCGTGTACGGCGTTGTAGGCGTACTTGTGATAAAGGCTATGGAAAGCGTCGACGCTGAGCAATAGAGCACCGGCTACCCCCATGACGGCGCCACGCTTGTGGTCGTTGGTCGCGGTGAACCACATATCGACCAGCCAAACCGCCGAAACCGCTGCGACCAGGGCGCCCGCACTGACAACCAGGTGGCGCGCCCGAATGATCACGGAAGTGCGGGAAGTGGCGGAGTGATCTTGGCTCGAATGTGTAGCGCGTCAGCAAGCCGACCTAGCTCGTCCGGTGAGACTGGACAGTGCCGGTCGGCGCGTGAGACCGCATGGATTGCTTCTGGCGACATGTCCACCTGCCGAGCCAGTCCGGATTCAATTATGGCACCGATGCTGTCACTGCCGAGAAGCTCTTCGAGCGCACGCTGGACGGCATTTGCGATATGAAGGCGTGCACGTTCCTGAGCCTGCGAGGCGTGCACGTCCGGCCTCTCCTGGGCTACCTGGCGGGCCCGTTCACTGAGTCGATGCAAAACCTCATTCATGATCTACTCCAAAGCCTACATGGCGAGGTGACGATCGACACATAGTGCCGCGTGCGCCGCCTGGTTGTAGCCCGAAACTGCTACTGAAAGAACCCGAACTTCTTGGACTTGACCGGAGCCTGTCGAACGGACGAGCGAAAACCACAGCTCGTGCCCGCTTAGCTTATGGGATCGGAGTTCGCTCGGCACCGGCATGGCCTTGTGGCTAACGGTGTACCCGATGAGGGCGTGGCCGGTACTCATGTTGTTCAGATCCAGGACGATGTCGGCGCCGTCAGTTGCTTGCCTCGTGTCCGTCGAATTGACCATTTGCAAAATGTCACTTTCAACGTGATGGAACCCGTTCGGACCGATCGTGCCCTTGTAGAACCTTACGTTCAACAACGTTCGTCTCCCTCAACCGGTTGTCATGCGCATTCTTTCTCCTGCGACTGGACTATTTGATGTCCGGTCAGCTCTGGGTCTCAGCTGTGCAGGTGCAGCAATTGCAAGCATAACCATGCGGGGCTCACTGGCGTTCAATGAAAATACCTATTGGGCGATCGTCGGCGATTTGCAAAACGCTCTAAGCAACGTGCACCGAGGCAATGATTTCTCGACCATTAGCGTGGAACGTGCCGCAGCCCGGCCGCGAGGGCTTCGCCACGGCTGTCGGTAGCTCGATGTTTGCGATACTTTGGCGGGATGGGCGTCGCCGAACTTGACGGCGAGTTTAATTAGGTCATTTCAGTTAGGAGAATCAAAATGCGAATCAACGTATACGGTGAAGAGTTGAGGGGAAACTAGTGACAGCTATGGCGATCGGGTGACGCTTGTTCACAAGCAGGTCGTGCCTGGCTTTAAGCATTCTGCGATTCAGATTTTACTTGGCGAGCGTATCATTCATACTGAAATCGGCGGTGAGATTGATGACGATACGCCAGCAATTAAGTTCTGGTTTGCCGACGAATATCAGCGTAATCTTCTGATAAAAATGCTTGAAAAGGCGGTGCTAGAATTGCAATCTCAAGACGCTAAAAAGTAGCTCTGCTATTTGACTGTTCCGCGCTCGAGCGTGGTTGTATGTCAGGTGCTTAATTATGTGAGATCCCATGATAGTAATTCTTGTGCATTGGTTAATTCGGCCCGGCGCAGAGTCCGCGTTCGAGGAACGGTGGCGACAAATGACCGTTGATAGTCATGCCGGGCTTTACCGAGAAATTTTGACACGTCTACAAAAGCCTTCTGACGATGTGGAAGGAGCGAAGAATGATAAATTTCATACCTTTAGTGTCGGCGACCCATATTATTCGACTTACATAAATATTGGGATTTGGAGCGATTTGGATAGTTTTGACAGAGCGATCGGCAAGTACATCCCCGAAGTCAAGATCGAAGAATCTAATGGGAGAAGAGTTTTCAGCGTGCAACTCGAGGAATTTGAATTCAAGCTACGCGAACGAGTCGTGTTGCACGTTGTCGGCAGTCGTGGCGCGCAGTTACCAGAGGCTGATGTCACGTAGCCGGGTCTTCACACGATCAGTCATACGGCTCACGAGCGCCCAGGCGTTCGCGCCGTTCCTGGGACAGGTGAACCCAGGGGCCCGTAGGCGTCGTCCACTGGTCGTTCAAGAAAACCCAGGAACTCTCGAACAGTCCGAACAGTTCCTCGTCGCTGGTGACCTTGGCCTCGCCTCGCATCGAGACAAGGCCGCCAACCTCGTCTGTTTCTAGCAAGCGGAAATGCGAAACGAATCGCCAATACGAACGGCTGCGGCTGCGCCGCAGTGTTCCAGAAGGGCCGCGAGCATGGTCAAACGCTCACCCTCTGTCCAATACAACTTGCCGTGAATCAACTCAGGCTTGAACGGGAGTTCGCTGTGTCGGGCCTGCATATCGGCAGATGACCAGGCTCGGCCAGCGAGGGTGACATCGTAGGCATGTTTTTCCATGGCGCTCTCGGTTGGCGACGCTGCGGCCGAGCGGCATTGGGCTTGATCAGGATGCTTTGTGTTTGGCTTTCGAAGCAGAATTTTGACTAGCCGTGCTAATGCCGAAAATGAGATCTTCCACGTAGTATTGATAGTTGTCGGAGTTGTTCTTTGCCTTTACGGGGTCGCTCGAAGCCAACTTCAGAGCATCGTCAGTTCCATAGACTTCTGGATGCAGTCCGATGCCAACCAAATGACTTAGCTCGTGAATGAAGGTTCCCATTTGGGAATCCTTTCCGCTTGTGCCGAGATCAAAGAACGAAGGGGTCAAGAAGATCGCTCCAGGGGCTTCGTCAGGGCTCACTGCCGCGAGATCGCCGACATCCCACTTAAACGACAGATCGTTGCTTAGCGGGCACCAGAATTGCGCGAACGAGGCCTGAGCGAGTGATGTTTCATACACGTTCTGAATCTTCGCCGCTGTGTCGCTTGAAAGTGCGCCGAACCACTTCTGCTGGCGAGCAAGATCATCGGAAGATGGGGCCTTAAAGCTATCAATTGCTTTTCCAATCGCTGCCTTTGCGTCGGCAAGCGCCTGATTGACAATTGTGGACTGAGAGTCCGTGCACGGCTTTTCTTGATCGGAGATATCCGCCATTGCAGGCACCGCTATGGCGAACTGGACAAGGACTGCATAGAAAAAACTAGATGCCGACCGCACTCGAAACATTGATTTCTCCTTCGCGATAGTTTGGTTGCCGCTAGCTAACAAAAATACCGATCAGCATGCCCATCTTCCAATCAAGCTGGCAGCTAGGTCAGCGAAATTGCCACCTTAGCCGCTAGTTCAAGGCTCGTTGATCATCAAACGGTCGAAGTAGACGAGCCTGCCATCGACGGGGTCCGCATCACCCGGCATCATTTCGTACTCTTCGATGCGCACCGAGTAGGAATGCCCGACGCGCGACCGTAAACTGAGATCGGTTTGCCAGACGTTGTCGCCGGCCGACAGGCTCAGCGGCTTGTTCTCGCACACCGGGTCGGTCGGGATCCAGGCACCGTTGATCCCGGCGTCGCTGTCGTAGCTGGTCTCGGCAAGATCGCCGTGGCGCTCCTCGAGCGTGGCCAGGAAGCGTGTGCGCGGCGAACCGGAATCGCTGCCGTCCTTCAGCGCGGTGCCGGTCAATGCGACGTGCACGTTGCACAAGCCCGCCTCCTGGCCGCGGCGGACGCAGAGGCTGGCCGAGCGTTCCGGAAGCAGCTGGATGAATTCGGCGGTGACGATGGGCGACAGGCGCGATTCCTGGCCGGCCGCCTCGACGCTGTAGGGTTGATAGCGCGCCAGCGCCAGCCGCACGAAGGGCTGGTACGCGACGAGCGGATCGAGCTGGATGTCGACGAACATCCGGCCGCTCCGTTCGTCCAGCAGCGGGCGATAGAGCGCCAGCTGGGCAAGGGTGGCCGACGGCGCTGCCTTCTTGTTGCGCATCGCGTCCGGTGCCGGCTTGGCGACCTCGGGCAGCAGCGCGAGGTCGACGCGCGGTTCGTAGTCATGCATGTCCTGGAGGTGGTGCAGGTCGACGTCCAGCTGCGCCGCCGGGCCGCCCGACGCGGCGACGTCCTCGCGCGTCAGCAACCGGTTGCGCAGCGCCGAGGCGGGCATGTTCGCGAAGTCGATGTCCTCCTGCACGATCGGATCGAGGCCCCAGCGGGTCACGAAGCGTTCGATCAGCGGGTCGGGCTCGGCGTAGTCCGACGGCAATGCGCGGTTGGTGACGGCGCGGGCGCTCGTCCGGCCCGCCGCCAGCACGTCGCCCGGCCAGCAGACGAGGGCCAGCAGTTCGCCGTTGCCCGACGAATACCAGTCGGTGCCGAGCCAGATGCGAAACCAGCCGGCGTCGCGGGTGCTGACTGGGTCGCCGGTGGGCGAGCGTCCCTGTGACCAATGCATCAGCGGTGCCACGTAGTCGACCAGCGGCGCGAGCGGCCGCGCGCTCGACCGGACGACGACGCGCTGGCCCGGCGCCACGCGAACGGTGTCGGACGCGGACGCCGCGGTGTATTCGCCGGCATCGCGCGAGACCGCCGACAGCACGACGTCGATGACGCGCGCGTGCGTGTCGCCGAAGTCGAAGTCCGCCACCGCGGGCGTGGTGTCGGCGTGATCGTCGCTGCGCACGGCGATCCACGCGCTCATGCATTGCAGGGATTGCTGCGCGATCGTGAGCTCGGTCGGCTGCGGCTGGAGCGGCGGCGAGCCGCCGTCGTCCACGGCCACCGCCGCGATGTCCTTCAACGCGAAGAGCGGTCGGCTCACCGCCCGCGGCGTGGCGACGTGGCGCCGGCCCCTGCCGGTCGGTGCCGCGGTCGGCGGGTTGTCGATCCAGTGGGCCGTCGCGTCCACGCGTGCGGCGGTCATGCGGTCCAGCCGCAGGTGGCCGCAGAACGAGGCCTTGGTCGCTCCGACCGCGCGCACGATGGCGAAGGGCAGCGCCGCGTCCGAAGTCTGCAGGGGCGCGAAGGCGCGCGCCTGCTCGGCGGCGCCGCCAGGGATGCGGTCGGCTAGCGCGAGCGGCGCCAGCGGAATGTCGACGGCATGGACGACCGTCAGCTCGACGTAGGGATTGAGCATCCAGTACGACGTCAGGTTCACGAGGGCCGAGCGCTCGTCGGCCGGGCGCGGGGTCTCGGTGATCCAGCGGCACAACGTCTCGGTCTTCGCCAGCTTGGTCCGCAAGGCCGCGCGGACATCGTCGATGGTCGGCATCGGGCTGTCGGACAACCCGATCGACGCGCGCATCGATGCGCCGATGCCGTCGTTTCCCAGCGCGAGCTGGGCGAGCTGTTCGACGATGCCGCTGCGGCCGATGCGGGTCTCGTCGATCTCGTGCCAGATGCGCACGACCAGGTGGACGCCCGGCAGCAGGTGCACGGTCAGGCCGTCGTCGCGGTGCTCGACGTCGAAGCCGATGTCGCGGTTGCGCACGGTCTCGGCCGTCCTGACGCGCAGGTGCAGCGCGCGGCAATTCGGCCAGTGGCGGCCGTTCGGCTCGTCGTAGTAGTCGAAGAAGTCCGCGCCCAGGAGGCAGTCGTCGCCTTGCCGATAGAAGCCGAGCAGCGCACGACGCGCCCACGGATCGGGATAGTAGGGCGCATGGTCGGGCGGCGTGATCATGCGGCGGTAGTACAAGTCCTCGGTCGTGCCCGTGCTCTTGTCCACGCCCGTGAAGGCGTAGGACTCCGCCGGAAAGCTCCCGGCCGGCGTCAGCATCACGCCGGGGAACGCGGAGGCGGGCCAATCGGTGTTGCCGGGAACGCCGTCGAAGGCGCCGTCGCGCAGGTGCAGGTCCGGATTCGCGGCCCGCGGCGGAACGATGATCCGCTCCGCCTCGTGCAGCGTGAAGCGCGCCGAGCGGCCGGTCGAGACCACGACGTGACGCGCCGCCTGCTTGGCGAAGCGTCGGCGCTCCGGCGGATCCACCAGCAGCACCGACGGTGGCGAGATCTGCTCGAAGCGGTCGAGCTGCATGTGGCGCAGCCGCGGTGCATCGTCGATACCCGACCACGTATCGTCGCCGATCGTCACGACGGGACCGGCCTGCTGGTCCTCGTAGATCTGCGCGGCGGCGTCCACGTCGACGCTACGGCCGTCTACCATGGCCAGGCGCACGCCGAAGCGATAGCGGCGGCCGAAGCGCTGCAGTGCGATCTCGGGCGTGTCGTATTCGATCTTCAGGCGGCCGGCCGCCAGGGGCTTGTCCGAGGCGTCGCTCACCGTGAGATCGGTGGTCGAGGCGTCCGTCCTGGCGCCGGCGCAGATGCCAGACGCCGTCCAGCAGAACAGCTCGCCTTCCAGCAGCGCCTGGGTGTCGCTGCCCGTCTGCACCGTGCGCGTCCGCTCCGAGAGGAAGGCTTCGATGGGCCCGACGCCGTCGAACCAATCTGTCACGTCCTTGCCCGCGAGCCGGACGCTGCGGATGCGCCGCGACGTCATCGAGCGCCAGCGCAGCCGCTGCGAGCCGCCCGTGGCGCGCGGGATCTCGGGTTGGACGTCGGGCCGATATCCGGCGAGCAGGTGTTCGAGGTAGAGCTTGCCCTGCGTCTCGGCATCGGCGGAGTCGTCGGGCGTCAACGCTGCGGCCTTGCGATCGCCGCCGACCTCGATGAGTGCGATGCCGATCGTCTCCTGGGCCTGGAGTTCCGTGGCGATCTTGCTGGCGACCTGGCCCGCCTGCAGCTGCGATTCGAACGAGACCGCGGCCTGCACGTAGCGCTCGGGGGTCCGGTCGACGTCGATCTGGGTCAGCTCGAAGGCGCCGCCTTCCGATGACACGTTCAACAGGCCGCCGTGGTACGCGGGCCGCTTCTTCGGGCCCGGATCGTAGGCGGCGCGGGCGAAGCCCTCGGACAGCTGCGTGCGCAGCGGAACGCCGACGATGCGGCTTCCTTCGGGCGTGTCGATTTGCGTGACCCCGATCTCGGTGACGTCGTTCGCGTGCGCGCCGAGGTCGATCTCCACGTCGACGACCAGACCGAGGATGCGCAGCAGCCACGCATGCGAGGCCAAGCCGACGAGCCGCTGGTGAAACTCGTCGGCGGCGTCCGCGGCGGTCCGGGTCGACGGGTCGTTGGGTTGCCGCTGGTGCTGCGATTGCTGCGACTGCGGCGTGCCGGCGTAGGCGAGCCTGCGCTCCGCCAGGCGGGTGCTGAAGTCGTCCAGCCCGAATTCGTCGCCCGGCGCGGCATTGCTGCCGGGCAGGAACCCGCCGCTTCCGAGCGAGAGCAGGTACATGATGTGGGTCGCCGAGTGCGGCAGGAATGCGGGGTCCGGCAAGCTCACATCGCCGGGTCGCGCGACCCGCGGGCCGCGGCCGCCCCCCGGGTCGCCTTGGGCCCGCGACTTCAACACGTCGTCCGCCCAGCTTCCGCTTCGCACCGACGCGTACTGCTGGGCTGCCAGCTGCTTCTTCAGATCGTCGTAGCGCAACATCGGCTTCTTCGGCGAGGCATAGAGCGCCGCCGCCTGGCGCAGGCGCAGCAGTCCCTGCGGCATCGGCGGCGTGGCGCTGACACGGCCATGCGCGACGCGCGCGATGCCGAGCGCCGCCTTGCCGGCGAATGCCGACGACTGCAGCAGGCTGTCCGCGAACACGTTCGCCACATGCGATCGGGTGGCCACTGCCAGCTGCGCCGAGTTGTGCAGTTGCGTCGGCTTGGGTTGCTGGCGGGAATTGCGGCGTGGCACGGCGTAGCGGTCGAGCGCGCGCTCGTCGCAGGTCAGCAACTCGGCGACGACTTCTCCGAAGATGGCCTTCCACAGCTGCGTCGCCTGGGCAAGCGTGATGCGGCAGTCCGCGAGCTGCGTTGCGTAGGCGGTGCCGACGTCGACCTGTGGCGCGCCGGTCTGCTGTCCAAAGCGGGCCGCGTTCACGCTCATCACGTACTGGGGCCAATCGCGCAGCGGCGCAATCGATTCGCTGTCGGGTTCGCCGGAGGCGCGCAGGACGGGCATGGCGCGCAGTCCGCAGCACAGGAGCTGCGGGTTAGTCGGCGCGAAGCCATGCGGAACAACGTACCAGTCGGTGCGGAATTTCGCGGGTGCGGCGGGTCGGGTTGCCATGAGCGATTCCTAGACGAGCGCGGTTTCGAGCAGATCGGCCTCGATCGAGTCCCGGTGCAGCTGCCACGCTTTCGCCGTGTAGGGGTGCGCGGGCGCGGCGTCGGAAAGTGCGAGCCTGGCCGTGTCGCGCAGAGGCGCATTCGAGGCGTCCTGGTCGTTCGAGTCGCTGCTGCCGCCGCCGTCGCCCTGGCGCGCGTATTGCACGGCGATGGCGTAGGCGTACTTGAGGAATCCGATCGAGAAGTCGAACTCGAATTGCGCGGTGCCGAGCATCGCGTTGGAGTTGAGCTCGTAGGCCAGCGACACGCGCAGGGTGGCGCCCATCGTGATCAGTCCCGCGAGGCTGACTTCGCCCGTCGCGCAGAAGAAGCCCTCGATCGCCGGACTGCGGCCGCCCAGCCGGATGTAGACGCCCGCCGTGATGCGGCCGGAACCGGTGAGGACGCTGAACGTGAAGCCGGTGACGGCGCCAAACTCGAACGACGCTTCGAGGATCTCGATCGTGTCGGCCCGCGTCTGGATCGCGAAGAAGCCGCCGCCGCCGTAGATGCCTTCGGAGATCAGGAACGGCAGCGCCTTGTCGGCCAGCTTCAGCGTGAGGCGCACCGGCGAGTTGTCGAACGGCATCTCCACCGAGATCGAGAACGCGATGTTCTGCATCAGGAAGCCGCCGAGCTCCTCCATGTCCTTGCTGTACGCATAGCCGACCGTGACGCCCCGGAAACTCGGCAGGACGAAGAAGCCGGAGCTGCCGCCGAACAGTTCCTGCAGCTTCTGCACGAAGCCGAGCGCCGGGCCCGGCACGACGTCGGTGACGTCCGTGTGGCACTGGAGCCCGGACCCGGGCGCCAGCGTCAGCGTCAGCGGCTTGAAGCTGATCGAGAGGAAATTCGAAGCGCCCTTGCCGAACAGGTTCACCTTGAACGGCGCCAGCCGCGCGTTCATCGTCGCCGACGGGGCGCCGCCCTGCAGGCCGGCTTCCAGCACGGCATTGATGCTCAGCGTGGCGTCGTCCAGCGGTTCGAAGACCGCGCTGTTGCCGTCCGGATAGGCCTGGATGTCGGTCTCCCAGACGTAGCTCACGCGCAGTCGCGTCGGCACGCCCAGCGCGGCGACGATGTCGGCGAAGATCTTGTCGACGTCGACCAGCTTGCCGATGCCGCTCACGGACAGCGCGTGCTGGAGCAGCGAGGCGGCGGTCGCGGCGTTCTGTTCGAGCGATGCGAGCCATTGCTGCTGCGCGCGCAGGTTCGCGGTCGCGGGGTCGCAGGCCGCCGGATTCAGAAGTCTCCGCAGCCCATCGAGCGTCGTCTTCAGTTGGACGCTGAGGTAGTCCGAAACCGTCTGCATATTCCGGTCGTTCAGGGCCCGTATCAGCGCTTGCGCCGGCTGCCCGGAGAGCAGCCCTTGCTGCGCATCGCACAGCGCCTGCGCAAGCTTGTTCTCGACCCCGTCGACCAGTTGGCTGCGCAACGTGCTCAGCGTGCCGGCGAGCGTCGGGGCGAGCGTCTGGGCGACGCCGGCCCAGTAGGCGGCGACCTGGATCATGCGGTCGCAGGTCTGTGCGACCTCGTCGACCTGCGCGGTCCACGAGGCCACGCCGCCGCCGGGCGACTGCAGCAGCGCGGAGATGCCTGCGCCGTACGTCGCGGCGACCTGGCAGGCGGCCGGCGCGGCGAGCGTCCCCGTGACGATGGTGTTGATGCTCCGCAGCGTCGCCGCGCTGGCGCTCAGTTGCGCCAGGAAGGCCGCCGGCACGGCCGGGCTCAGTGGCGTCAGCGTCGTCGCCGTGGTGTCCAGGTGCTGCGCCAGTCCGGACAGGGAGAATCCTGCCAGGTTGCCGGCTGGCTGCTCCAGCGCCGTGAACAGCACGCTGACGAAGCCGGCGAACGTCTGCGCCGTCGCGAGGCATTCCTGGTCGGCCCTGGCGGGCGATGCGACCTGCGCCCGGTAGTCCAGCAGGCCCTGCACGACGCCGCTCACCTTGACGACGACGCCGAGCCAGTGTGCCGCCAGTGCGGCGACGTAGTCGATGCGCCCGAGGCGCTGTCGCACGGCGGGGTCCGCGATGTCGCTGCCCAGGCCCTGCTTCGGCTTCGGCGGCGGTGCCGCGTCGTGCCGCGGCGCCAGCGCATCGACGCGTGCCGCGTTGTCGAGGGTCAGGTCGGACAGCGTCGAGGCCGCCTGCCGCGCCTGCGCGAGCGCGCGGGCGCAGGCGCCTTGCTTGTCCGGCGGCAGCGTGAGGCCGGCGAGTTCGTTCTCTCGCAGGGTCACCTCGTTGGAGACGCTCGTGCCGAACGTCGCCACCGCGGCGGCCACGGCGCCGGACGTCTCGTCATCGAAGCTCCAGCCGGCGTCGAATGTCGACGCGATGGCGCCGGCCGCCTGCTGGCCGGCCTCGAGCAGCAGCGCGATCTCGTCGGCGTACGTGTCGATGGCGGTCGCGACGCCGGTCAGCAGGCCGACGACGTCCGCTTGCGCCTGGGCGAGCGCCGAGCTCACGTCCGCGGCGCGTTCGGCAAGCTGCGCGAGGCACGCGCGCAGGCTGTCGAGTTCGGGGCTCGCCGCGACGTCGGCGACGATGGCATCGAACGCGGCGCCGGCGGCCTGCGCCGCGTATTGCCGCGCGACCGGCAGGACGAACGCCTGAACCAGCGCTTTCAGATCGAGCTTCGGCAAAGCCTCGAACACCGTGCGCAGCTTGCCCAGCACGCCCGCGATGTCCGCCGGCAGCAGCACTTCCGGCTCGCTCGCGATCGCATGCGCGGTGGCGGCGAGGTCCGTCGCGGCCTTGCCGAAGTCGCCGAGCTGCGCCAGCATCGTGGCCTGGTCGACGGACGTTGCCGCCAACGAGTCCGACAACGCCTTCCACGCGGACTGCAGCGTGTCGAAGCCGGGCTGGATGCGTGCGGCGACGACAGGCGGGACGTCGTCCGACGATGCCAGCAGCTTGGCGGCGTCGGCGATGCCTTCGTCGACGGCCGGCTCGATGGCGCGCAAGGCGTCCTCGGCCAGATCGAACAGCGATTCGCTCGTGATCGTGGGGATCTTCGTGCCGGAGGCGGCCAGTGCGATCTTCAGGATGTCGACAACGCGCACGATTCCCAGCAGCTTCGCGTCGCCGATGAACGCGCTGAAAAACTCGGTCGGGTCGAAGTTGTTCTGGTGGGCGTTGCTCGGGACGGCCGCCGATGCGGCGCCCGCGATGCGGACGGTGTGCGCGGTCGCGCCGTCGCAGGTTATCGCCGGCGAGGCCAGCGGGATCGCGTCCGAGAGGTTGCCGCCGACCGGCCCGCGCTGCGCCGAGAAATAGACGATCGCGTGGCTGGGGCTCGCGAATCCGCCCGAGTGCGAGGTGTCGCCGCTGAAATCCAGCTGTGGCGGGACGCCGGCGAAGCGGCCGAAGATCTTGCCCGGGTTCACGTCGGCGGCGAAGCCGGACGCGACGTAGACGGCGTCGAAGTCCATCAGGTACTGCGTCGTGGCGGCGCCCGACAGCGCGGAGACCTGCGCCAGCGTCACGCGGCTGCGCCGACGCAGCGGGTAGTACGGCGGCTGGGCCTGCGCTTCCATGCGGGCGTCCATGGAGAGCAGGCAGCTGACGCAGCCGTCGTCGACGCCTTCGTCGTGGAGCGCCTGCACGCCGAGCATGATGCGGTCGACCTCGAGGTCGGTGTTGCTGCCCGAGGTGCCGGCCACGAAGGGCAGGCGGCCCGACAGCACCTGGGCGAAGCCGAGGGTGGGCGTGTCCGGCCAAAGATCGGGCGACTTGCCCAGCCAGAGCTGCAGCTTGTTGCGCCAGCAGTCGACGACGCGTCGAAGCAGCGGGTCGGAATGCGCGACGTTGTTGTCGATGCAGACGAGCGGCGCGGAATAGGTCGTGTGCGTCGCGTTGTCGGTGAAGGTGAATTCGACGAAGCGGCCGTCGACCAGTTGCGGGGAGAACGCGCTTTGGCCGAGTCCGGCGAAGCCGCTCTGGCTCGGGTCCGCGAGGTCGTGCGCGGGCGGCTCGGGCACCTCGATGGCGCCGTGGGCCCAGCCGCGGTTGTCGTCCGGCTGGCCGATCGCGGGGAACGCCCGCGTGAATGCGGGGCCGCTGAGGAAGAATCGCTGCACCAGCTCGGCAAGCGGCCGCAGCTTGCCGCTGGCCGTGCGATGGAAGCGGATCCACCGTTCCGTGACCTTGACGAGCGTCAGCGGCGTGCCGAGCGGGAACAGGAAGTACTTGTATTCGACGCGCGCCATGACGTCGCGGCGGATCTGCCCGTGGTGCATGTAGCGCTCGACGCTGAGCGCGCCGCCGCCCGGCCGGGCGGACGCCGGCGGATCCCAGCGGGCGTCGTACTTGAAGCTCGCGCCGAGGCTCGTCAGCTGGAGCAGGGTCGCGTCGATCGGCAGCGGCAGGTAGCGGCCCTGATCGCTGGCGGGGCGGCAGCTCAGGTCGCCCGGGTTGGAGCCCGAACACGGGTCGCAGAGCGCGGGACTTCCAGTCGGCGTCGTCGAGCTGCCGCATTCGAGCACCTGCGGCGAGCCGCACAGCGCGGGGTAGGCGTACAGCGCGGACAGCGCGACGATCTCGTGGCGGTCGCGCGCGTCGAGGGCGGCGCGAAAGTCGGTGTTGCCCGACCCCGGCGTGTAGGGCAGCGGGGGCGTGAAGATGTCGACCTGGATGCAGTCGAGATCCGGTCCGCACGGCAGCGAGTGCAGACCCGCGGGGTCGTTCCGCGTGGGGTCGCACGGGCGCGCGTCCGGCGTGAACACCGCGCGCACCTTGGCGTTCTCGAGCCGGACGCTCCAAAGCTCGTTGCGGGGACGCGGCCGGCCGGGCTGCTCGGGCTGCGTGGCCGACTGGATCCACCTGGCGCGGTCTCCGACGATGGGGCTCATCACCAGGCGAGCCGGCACCTCGATGCCGGTGCAGTAGTCGTCGGGCGTCCCGCCTGTCTCGGCCAGGCTGCGCGGACGCCGGATCTCGGGACAGCTCGGATCGGGTTCCGGCCTGTCGGGATGCAGGGTTCCTGCCGGCTGCGCGCGCCACGGCAGCCGGGGCGAGAACCGGGCCGCCGCCGAGGCGGCCGCCGGCGACGGCGCGATGGGTGCCGCCCACGACATGAGCGCGGCCGCATCGAGTTCGACGTGCTCGCCGGCGGCGAGCTCGAAGAGCAGGTGCGTGGCGCCGGCGCGTCGCGCCTGCAGCAGGGGCTCGCCGGAGCCATACGCCCCCAGGAAGTCGCGCAGGCCCGTCGATGCCTTGAACCGGTCGAACACGCCGCCTTGTGAGGCCGCGCAGTCGGACGGCAGCGACTTCGTGTCCGCGTCGACCAGGTAGGCGACGAGTGCGGTCGGCGTCCGCAGCGCGGGGTTCGCGTCCAGGACGGCGCGGGCGAGCGGCGGCTTCAGGATGCCCCAGAGCTTCTGCGTGCTGTCGGCGTACGCCAGCAGGATCGCGTAGGCCGCCAGTTCGCTCGAGACCGGGATGACGTCGCTCGGCGCGGGGCTCGGCGGCACGGCCTGGCTGACCCAGTCGGAAATGTAGATGGCCTCCTCGAGCAGGTGCTGGGAGCCGAAGTCGTATTCGATCAGCGCCTTCGCCTCGGGCCCCGCCGACGCATTTGCGGGGCGCGCGACGAGTCGCCAGTGCTTGCCTGCGAAGCGGAGATCGACGTGCCGGAAGCGCAGCGTCATGAAGAACGCGTCGGACGCGCGGCGCAGGTTCAGCTGGTAGGCGTCGAGCGGGATCGCGCCTCGGGCGAACGCGCCGGCGTCCGCGCCGTAGCCGTCGGGCGCCGGCGCGGGCTGCCCGGGTTGCCGCGTCGTGGTGAACATGGCCAGGTCGCAGCCCGGCACGCTCACGACGAAGCGCGCGGCGCGCGGCGTCGCGGCGTCGGCGACACCGCCGGGCGCGTCGTTCGAGGCCAGGAGGACCCGGCCGGTGTCGTCGTCGGTGGCGAACTCCGCGGCGGACAGCAGGCCGCGGTGCCATTGGCGCGCCAGCGTCGCGGACGAGGCGCCGAAGGCGGGCCTGCCGCCGGCGTAGTCGAGGGCCAGGTCGGCGTGCCGCGCGTGCAGGCCGATCGCCTCGCCGCCGTCGCTGTCCCAATGCAGGGTGGCGCCCTGATCGACCTGGCGCGCCATAAGACGCGCCGATCCCGTGGAGGTTTCGATGAGCGCGCGCGTGCGCGCGGCCTCGAGCGAAACGCGCGGCGACGAAGCCGCGAAGTCGATGCGGCCGTCCCCCGCGAATTGCGGCCAGGCCCGCATCCGGCGTTCCACCCCGTGTTCCGCGTCGACATCGGAGAGCCCGAGTTCCAGGCGGAGTCCGGACGTCGGGATCGCCTGCTTGCCGATGCGCAGTCGCGCTTGCTCGAGACCCGTGAGGTCTAGCAGCCAGTCAGGGCCGAAGGCCGCGCCGCCGTGCAGGCCGTCGAGCCGGAGATCGGGCGCCGCGCGGAAGGCGAGACGATCGATCCCGATCCCGACTTCTGCGCGGCGATGGCCGAGCAGCCACGTATGGAACGGAAAGTCCGCGGTGAAGCCCATCGCGTCGAAGGCCAGGCGCGCGACCCACTGCGATCCGATGCGGCGCGCCTGCAGGAGCAGGTCCGCCGGCAGATCGGTGCCGGGGAACAGGGCGCGTGTCAGGCGCACGCGCAAGGCGTCCGCGGTATGGCCGACCTCCAGCCGCGGCATGCCGTCGAACCAGCGCGCGTCGATCTGCCACGCGCAGATGCCGGAGATGGTGATCTGGAAAGCGTTCCTCGAGGCGTGCCCCTCGAATCGCGATGCGGCGCGCACCAGGGCACCGATTAGCGGAAGTCCCGCGGATGCACCGGCCATGCCCAGCATCACGGCTCGCCGGGTCGCCGTGAACTCGGTCAATCGCTCAACGAGGTTCGAGTAATGCTCGCCCGGCTCGCGCGGGCACGGGAAGGCCGTACCCTCGAAGGCGTCGATCGGAAATCGATCCATGATGAACCTTTCCGAGGACGCTAACTGGATTCGGCGGGGCTCTCCGAGCCTGATTGGTCAGCGATCAGCGTCGGCTGCACCTCGATGGCGCGCGGTCGCAAAGACATGGTTCGCTCCTCCACGAGTTTTCCATCGCTCCATTCGAAAACAGATGCAGGTGTGTATCTGTTCAGGATCGAACGGGGCCCGTCTAGGACAGGACTGGTGAAAATCGCCCTCGGTTTTGGCTCTTGCGTGGCCCGTTGCGTCTTAGACGAGAGTACCCCTAGTCCTCGTTTTTACCCTGTGCTTTGGAGCCAAGGAGCGACGGGAACTTCTGGGCAATCAAGTTACGCCACTGGTTTCTAACATCGCAAATCGTGCTAGGCGACCCCCTAGTTTCGAACCGAGAATTGCAGCGGACGAGCTGGGGTTTTGCTTTGCTTTGCACCGATCAGAGGTACCGTTGCGAGTCGCGAGTCATTGGCGGCGGTGATCTGCATCGACAACTGCGGCGAGTCCACGAGTCGTTGGATGAACATGTAGGCCTACGACCATGACGTGCGGCGGAGCTCTGTCCGGAGCGGCAAATCCACCGTTGATGACTTCGACGAGATCTTCAACGGATCACTGTGCGACGCATGCTGGAACGAGCATTTGTTCGCCTCTTAGGAGCGGGCCAAGCGCATCTTCGAGGCTTGGCACCGGGACTGCAACAAGAGCCGAGCTGACGGTGTTCTCAACAACCTGACGCTGGCCAGATGTGCATTTAAGGTCAACGAGATGGGGATTGCCTAGTGGCGCGGAAATATGACGGGCTAGACGCCCAGGTGCCACGACGATCCAGAGCGGGTCATAAGGCAGATAGCACGATGCTTGTGTGGGCGATGCGGCCACAGATGTCATCCATAGGTCCGCATTTCGACGCCGAGGGGCAGAATGATAAGTATCACCATACACAATGACGACTTCGACAGCGACCTGTTCGTGAAAGTCGTAGATCTCAATACGGCGGGCCCTGTCATCGTGCTTGATAGTCAACGCGTTTTGGCGAGCAGTGACTATCCTCAAAGCGTGCAGGTACAGGAAGACGGCAACGGCTATGGAAATGTCGAATGGACCGCCGTCAAGGCCAATGATGTGACAGTCCAAAAAACTGGGAATGACAAACCGCAGGCGGGCGGAACCGTTCACGTGACAGTCTTTGGCGCACATGTTAGTCAATCTTTGAAGGACAAACGTTGACTACTCAGTTCACCGAAACGTACTCCTATCGCGAATCAACTGGCACAACTGCTCTGAACCGAAAAGTGTGTTCATCACTGCGACGGCGCGCAGCTGGAAGCCCTGTTTGAAGGGATGGCGTCGGCAGGCTTCCGGTTCAATCGGCATCACGGACTGTGAAGGCAGTAGTTAGCATCCACACGACTTCTCGGTGCCCTCTAGGAATAGCCGAGATCGTCGTTCACTTGCTTGCGTTCGAAGTGACTCGGGCGCATGATTTCATCGCTGCGAAGCGAGTCACTCGCTAGACGTCCGACGAGGCGCAACCGAGGTGATCCGGGATACCCGGAGGAGGATGGCAATGAAGGGGTGTTTTGCCTATGCCGGTCTGGCAGGTGCGCTGGTATTGACAGGATGTGCCCAACTGCCATCCTTCGACAGTCCTTTCGGTCAGCTCAGCACCGCTCCGAGTCAGACGGGAATGACGACCGTACCTGAAGTGCCCACGATGAGCGATATCCTCACCGAGGTTCAATGCGAGATCTGGAAGCTCCCCAGGCCACAAATGCGGGCGGTCGGGGGCACCCCCACAGTCGTGAAAGGGACGGCAGGGCAGTTCTCTTCGCTGTGGGAACACCAATATGTGGTTTATGCCGTCTTCTACCTGGACGTCACGGACGATGGAGCTGTAGACCCTTCCTTGAGCTTTGTCAGGCCGTTTCTGTATTCCCATAGCCAGGCACTTGGAGCCACGGCTCAATATGGAGATGCAGCGCATCGCGTCATCCAGCAGTCAGTAACCTTCGACCTCTTCCCTGAGGAGAATGCGACTCTGCCGATGTCCGCCGATCAGCTCTGCGCGTCAACTCCTAAGGGCCATCGAGGAATCGATGGCGATTTGGGTATCGCTCAGATCATCGCGCAAGGCATTCACGCTGCTGACCCGACGCGCTACATCTTTGCCTTGGCTGATGCTCGTGATTTGGACAAGAGTGGCGAGGCAGCGATCTCCGCTCCCGCCTACCCGACGTTTGGAACGACCATCGACTTCACGCTCACTTATGGGATTGGTGCCAACGCCAACTGGTCGCTGCAACGATTCGTTGGCCCATCCGGCTCGCCGGCGTTGCTTAACTACACGCGTACTCGCAAGGAGAGCGTCGTGCTGAGCTTTGCCGCCGCAGGACAGCGGATTCTTGCTCCGCACGATGTCCCTGCCGCGGTGGAAGCAGCGTCTGCGCCCTTGAGGGTCTTCGCTCACAAGCCGACACCGGACGACGCCTTGGCACTCCAGAAAGCCGCAGGAGCAGCACAGAACGCCGCCACGATTTCACTCCTCCAACGTTTACTACCAGGCGTTCGCTGAGGAATCCATCTGGACCTGGAGGAGCGGACGATGTCAAAGAATAATCTGGTTCGAGCACCCGGTGGCCCCAGGCACCGTTCGCGGATCATCCGCCTGAAGCCGGGTGAAGGCGTGGACATTCACAAGCGAATCCAGATCCGCGATACGCGAACCAACAAGCTTGTTCGAGACCTTGGCCCCGCCACGCGAAGCGCGCATGGGCACCCGCTTTACGAGCATCCGAGTCGAATGCGGTTTCCCGCTCCGGGCGGAGTGCCGACGGTGACTGGTGCGCAGGCGGGCGACAAAAGCAAGATCGATGGCTGGAGTACCTACGCCGCCTGGCAAAGCAATGTTGGCTCGCCAGTGATGCTGATGAAGACGTCTTGGGTAGTTCCTGATCCGCCCGTGGATCAGTCGACACAGCTCATCTACATCTTCAACGGCCTCGAGAATGACTGGCAAATTCTGCAACCTGTCTTGCAGTGGGGCGCCTCGCCCATTGGCGGCGGCGCGTTTTGGGCTGTGGCCAACTGGCTTGCCGAAAGTAACGATGGCTACGCGTATCAGTCAGATTTCCTCAGAGTGTCTCCTGGCGACAAGCTCACTGGCGTGATGGAGATGACTTCAGGTGAGAACGGAACGTTCTACTACGTGTCGCGATTTGAAGGCATGTCAGAGATCGACCTGGCGATACACACAACCGATGTGCTGGGATATGCAGCACAGACGATCGAGGCATACGGCGTCGCATCGCAAGATCAGATGCCGGGCGGCAAAGCAGTGTCCATGCAGAGCATTCGAGTGACGACGGCCGATAGCGCCCCGGTGGTCTGGACGCCGTACTCAAATTTCTCGAATTCCGGGCTCGCCACGGTCGTCAAGGACGGAGGCATAGCTGGGGACGTGAGCTTGGCGTTCTGGAAATCATAGGGCGCAGACACGTGTGGTTCTGCTTTCTTCATGTCTGCCACCGTCGGCTCGTGCCGGACACCTCACACTAGTCTGCCCCTGCGATTCTTCGACAAGGCACCTCACCTGCTGTGCGCGCTCAAGGGACTACCACCCAAGCTGCCGCGCGCCCCGCATAACTTCGAGGCGACTGTTGCGACCAACTGGTGGCGCGTCGACAGCCGTTGCTGAAGCAATTGCTTGCGCAGCAATTTTGGCGCGGACGTAGGCCAGTCGCACGTACTCGTGCATGGCTCCGAGATGAGTTGTGGCGGCAGATCCGCCAAGTCGTTGATCTGCCTTACGCGCCAGAGCAATTACTTCGGCGCCCTACGCCGAACCTACAGCTCAAACGTCGATATTCGCCGCCCGCAACGCATTGAGTTCGATGAACTGCCGACGCGGCTCCACCTCGTCGCCCATCAACATCGTGAACACGTGATCCGCCTCGATCGCGTCCTCGATCTCCACCTTCAACAGGCGGCGAACGGTCGGGTCCATCGTGGTCTCCCACAAC
>FSZS01000442.1_pt1 | contig 19509 bp, 23 predicted proteins | sample 1638881 | NCBI WGS metagenome assembly FSZS01 (sample SAMEA3914813, study PRJEB12502) | metagenome | biome: forest; material: soil | place: Canada | collected 2011-07-07 | depth 0.3 m
GGCCGGAAACAGCGCGCTCACGGGCAACAAGGCAGGGTTTCGCGTGGGGTATCGAACGAACGTGGACGTGCTCAACGCCGAACAGCAGCTCTTCGCCTCGCAACGGGATCTGTCCAAGGCGCGTTATGACGTCTTGCTGCAGGGTATGAAGCTCAAGGCGGCGGCTGGCATCCTCAGCGAGCAGGATCTCGCCGCGATCGATTCGTTGCTGCACTGATGCCTGGAAGGACTCGTCCGCGTCAGGCGAGATTGATCTCGACGGCGATGTTTCCGCGCATCGCTTTTGAGTACGGGCACAGTTGGTTTGCGCCATCGACGATGGCGCGCGCGACCGACGGATCGAGACCTGGCAGCGTGACGTTTAGTCTGGCCTGGAGGGCGAAGCCGTCGCCGGACTTGCCAAGATCGACCTCTGCGTCCACTGCCACGTCGGCGGGTAGCGCAACGCCGGCGGTATGCGCGGCGAGGCCCATCGAGCCGATGAAACAGGCCGACCAGCCCGCCGCGAGCAGCTGTTCGGGGTTAGTGCCCTGGCCGGAGGCGCCTGGCCGCGACAAGGCGACGTCCAGTCGTCCGTCGGTGCTGCGCGCCGAGCCTTCGCGTCCACCCAGCGTGCGTGTGCTTCCCGTGTAGATTACTTCGTCGATGTGGTTCACACTCGATCCTCGTCAGCGTTCGAATGCGATTGCTGTAGACGCCACCGGCGGCGCCAGCCGTCCAACTGAGCAAGACCGCCATCGCGTCAGAAGAACGCAATTCAGCTCAGGCAATTTTCTTCATCCTGCTGCGGTGGCCACGCGTGCAGTTGACCCTGCATTTCGCGCCATATGCATCTCACGGCGTGAACTGGAGCTTTCGGCCCACAACCAGCCGTAGCGCCTCGTCCTCCAATGCGGACGCTCACCTGCAACGGCTGGAGCGGCGATACGCTGCACAACGTGGGCGGGCAAGCCATAGCGAGTGGCTCCGCCGGAAGCATTTCAGATGTTTGCAGTACGGTATCCTGGCAAACTTCACTTCAATGCGAACTCATTGCCAAAATTGGCTAGTAGCGACGGATCGACCAAGGACCGAGCGACGCAACGCTCAGCATCCGATCCATCAGGCCGGGCCGTGTCTTGGCCCGCGCACGAGACCCCGATGGACCCAGACGATTGGCAACGATCCGGCCGACCGCCTGACCCCATGCCACCTGCGAGAGACGGGCCGCTGAGGCTACTGGCAGACCCAGCCGTAGGGCTGTATGTTGCTCGGACAACTCCCAGGGCACACCTGAATGAGCATACCCCCGCTTCGACACTGCTGATTGGCCAAGAATGCCGAAGGAGCTTGTGGAAAGCAGCCGCATGCCTGGACCCAGGTTCCACGAGCCGATCCCTGGAAGATCGGCGAGGGAGGCGCCCCTGGTGTGAATGGGCCTTGAGGATGTGCATTCACCCACGGCCAATATGCGTTTTGAACCGCATAGGCAGGAGCTTCGACACTCCCGGAGTCACGGGCATAACTGATGGCAAAGTTTCGGACGCCCCAGTCCCGAAATTGCCTTACATGCGTCAATTCGTGAGCCCATAACGCTGGGTCGTTTTGAGCATCATTGGCATCGCGAAAGACAATGGTGTCGATTAAGGTGATCGCGGATGGATCGGACCCGACAAAGTTGTCGCCGTACTTCAGCGTGAGATTCGCCAGATTCATGACGCCGTTGTCACCGACCTTGTAGGTCGCTCTGTTCATCACGTCCGCCTCGATGTAGCCATTCAACTTTTGTCGAATGCTTGTCGGAATCGGCAGCGAGTTTGGCCGAGCCGTCTGTTGCGACTGAATCAGCCAGACCTCCAGCGGATTGCCCGCAACCTGAGCGATCACCTCCTTCTTGAAATGCTCGAAGGCGGCGCCCGGCGTCCCGCCAATTTCCAGATTGCACCAACATGCACCCAAGAAGCAGCTCTCAAACTGACCCGGCGGACAGCCGAACGACGATGTGGCGCCGATGAGCAGTGCCAGACGAAATAACCACGAGCTCAACCTTGGAATAGACATTGAAGTGTCTCCTGTTCCAGTCGACCGTAGATTTCGAGATCGGAGGCGGATTCTGTGACTAACTTTCCCCCATGGCAATCCCGTAGTTCCATCGGCCCACATCCTCTCCACCTCTTCTGAGGAAGTCGCCTGGGCTCGCGGGCTTGATCGCCCTGGTCGGCGCAGCATCTTGAACTGTCTTGGTTGTTTTTGCGGGCGTCATGCCATGTCTTCCCAGTAGTCTCCCCTACCCAATCGTCCCGCTGCTCGCCTCGCCAGAGCGCATGCACTCTGTAAACGGCCGGAATACCGTGAGCCAATCGCCACCGTCTCCTTGAGCGTCTCTCGATTACGTTGCCGTTTCCTGACCAGCGTTGGTGGGATACCCCGAGGTCCGATCTCAGGTCAACGCCGTGCTCAATGCAGCCGTCGTTGGCCGTCCATCACTCCGTTCTGACTCACGGAAACGGCGTGGCCGCTTGTTGCGGCGCGTATCGCATTGCGTTCGTCAACGTGCCTTTTACTTCTTCGCACACCGACGTCGCTCAACGACTCGCAGTCCCGTCAACGGGCTTGCCGCCGCATGGTCGATCGGCAGCGATGCCCGTCGATGGCCTCCTATTCGTTTCGCAATCCATCACAGGAGTTCTTATCATCAAGACTGACTGTGCCTCGACGCAACCCGTGCCGGCCAGCGTGCCGGCTTCTATGCCGCTGGGTCTCGGCACACTCAAGTCATCGTCCGTTCGGGCATACGACAAGGCGCACAGCACTTCCGTTCCGTCTTCAAGGCGTATTTCCCCTGCGATCGCCCCGTGCTTGATCGCTACGTCGCCTCGTTGCGCAAGAACGCACCCTTGACCATCTATTTGCGCTCGCAAGCGCTGTGCCACGAGCATCTCCGCCTTGCGTTGCCAAGCCCGACCGACTCCCCGCAGGTGCGAGCGTTGATGCGGCAGCTCCAACGAAGTGTCACTCCCGCCAAGATCGATCGGTCAGTCCGCGTGCGGACACCGCCAAAGCGCAAGGAATCACGCCAGGCATGTCCACTTACCCGAGCCCTGCTCGCGAGGATGCTGGACGCCATGGGCGCGAATGCGCTCGACCGCCCGGATCGTTGCCTGTTTCTACTGGGCTTCAGCGCGGCGTTGTCGCGATCTACACTCATCGTGCTGGACTTAGGCGACGTGAACTTCACCAACGACGCGATGCTCGCGGCGGCTCGGGAGTCGACGGGGGAGCCGAGCAACGGTGCAGAACGCCGTCGAGTGATCGCCGTCCCGCGCACAGGACACGAACGGTGTGCGGCTCGGGCGACTTCCGAGTGGATCCCGTCATGCCCAGTTGGACGAACAGGACGGCCCGTTGATTCGGCGCTTCGACCGCGCAGGAAACCCCACGTTGTATCGGCTTGACGCCGCCTACCTGGGGACGGTCATCAAGCGTCGCCTCAAGGCTGTTGGTGTCGACCCCGCGCCGATTCAGCGCTGAGCTTGAAGCAAAGCAAGCGTGCCGAGGCTATCAGGGCTTGCTGTGACGAAGGTGGCGATAGGGGTTCGTGAAGGCACGAATTCCGAGCCGCTTGAGCGCTTGGGATGCAGAAAATTTCAAACCCATATCACTGCTCTGGACCTTGGACTCCGTTATCGCGAAGCCCAGCTGTCCACCACTCATCGCTTCGACCTGCTCGCCGAGCGCGGGTCGGCCGCAATGCGCCTCAACCATCTTGCAAGGATAGATATGCCTGATTTCTCAACGTCTCCCATGGAACATCTGAAAGCCTTCGCACTGGCATTCTTCGCCGGCATCCTGACCGCGCTGAGCTGCATCAGCGTTGCCAAGCTTGGCAGCCGCGCCGGCTTCATTTGAGTCGCGCCCATGACGCTACGCTGCCCACGCTGCGAATCTTGGCAAGTCGCCGAGCGTCGCCTGGCGCGCCGCATCGTCGGTGCCCTCGGCACGCTGGCGGGTGCTGTCGGATCCGTCCTGTCGTCGCTCGGTGGCGTTGAAGCCGGCATGGCCATCGGCGCACTGGCGGGGCCGGGCGGTGCGGTGGTCGGGATGGCCTGCGGCGCTGTCCTGGCCGCGCTCACGGGCGGCGCCACCGGCTGCGTCCTCGGAACCCGCCTCGGGCAGGCGATCGACGATCACCTGCTCGACGCTCATGCCTGCCTGTCTTGCGGCCATCGCTTCGGGCAGTCCGAGGCACCGATACGCACCCACCCCGGCGCCTACCCGGGCGGCTACTACGGCCCGGACGACGACCCGTACGACGACTGACGGCCTCTGCGCCATCGCTTCTCTTCGGCGCAACACGCGCCACTCCACTCCCTTTGCGATCGCTTCGTGGCAGATATGCCGCGAGGCACGCGGTCGCGCGCACTTCAAGGAAATTCCCTCTCATGGCTCACCTCATCGAACGCATGACCTACGTGGGCGAGACGCCCTGGCACGGCCTGGGCAGTCAACTGCCTCCCAAGCAACCGCTCGAAGTCTGGGCGAAGCAGGCCGGCATGGACTGGTCGATTCGCGAAACCCCAGTCTGCTACCGGACGAACGGCGTTGACATCGACCACGCCGTGCTCACCTTCGAAGACCAGAAGGTGCTCTATCGCAGCGACACCGGCTCTGCACTGTCAGTCGTCGGCGACCGGTACCGCGTCGTGCAGCCCCGCGAAGTGCTGGAGTTCTACCGCGACCTGACGGACGTCTTCGGATACGAGTTGGAGACGGCGGGGGTGCTCAAGGGCGGACGCAAGCTTTGGGCACTCGCCCGCACAGGCCAGGATGCCATGCTGAAGAACCAAGACACGGTCTGCAGCTACCTGCTGCTGGCCACGTCCTGCGACGGCACGCTGGCGACCATGGCGACGCCTACCACCGTGCGAGTTGTCTGCAACAACACGCTGGCCGTCGCACTCAAGGGAGCCAACAACGCTGTCAAAGTGCCTCACAGCACGACGTTCGATCCGATGGCGGTCAAGAAGCAGTTGGGCATCGCGACCTCGCAATGGGGCGCATTCCTGTACCGCATCCAGTCGATGGCCAACCGCAAGGTCAAGGCGTCGGAAGCCTCGACGTACTTCGAGAACGTCCTGAATCTGCCGACGCACCTCCCGCCTGCAGCGGAACCGGCCAACGGCCGGGCGCTCAAACGCATGCAGGCGCTGTTCGATGGACAAGGGCGTGGCGCGGAGCTATCGACCGCCAAAGGTACGACTTGGGGTCTGTTGAACGCGGTCACGCAGTTCGTCGACCACGAGCGCAGGGCTCGCAGTCGGGAATATCGGCTCGACAGTGCCTGGTTCGGGCAAGGGGCGGCGGTCAAGCAGCGAGCGTTCGATCTGGCGCTCGACATGGTGCTGTGAGCGGCGCCGCTCACAGCGGGCTCGTGCATCGGTTCGTCCACGGGCTTCGATTCGACGGCCGACCCCAATACCTAGTGGTCAACGCACGCGGCAGGCGCTCAATGGCCGATTTGCCGCTGCCCTGGCCGGGCTCGCCGTCGGGGGACGACACCGACCGGCTCTGCCTGCTGCAAGCCGCCGTCGTGCTGGCCAGGACACGTCCATGGATGCTGACCGGGGCCATACCGGCGCTGACGGATCCTCACGGCCTGACTGAGTGGTGTGGGCAGCCCGGGCTCGCGATCCAGGCGCGCGTCGAGGAAGTGCGGCTAGGCGAACTAGGCACAGCCATCCGCGCTGCCGTTCACCGCGGAGGTGTTTGCGGCGTGCAGTTGCAGACGAACGCCGGGCTGCGCTGGGTGTTCGTGAGCGGGACAGAAGCCGAAGGTGTCGACCCGAATCGGGGCGTTAGCGCGCTCCTGTTGATCGATCCCGTGGACTGCCCGCCATGGGCCGCGGGCTACAACGGCCGCATCGAGCTTCGTGCGCCGCTCGCACGAGGAGAGGCCAATCCAGGAGGGACGGGGAGGCTCTACCGAACGATCCACGGCGGACGACGCATCGTGCACCCGATGGCGTTACTGGTCGTCGAGCCATCAGGCCTTCAGTTGCCGCTCCACACGTCGCATCAGCTCTGAGGCGGGAACGCCTAAGGCTGCGGCGATTTGGAACAGCACTCGAATGCTGACGCTGTTGCGGCCCAGCTCCAGCAGGCTGATGTAGTTGCGCTCGACGCTCGCCTCAGCGGCCAACGCCTCTTGGGAGAGGCCGCGGGCCTTCCGCGCCTCTCGTAGTACCTGCCCGAATGCGAGTTCAGCCGTCAACGTCTTGCCCACGATAGAGGGCAAGAGCGTCGCGGTTTGCGTGCGAAATGTCTTCCAACTATATTGGGCAATCGAGGTAGCATCGCCACGGGCAGAAAACACCCTGGGGGGCATTGGAGGGGCCCTCGTAAGGGTCACCAGCTTGCGCGTTCGAGAGCCAGCGCTACCCGAGGCAGGAAATCAAATCAACCATCAACACACTCCTCCGAGGAGGGAGGAAAACATGAAGAAGCTATCAACCTGTGTGCGCGTCGCCACGGTCTATGGGCTCGTCGCTACCCTGCTTGGGTGCGGTGGCGGCTCGTCGAGTTCCACACCGCCCGCGCAGAACGCGGTGACGGTCGGTCAACAGAACGGCGCCTACGGCGCTGTCGGGCAGTCCGTGTCCGTTTCCTGGTCCAACACCCAAGACGTCGCCTGTACGGGTTCTGGTGCCCTCGCAGGGACACTCTCGGCATCAGGCACGCAAGCCGTGACGTTGACAACCGAAGGCGCCACGACTTTCACGGTCACCTGTGGCAACGCCAGCCAATCGGCCACGATCACCACGCTGCCCCAGTACACAGTCATTCCCGACCCCGTCTTCGAGCAAGCGCTCGTAGCCATGGGCATCGATGACGTGGTTGACGGCCATGTGTTGACGGCCAACATCCTCAAAGTCACCAAAATGGCGATCCTGGGTGGTTCAGGTTACCAGCAGGCGGCGGACGTGAAGACGGCGGCTACCGGCAACGCGTACATCACTAGTGCGACGGGCTTGGAGAACTTCCGCAACCTGACCTACCTGCGTTTCGAACAGCAAAAGGTGGCGGCGTTCGATCTGTCGACCCTGACCGAACTAACGTGGCTGTCGCTGTGGCAAGAACCGATCACCGCGATCGACCTGTCGCACAACACGGCACTCGAAACGCTCGGCCTGAGCGAGACAAGCCTCACCTCGGTCGACGTGTCGATGTTTCCCGATTTGTCCGAGCTGGACCTGCAAAACGCTGAAGGGACGACGCTGCCCTACACCACGCCCACCGGCGCAATGGTTCAAGGACTCACCTCGATCGACGTGTCCAAGAACCCCAAGCTCGGATTGCTCGATGTTTCTGCCAACCGTCTGACTACGCTCGATGTCAGTCACAACCCGGTGTTGCAGACGATCTGGGGTGAGTACAACGACTTCACGAGCCTGAACTTCTCCGGCATGGCGAGTCTGCACCAGGTGGAGATCTCCAACAACAGCGATCTGATCTACCTGAATCTAACCGGTACTGGGGTTGCCAAGCAGGGCGGGCAGTTGTCCACGGGCAACAGTCCCAAACTGCTGCAAATTACGGTCGACAACGGTGCTGTGTCGGCTGCGTGGTGTACCGCGACGCCGACGTTCGCCTACGCCTCATCGGGCGTGTGCCAGATCGACAGCACAACGACCTTCATATCAGGGTCGTAAGCCAGCGAAAGGCCTCTGCATCCCGCAGCAGTACGCGCGAATTCGTGACGCGCTGCAAACGGGGCGCTCTTTCATTCACGTTCAACTTCTCCAAGGAGGGAGAAATCCATGGCTATCAATAATCAACTCAAGCAGTCCGCGATCGTCTGGGGAATCGCGGCCATCGCGCTTTCCATCGTTTCTTGCACCGTCACCAATTCACCCCTGGTGCTCAGCGCAAGCCTCTTTGCTAAGATTGCGGCCGTGAGCGCGGGCTTCGTTGCTGGTACCGTGTGTGCGCTCATCGGCGACGCGCTGAGGCGGGCCGTCCATCCCGACATCGTCATCACGAATGGCGGATTCTTCAGCCTGCTCTGGACGAAGCTGTTTTGGGCCGTCGGGCCGCAACTGATCGGGCTGTTCATCGGGGTTTTCTTCGCAGTGGCACTGGTGCTGCGATGACGACGGGTTCGGTACATACCCAGGTATCGCGGTTGCTGACGGCGTCAGCAACAGTCGCCGTCGTGCTGCTCGCAGCCGCCTGCTCCAGTCCCGACGAAAAGGCGCGCAAAACGTACATGGCAGCTTGCGATCATGCGTTAGGACGGGAAGACGTTTGCTCCTGTACCTACGACACGCTGCGCGAGAAGCACTCGCCGCAGGAAATCGCAGACGCCTCGCTCAACCCTGAAATGCCTGCACCGTCGTTCGTCAAGGACATGGCACAAGCGTCGGTAATCTGCCTGGGCAACGCCGGGCTGATTCCGCGCTCGCTCGCGCCTGGGCCAAACTGACAACGACTTGGCGACTGCGAGAGCGCTGGCGCGATCGGTGCTGGATCGTCCGACAATGGCCAGCGCGTGCCGCAAGGGTAGGAATCGCAGGATTCCTACCCTTGATTGGTGCGACTGTTTTTTTGTCTCATGGGCGCCGCTCGCAACCCCAATCCTGCTCGCCCATATCGCTTACTCGTTCAGGCTCCCTTCGGAGTCGAACAACATCGCCACTATGAACGAGCCGCTGGAGTCCCCAGGGATGGCAGACTTCGTGGCCAACCCGGACCGCGTCAACGCCCTGGCAGAGAACTCGCCGGTTTCGTGTGGCGCTTGCAGACTGAAGCCGTGCAAATGTTGAAGTGCCGCTCGGCAGTCGCGGCCGAGACGGATCTCCGCCGCAGGCGGAAGACAGGACGGGCTCGAACGAGGCGCCTCCGCGTCCCGCGGAGGCGACGCATGAGAGCCCGGACTGCGCGGCACGCGCCCCGTATGTGGCAGTGTGGTCATCTCCATTGCTCGGTGAACGACACGCCGCTGGCGCGGCGACGTGATGCCGCTGGCGCGGCCCACGTGAACCTCTTCGAGGGGAGATGCGGCGCGGAGCGCCTCTAACGGCGATGAACCATGAGCCATTCGCGGCCCTTGGTACTCGTCCTGCGTCTGTCGATCAATCGTAAGCGGTCATTTATCCACGCCCTGGATGGCGATTCAATGAACTGAGAGGCTACGTGCCCATGTACTACGTGGGCACGTGACCTCAATGGAAATCGATGTGGAGGATCTGGCGCGACGTTTGGTCGTCGGCCGCAAGCGGGACGGACGGGGCATCTACGATCCGGGCGCGAAGCGGGAGTTGATCGAGCTCTGCCAGCGCCCAGGGATCTCGGTGGCCAAGCTGGCGAGAGACGTCGGCGTTAACGCCAACCTGCTCGCGTCATGGCTTCGTGGACGCGGAGTCACAGGGGCCGAAATCGTGGATGCCGCGCCGATGATCGATACGCCGCCGACGGCGTTCGTTGCGTTGCATCTCGAATCCGGTCTGTCGGCGGCGCCTGCCGCGCCGGCACCGGCGAGCCTGCAAGCGCGGCTCCCCAACGGCGTCGTGGTCGATCTGCAATACGACGACCTCCAGCAGTTGGGCAAACTGATCGAGGCGCTGGGGAGGGTGCGGTGTTCCGCTTCGACAAAGACCTGAGGGTCTACCTGCACCGCGCGCCGATTGATTTCCGTGCCGGCATCAACAGCCTGGCCACGATGGTGGAGCAAGCGCTGGAGCTCGATCCGTTCGCGAAGGCGGTGTACGTGTTCCGCAACCGCCGACGCGACCGCGTGAAGATCCTCGCGTGGGACCGCAACGGCTTCTGGATGATGTTGAAGCGACTCGAGGAGTACCGCTTCGTCTGGCCGGATGAGGCGTCGGTGCCGACGTTGTCGGTGGAGCAGCTGCACTGGTTGCTGGAAGGCATCGACGTGGCAGTCGTCCAACGACATCCGCAGCGTCTATACGAGCGTGTGAGCTGAGAGGTCCCTTACACAGAGATGCCCGGTGGGGTATCAAATGACGGGCCTGATCGCCGACAATTGTCGGCAATGGTTCAGATGCCCACGCTCGATGAAGTAGCCGCGCTGAGGGAGGCGCTGGCCGAGGCGGTTCGCCTGCAGGCAGAGGCCGCTCGACGCAACGAGGCTCTGACCGGTGAACTGCGTGTTGTGCGCACCGAGCGCGACCTGCTGCAGGAGAAGCTCAACAAGCTCACACGCCGGTTGTTCGCACCCCAGAGTGAGGCCGGAGTTGTTCCGCAGAAGGATCTGTTCTTCAACGAGGCAGAGGGCCTTGCTGCGAGCACAGCGCCCGCGGCCGAAGAGCCGGCCGACGGCGACAAGAGCACGACGGTGGCGAGCCACACCCGCAAGGCCAAGCGCGGTCGGAAGCCACTGGATCCGGCCTTGCCGCGCAAGGTCGTGCGCCATGAGCTGCCCGAAGACCAACGCGTTTGCCCGCATGACGGGTCGGCGCTGCGCGAGATCGGTGTGGAAACCAGCGAACAGTTCGACATCATCCCGCAGCAGGTGCGCGTCCTGCGCCATGAGCGCGTGAAGTACGCGTGTCCCTGCTGCGACGGTGCGATCCGCCTAGCCGCGCGCCCTGCGCAGATCATCCCAAGGGGGCTGTTCACCGAGAGCGCGCTGGCCTGGATCGCGACGTCGAAGTACCTCGACGGGTTGCCGCTGTATCGACAAGCCGCTTTGCTGGGCCGCTTCGGCGGCACCGACATCTCGCGCAACACCGTGGCCTCCAGTATCGTGCGCGTCGGTCAGGCAGTGCAGCCTGTGATCAACCTGCTGCGCGACGAGCTGCTGGACTCGCCTCTGGTCTTTGGAGACGAGACGGAGCTGCAGGTGCTCAAGGAGCCTGGCCGTGGCGCTCAGACGAAGAGCTTCATGTGGGCGCAGATGACGGATGGCTCAGGCATGAGCGGCACGGGGCCGCCGATCAGGCTGTTCGCATACTCGCCCACCCGATCGACCAAGACTGCGCGGGAGCTGTATGCCGGCATGCGTCAGGGCGCGGCATTCATGAGCGACGGCTACGATGTCTACGACACCATCGCCACCGAGCACAGGCTCGTGCACCTGGGCTGCTGGACGCATTGCCGGAGGTACTTCAACGACGCACTGCAGGCACTGCCCAAGGACAAGAGGGGTCCCGCGCGATTGCCTGCCCGCTTCATCGATCTGATCGGCAAGCTGTACCACATCGAGGCCCAGGCCAGGAGCGACGAAGTCGATGTGAACGAGATCGGACGCCGGCGCCGAGAGCAAAGCAGTCGCGTGCTGGCTGATATCGAGGCGCTGTTGGTGGCCAACGTGAACGCCGTGGTGCCAACCAGCCTTCTGGGGCAAGCGCTGCACTACCTCTCGTCGCAGTGGCCCAAGCTCAAGCGCTACGTCGAGGACGGCCGCTACAGCATCGACAACAACGCCCAGGAAAATGCGATCCGTCCGTTCTGCGTCGGGCGCCGGGCCTGGCTGTTCGCCGACACCATGGCAGGTGCGCACGCCAGCGCGAACCTGTACTCGCTGCTGCAGACTTGCCAGGTCAACGGCATCGACGGCCACCGATATCTGCGAGCCTTGCTCGTCGCGCTACCGGCAGCCAAGACTGCGGACGACTATGCCGCGCTTTTGCCGTGGCGGATAGCCTGTACAGACGCGCGCGACTAGGTCGTCAATCGAGCACGATCGTCACCCGCGGCCAGCGAGCGGGATAGTCCTTCTGCTCAATCCGATTGCGGTAGGTCTCCACGCTCACGCGCGCAGGATTCCGGCGGATGATGCAACCAAACAAGTCGTCAAGCCCATACGGCGCTATTACCTGCATCGTATCGTCCTCATGCAGGCGGAGGCCAACGGCCGTCGCGTACTCGGGCCACGATGCGACCGCCTCCTCGAGAGAACAAAGCGGTGGAACGGCGTACCCGAAATAGCCCTCGAACCAGTGATGTACGGACGCCTGGTTCGTGACTTCCCACGGTGCTCCAGGCATGAAAGTTGTCAGCTGAGCCTGTAGCTGGGCATCCCTCGTGGGACTCAGGTCTACTCCGTCGAAATAGGCGACATCGACATCGCCAAGCGGCCTCTGATCTTCACGCCCATGTATCGCGTCCCACACCAGATTTCGGACCGCGCCCGCACCTATGCATCACGACTCGAGACCAAGCCGACGAACGGCTCTCAGCATGGAAATGAAGCGCGGGTTGCCCTTCGCGATCTGCACGAGCCGCGTCTGGTTGTCGATCAATGCCATGCCGAACTTTACAGCCTAGCCCGCGCTGTGATGTGGCGCCAGGGCGTCGGTAGTAGACCGCTTACGATCAATCAAGACGACGACGGAACTGGGCGTTGGCTCCCTTCTCTTTACAGCCTAGCTGGCCTCGGCGTGGAAGTGCGTGCCCGCCGGACCAGCCAAATCCAGCGACGTGCCCGGACGAACGACCCAGCGGAAGTGTTTCGGGACGGTTGGCTCGTCGTCGATTAGCTGAACTTCAGCTGGGATCGACTGTGTCAACGACTGCGAAGAACCAGGTACCGTCATGCTAAGCGTCGCAGTTCGCGCGATGGACGACGTCAGGTAGCCCTCCATGATCCAATCGGAACCGATGTACCGCGTCGTGTACTTCAGCTCCACGGTCACGACGCCTTCCTTGCAAACATTGTGATCAGCGTTGCACTTGCGCGCGACGCTGATGTGCGGCTCCCTGTGAACTACCCCGCTAGGCACGTCCTTCATGGAAACTGTCCCTGACGTTCCAGTCGGTCGTCCCGGGAAAAGTTCGTCGCGAGCATCGACATAGCTCATGACGACGATAGGAGCTTCGGGCGGTGCAGAGGGCTTGATGGCGCAGCCGGCAAGCGCGATAGGCAGGCTCGCCAGAAAGAACTTCGAGATGTTGGTCATGTTCCCTGGTTTGTTCGTTCGCAATATCGCGAACGTGCCAATTTTGCACATCGAGCCCTCGGCCGACTGCAGCAAATGGCTGTGGATAGGTGCGTTCTTCCATTTCAACCCGTCGGGATCATCTTCCGGGCGGAGCGCAGCGGAGGCCGGCGCATCAAAAGTGACGCCCAGCCACGCCCGCCATGCCCAAGATCGCCACCACATACGGCAGCCTGATCACGAACAGCGCGCACAATTTCACCGGCGCAGAGTCATTGGCGAAGTACTTCAAAAGTGCAGCCGCCTTGTCAGTTTTCTCCTGCTTTTCCGGTTCGGCAGGCTCTTCCGGCTTGTCGAGCTCGCTAGGTTCCGGAGAGGTCAATTTGCGTGAGGTCATACGTGAACCTGAACAGAGAGCCCTTCATGGGCCACCCTGTTTTTGCTGTTGTTGCGTTTTCATCTTGTCCTTTCTCGACCTACATTTCAACTCGCCCGTAGGATTCTTTCCTACGCGCTGCCTCAGTTCGACACGCAGGCGAAGAGGTACACGCGCTCGCGCGTCGTCGGGAACGCCGTCAGGTACGCGCGTCGACCGCTCTTTTGGCACTTGGTCTCAGCGAGCTGTGTTGAGCCGGCCAAGTCCATCGTCGTTGAGTTCACGACGACCTGACGCGGGTTCGATGAAATGACGCGCAGCGCAACCCGAGAGGGCGATACCACGTGACATATGTCGACGGGACGACCGACTGCCGTAGTTACGCACACGATGGGTACCCACCTTCGCCCGGCGAGTTCCATCATCGTGGTTCTGCATTGTTTGGCGGTGACTACGTGACGTGGGTCGACGACACGACAGAGCGTTCTGATCGTGAAGCGCCGGAACGGAAGCACCTGCCGAGTCACCAGCGCCGGCCGGCAAAGGTCTTGGCCAAGATGAGCCATGAGAACTATCTGAAGGCCATCGCCGCCGAGAAGAAGCGGCTGTTCGATATCGAGAACGCAAAGCCGTTCTAGGCTCACCCAGGCGACGACGGTGGGCCTCTGCCGGGTAGGGTGATAGTGCCTACAGCCTGACCACGGCACCACAGCCGGCCGAGCCTTCGGGTTCGCGCTGGCTTTTTCACGTGCGGCAATTTTTCGCACGGCTTTTCGCCAGCCCTCCCCGCGAATCGCCGTCGTGCCCAATTCGGGAACTGGCAGGCTCGGCACCGCGCCCTAAAAGACGGCCGCGCACTCGGCGTAGTCAATCATGAAATCCCAAGAATAGAGGCCATCAGTCGCGGCCAAGTAGATTTCGGCGTTGTGCAGTTCATCGCGCAGGTCCGTCGCCCATTCTTTGTCCGTGTGGGCGCGATATTCGAGCGGCGTCAATGCGGCCTTGCAGTCGAGGATTGATGCGCGATCATGCCCGGTAACCATGCGCCACAAGTCGCTCAGGTCGGCCAGTGGCGCGGCCATGCGCGCAAGCGGGGCGTTCTCCACCACCAGCACGACGTGCACGAAGGCTCCATCCTGCGGGTCGAAGTCGATCTTGAAGGCTTGACCGGCAACGCCACCGTCGAAGAGGCCTTCGGCTGCCTTGATCCATCGCCAGTGGCATCCGGCCATCATCGCGGGCGAGAACACGTCTACGTGTCCACCGTAGTCGATGCGCAGTTCGAGTCGCAGTACGGTCGAATCGGGCGCTCGCTTGGCGGTCAGATCAAAGTAATTCTTGAGCCTGCGCATCCGATCTTCGACCTCGCCTTTGTGGCGGGCAAGGGTGCGCCAGAATGCGCGCGAGTTCGCGAGCGTGCGGTATTCTTCCGCAGCGCCGTTGAGCACGTCCAGACATTGATGTGGATAACCCGGCACGTTGTCGTAGAAATGCGGCGATACGTTGAACAGACTGCGTAGTCGCAGCGCTACGGCGAGCGCTTCGATGCAGGGATCAACGTGGACGGTGCCCTCAACTGCAAGGAGCGAACTGGCCTTAAACGCGGCGTCGACCAAGTCGCGGCCCAGCGGGGTCAGACGCAACTTGCGGCTGCCCTTCATGATCGTCGCTAAGGGGGACCTCGACTTGGACCTCGCGATTTTGGAGGCGACAACTTGAAAATCAGTGAGCACGCAGGCGATATCCGTTTGCTGAAGCGTGGGCATCCCGTAGCGCATCATGAGGCCCGTCAGCGCGCGCTCTCGCAGGGCTTTAAAAATTTCATTGGAACTCGCGAGATTTTTCATGTTAGTGAGATGATTGAAGCTTTTCTGAATGAGGCGATTCTTTCCATGGAAGCCACGGAGTCTGGGAAATTAGATATCCAGCACCAATTTAGGCAAGGCGAGAATGCTATGCGCGAAGCCCATAACTTCATTGGTCTGGGGGAGTACGATGAGTGGTTGGACGGCATAGATAAACAATATGCATCGTCGTACATCGATTCATACCGCGATGTTGTGCGTGTCAACCTGATTCGCAAAGAAAGGGATGCAGATGCATATTTCTTGACGGCGCTAATTGCAGCGGCTTTGCTGTATCTTAAAATGAAGGAAATTGCTTTCGATCGCGCCGACCCTGAATACGAGTTCATTGCATACTTCTTCGCCTTCAACATTGGTATTCTTGAGGCTCGAAAATATCAACGACTCAGAAGTAAGCAAAAGAAGAGCCGTGCAGCTGACGCGTCTCGACGAGATGCCAAAGAACTTGAAGATCGATTTAGGTCAGACGTCATCTCTTTCATAGAAAATCACGCCTCCTTGATATCAAAGTCCGTTGCTCAGCTCGTCAACAATTTGTGCGCAAACAGTGAGTTCCAAAAGCTGCATGCAGCGGCGCTTAGCGAAGCCAAAGGGATTCGCGAAACAACCGCAGCAGCCAAGGCTAAGGCTGAAACGGTTCTCAAGGAACGGCAGACAAAAATTCGGGTAAGAGCAGGAAAGCGGATCGAGAGTGGCGACATCGTCGTCCCTCTCGTCCAAGATCCCAAAATCCCGGCGATGGAGAGCCTACAGAGATGGTTCTACAAACTTAAGGACACTCGATGGTTAAACGATGTCAAGCCTAGGAGGGTGCGGAGGATTCTCACATCCAAGTGATGCGCTTGAGATCTTCGTTGCGGATGCCGTATGTCGACATTGGCGCGCAGGTTGAGGGCCTGCCGATCGCGGGTTTGACCGATACCCTGAGTCGATTTGTCATTCCACTGAATGAGCGAAATTTGTCGGGTAAGTCCAGTATGATGAACATACCCGGCAAAGTGATGTAAGCCAGCATGAATCTTAATCCTATTCTAAAGTTTTCGCTGTTGACGTCCACTTTCCCGATAGCTAGGTACCGGTACAGATGCTTATTTGCGTTGCAGTTCCAGTAACTGCCCTGACCGCGTGTGATAGTGGTTTTCCAGTGCTCACCGAGCTGCTTGGTTAGCAGCACGTCGGACTGGTGCTTTGCTGCATCGAGGATGATGATCCAGTGAATATGCCATTTTCGGTCTTTGCCGTATTCGGCTTCACCGAAATAGTCCAGCATGGCTGATCCGAATCTCGCGTTTAGGTACTTACCGAAATCCGCGCGATGCACGCGCAGTCCTTCGGGGGTTATCACCCCAGGCTCGGCCTGGTTGTGATTCGTTTGATCGACTTCGCTCGCATAACTCGTGTCGAGCCGTAGAATCGTCAGTTTTGAGCGCTTGCGCATGGCGGTATAAACTCTGGCGTGCAGACGTTTATGGCGCTCCTTGGCATTTTTGCTGAAATTGTAATAATCCTGGGACGCTGCCCGGATTTCATTGCTGAGGCACTTCGCTATGAAGCGTAAGGCCCCCAGTAACGCCTTCGCCGATTTCTCGTCCAGAGGCGTTTTGGTGTAGCTGACGATGGCGGCAATGAGCGAGCTTTTGCGATAGATTCGCTTGGCGACTCGCTCGATAGCATCGAAATACGGAGACTGCCGATAATTCGGATAGTCATCTCGTATGGATTCGAAGTTGGCAGCAAGCAGGGAAAGCATCCGCCTTGCCTGCGTATCGAGATCGACTTTCCAAAAATCCCCGTACCTTCGCTGAGTGAATTTCGGATCTTTGTGATTGGCGACCTTGTTGGCGTATTCGTGCAGGTGCGTAATGAATCGGGCCTGCCGATACTCCAATTCGACTCGATCACCTTCTAAGGTGGTGACCATTCGTGACCCATGCTGACGCATGGTAAGTTCCGCTAAGCGGTCTCGTTCCTTTTCATTGTGTCTATTCATGTTTAATCTCATACGCTCGGCAAAAAGCCGAGCGAGGTTAATCCTGCTTGGTTGTGTCAGGTCTTGAGTTTTTAAAGAGCGATCAAGCCTTGATGGCTGACATGCCTGACCAACGTCAGGCAGTGACTCAGGATCTCTGAGTCTTTCTTTTGGGCATGCCTACTTAGGGCATGCCTTCCTATTAAATCAGCCACTAGAAGTATTGGTACCTAGAGACCATTGAATAATTGAATACCATAAGTACCGAATATTCATAGGGCTCGGAATATCGGTATCGCCGCGCTGGCAATGTCCCGGCGAGGCCAAACCCGCCAGCTTTTGACACGCAAGCTGACGAGGGTTAGTTCTCCCGAACGACCGAGCGAATAAAACGCTCGATGTCCTCCTCGAGGAAGAAGGACGACGCGCCGATCTTCACGCGCCTCGGAAGGTCAGGGCGGAAACGCGCCGACTTGGAACTGGACCAATCGTAGAACCGCCCGCGACGGAGGCCGAGGCGGCGAAGGCCTTCGCGGAACGGAAGCAGAGTGGCGGGGGGCTGGGTGCTTGAAGTCATTGGTGACCTCCTTTTCAGCCGCAATTCCATCAGGGTCGTTACCGCATGTCGCCGCACTAGCGTTCCCAGGAATCTTCCTGTGCGACCTAGTGTGTTGCTTTATAAATACAAATAAGGTAGGAGTAAAAACGCCACGCTTGCACAAGGTGCAGGCGTGGCGTGGATAGGTCTTTGGATGAAAGGCGCCAATGGCCGTGGGGGCTCAAGCAAGTTCTTTTACCCATGAGAAGAAGTGGCGTCACAGCGTAAACGACGCGCGTCTGATGGATCCGCGCGGGCGCTTGCCGTCGCTTGGATCGCGCCCAAAGACTTCTTCGGATAGGCGTCGGCTCAACCTACGCGGTTCGCCCAATCGCAGCCGTTCGGAACCGAAACATGTGGCTCTGCGAATCTTTACCGAGGAAATCCGCCCAGTCTTTCATCAGGACGCGACGCTTTTCCAGCGCATCGCCACGACGGTAGGCAGCCTCCACCTTGCTCTCGATGGTGTGCGCCAGGGCTTGTTCGGCGACTTCGCGGGGATGATGCGTGTGCTCGCCGGCCCAATCGCGGAACGTCGACCGGAAGCCGTGAGGCACCGCCGGGACTTTCATCCGCCTCATCACCGCCGTTAGAGCCATGTCCGACAAGGCGCCACCCCGAGGTGCCGGGAAGAGGTGATCGTTGCCCTCGCCCTTGACCAACTTGTCGATGAGTTGCATGGCGGCATCCGAGAGCGGGACACGATGCTCCCTGCCAGCCTTCATGCGCTCAGCCGGGATCGTCCAGACCTTGGCCTTCTTGTCGATCTCGGCCCAGGTTGCACCGCGAGTCTCGCCACTGCGCACCGCGGTCAAGATGGTGAAATCCAGCGCCCGGGCAGACGTACCCTCTCGCTGGCGAAGGTCGGCCATGAACTTGGGCATGTCGGCCACCGGAAGCGCGGGGTGATGCACGACCTTTTGAATCTTGCCGGGCGCGGCCAACAACTTGTCCAGGTGGCCCTTCCAGCGGGCGGGGTTGTCGCCTTTGCGGTAGCCCCGCACGGTCGCCCAGTCAATGACCGACTCCAGCCGCCCACGCAGGCGCGATGCCGTCTCGGTTTTGTCCTTCCAGATCGGCTCCAGGATCTTCAGAATATGCTCCTGGCCGATGTGCTGCATGCCCAAGTGGCCGACGACCGGATAGGCGTAGGTCGTCAGGGTGTTCGTCCACTGCTGTTCATGCTTGGCGTTTTTCCAGGTATCACCGTGAGCCCGGATGTACGCCTCGGCAGCCTTCTTGAAGGTCGTTTCCGCGACCTGGCTCGCGCGAAGCGCACTGGCGGCAGCTTGCCGCCGGGCGACAGGGTCGATGCCTGCTTCAATGTCGTCTCGTGCCTTCCTGGCCTTCTCGCGGGCCATCGCCAGCGGAACATCCGGGAACCCACCTAGGCCCAAGTGCCGCCGCTTTTCGCCGACCATGACGCGGAGCACCCACGACCGTGCGCCGCCCTCGGCAACGTAGAGGTAGAGTCCCGCAACACCTCCAACGGGATGGTGGCCGGATTGGGTCAGCCGGCCAACGACCAGGGCCGAGAGTTCTTTGGCTTTGCGGGGCATGGGACCTTAGATGGATTTTCTTTCTACCATCCATTCCACCATAAAACTTAGGATTGGTCCATTCACGTTTGGACAGCATTTAACACGCGCAATTCCGTAGTACCTCGATGGGGGCAGTTTTTCGAACAGCTTCAATCACCGCTTGAACATGACGGAGGCGGACACCGCTTCCGCCAGGACACTCCACATCTAACGCGCAAGAGCACGCCGTTAGCACGCAGTGGAGTTTCTGTAAGTCGTTGATTTGACGACGCTTTTCCC
>FSZS01000391.1_pt1 | contig 19186 bp, 15 predicted proteins | sample 1638881 | NCBI WGS metagenome assembly FSZS01 (sample SAMEA3914813, study PRJEB12502) | metagenome | biome: forest; material: soil | place: Canada | collected 2011-07-07 | depth 0.3 m
CCTACCTTCGGCAGCCCGCCACTCGTCCGACCGATGACGCCGACCGCACGCGCGACGACGACGCCGGCCGCACTCGCGCCACCAAGACACCGCAACGCATCGAACAGCCGCGTTACGTGCCCAGCGAATTCGAGGAATTCGTGCAGCACATCGTGAGCGAGCAGTTGCCCGGTGTCGATCCGAAATCGATCCGCCGTTTCGGCTCCGACCTGATCTCCGGGCCGCAAAGCCTCGTGGAACCCGCGGGCCAGGTCCCCGCCGAGTACATCATCAGCCCCGGCGACGAAGTCGCACTGTCGATCTGGGGTTCGGTGAACGCGGACCTGCACCTGAACGTCGATCGATCCGGCCGCGTGAACATCCCGCGCGTCGGATCGGTGCTTTTGGCGGGCGTCCGCTACGCCGACCTGAATGAAGTCCTGTCGCAACGCGTCAGCCAGGTCTTCCGCAATTTCCAGCTGAGTGCGACGCTGGGCAAGCTGCGCAGCGTGCGCATCTACGTCACCGGATTCACCCAGCATCCCGGTTCGTACACCGTCAGCAGCCTGTCGACGATCGTCACCGCGCTGATGCACACCGGCGGCCCGTCCGCGGCCGGCAGCTTCCGCGACATCTCGCTCATGCGCGCGGGCAAGCGCATCACCACGTTCGACCTGTACGACCTGCTGCTGCGCGGGGACAAGTCGGCCGACCGCGTGCTGCAGGCTGAGGATGTGCTGCAGATTGGCCCGGCGGGTCCGCAGGTCGCCCTGATCGGCAGCGTCAACAAGCCTGCGATCTTCGAACTCAAGCGTGGCGAGACGGTCAGCGACGTCATCGCGATGGCCGGCGGGCTGACTCCCGTTGCGGACACCACGCGCCTGGCCGTCCAGCACCTGTCCGATCGCAACTCGGTCAACATCGTCGAATATCGCTTGCCTGCCCAGGCGAACGCAACGCCCAGCAACGGCGATGTGATGAAAGCGTTCAGCGTGGTGGCGACGACGCTCGCGGTGCAACGACAGAACAAGCACGTGCGCATCGAAGGCGAAGTCGGCGCGCCGGGCGATTACATCCTGCCCCCCAACAGCACCATCAACGACGCGATCCGCCTGGCCGGCGGCCTGTCGGGGGAGGCCTATGTCTTCGGCTCCGAGCTGGACCGCGAGAGCGTGCGCAAGACCCAACAGGAGAACTACGATCGCGCGCTGCGTGACCTCGAAACCGACGTCACCCGGCAGACGAGCACGCAACATACGCTGTCCGCGGACGACGCTGCGGCGCAAGCCACGAATGCGCAGAACGCTCAGAAGCTGATCGATCGGCTGCGCCAGATTCGCCCCACCGGCCGCATCATCCTGCAGCTCCCGCCCGACACACGCACGCTGCCCGACCTGGCGCTCGAGGACGGCGACCGCATCTACATCCCGGCGTATCCCTCGACCGTGGGCGTGTTCGGCAGCGTGTTCAACGGGGGCACCTATGTCTACCACCCGAACTCGACGATCGACGACTACCTGAAACAGGCGGGCGGACCGACGCGCGGTGCCGACAACGGCAGCACCTTCGTCTTGCGCGCCAACGGCGGCGTCATCAGCGCCCTCCAGGTCGGCGGCGATTCGTTCTGGAGCCATCGATCGGCCTTGAACGACGCCCAGGCGCTTCCCGGCGATACCTTGTTCGTGCCCGAGGAACTGGACAAGACGACCTTCGTGCAGGGCGCCAAGGAATGGACGCAGATCCTCTACCAGTTCGGCATCGGCGCCGCAGCGCTGGCTGCACTCCACAGCCTGTGATCGACATGAGCTTGCAAACCATGTCCACGGAAGCTCCCGCATTCACCGCAGAGAACGCGCCCGCCTGGGTGCGGTTGCTGCCACACTGGCGCCGGCTCGTGGGGGCTCCGATCCTAGCAGGCGCGATTGCGATCGGCGCCACGTTCCTGGTCCATCCGACCTTCACGGCACGCACGTCATTCCTGCCGCCGCAACAACAAGGCGGCGCAGCCGCCGCCGGCGCGCTATCGTCGCTGGGCGCGCTTGCGACGCTGGCTGGCGGCGGTGGCATCAAGGCTCCGGCTGACGAGTACGTGACGCTGCTGCAGAGCGCGAACGTGCAGGATCGGATCATCGACCGCTTCCATCTGATGCAGGTGTACGACGACAAGTACCGTTCGATCGCGCGCAAGGACCTCGGAGAACATGTGAACGTCGCGCTCAGCAAGCGCGACAACGTGATCAGCGTCGAGGTCGAGGATCACGTGCCGACGCGCGCCGCTGACATCGCCAACGCCTATGTGGACGAACTGCGCCGCATCACCTCGACGCTCGCGATCAGCGAAGCGCAACAGCGCCGAGTCTTCTTCGACCAGTTGCTGGCTCAGACCCGTGACCGCCTGACCCAGGCCCAGATCAGCCTGCAGAGCAGCGGGTTCAGCGAGGGTGCGTTGCGTTCGGAGCCCAAGGCAGCCGCCGACGCATACGCGAAGCTGCTGGCCCAGGTCACTGCAGCCCAGGTCAAGCTCGAGACCATGCGTGGCTCGCTGGCGCCCAGCTCTCCCGAGATCCAGCAGCAGCAGACCATGCTGGCAGCCCTGCGTGAGCAGGTCGCCAAGCTGGAGGCCACCGACAATCCCACCGGCAGCGCCGACTACGTCGGCAAGTACCGCGAGTTCAAGTACCAGGAAGCGCTGTTCGAGCTCTACGCCAAGCAGCTGGAGGTGGCGCGCGTGGACGAGGCTCGCGAAGGTGGCCTGATCCAGGTCATCGACGCCGCACAGGTTCCCGACCGCAAGTCCAAACCGCGTCGGGCGCCGATCGCGGCGGGCGTGGCCCTCGCTGTCGGCGTGCTGCTGGCCATGTGGGTGCTGTACGAACAACAGCGCCGTTCGTTCGTCGCCGCCTGGCGTTCGCGCCACATGCTGTCGACGCCCGCGTCGAGCTGAGCGAACCGCTTTTCCAGGGGCACGCCCCTCTTGACCATGAAGCTCGCTCGCGACACGCTTTATAACTTTGTAGGGCTGGCCTCACCGCTGCTGGTGGCGTTCTACACTATTCCCAGATTGATCCACGGACTGGGCGACGCACGTTGGGGCCTGTTGACGCTCATCTGGGCCGTCGTCAGCTACTTCGGACTGTTCGCCCTCTGGTTGCTGACGCCCCGCTTCGGCCTGCCCGGTGCCGCGACGGTCTGGCTGCTGCGCATGACGGCGGACACCTGCCTCATGTACCTGATGCGCTATCGCGCCATGGGTTGGAAACGCATGCGCATCGGCTCGGGCCGCGTCGGGATCGGCCTGCTGGCGGTCGCTGGCTTTGTCGGCGTGGCCATTCCTTCGATGCTGATGCGTGGCGCCTGGGTCGCCGTGCTCACGGCCATCGTGATCTGGGCCTGCCTGCGTGCCCTGAAGCTGCCCTCCGGACTTCGCCTTTCCCGCACATGAGCGCCACTCCTGTCCGCCCGCGCGTCACGCTCGTCACGCCTACCTACAACCAGGCCCGCTACCTGGCGGAGACGCTGGATTGCGTCCTCGCGCAGGATCTGGACGGCCTCGAATACCTGGTGATCGACGACGGCTCGACCGACGACACCAGCTCCGTGCTCGCACGCTACGCCGAGCGCGTCCAGTCGATCCGCCAGCCCAACGCCGGCCAGGCCAGGACGCTCAATCGCGGCTGGGAGATGGCGCGCGGCGAGTACATCGGCTATCTGAGCTCGGACGATCTGCTGGAGCCCAGTGCCTTGCGCCGCATGGCCGAAGTGCTCGATGCCTGCCCCGAGGTCGTCTGCGTCTTCCCGGATGCCGACCTCATCGACAACGCGTCGAACGTCGTCAAGACACACGTATGCCGCGAGTTCGACCTCGAGGAACTCGTGATCCGCCAGGAGTGCCACATCGGCCCAGGCGCGCTGTTTCGCCGCAGCGCCTTCGAGCGAGCCGGGGGTTGGAAGCCTGAATTGCGGCTGGCGCCGGACCGCGAGTTCTGGATGCGCATCGCCAGCCTCGGCGAGTTCCGGTTCGTGCGCGACACCCTGGCGCACTACCGCTTGCACCCGACGTCCATCTCCTACAAGGAAGTCTCCGAGGCCCAGAGTCGCGAATATCTGGCCGTCCTCGACGGCTACTTCGCGAGCGATGACGTGCCGGCCGCCATCGCCGCCCGCAAGCGCGAAGCCTACGGCCGCGCGACGCTGGTGATCGCGCGCAATGCGTTCCGCTCGGGCAAGTGGCGCCGCGGCTTCGAGCTCTATCGCGAAGCCTGCACGCTGCACCCGCCGCTGCGCGCCCTGGGCGTGAAGGCCACGCTCGTGCGCAACATTGTCAGCAAACCGGCGCGGGCGCTGCTGTCGCGCGTGAGAGGCCGGTGACGATGGCGGCCGCACCGGCTCGGCTGCTGCGAAAGCGCTGGCTAGCGCCTCTGGTGTTCTTCCAGGTCTATCTGGGCATCACGGTCTGGCTGTTCTTCTACGGCCCGTGGCCCTGGTCGATCGAAAACGGCACGCAACTGTTCCTGTTTCTCGCCGCCTCCCAAGTGGCGATCGCGATCGGCTATGCGATGTCGTGGCGGCGCGTCGCCCGGCCCCCGGCGTCGGCGCCCAAGCCCGACGAGGCCGCCGACTTCCAGGCCGCGATGCGCTTCCTGAAGAAGGTCATGTGGATCACCGCGATCCTGGCCATCCCGAGCTCGCTGTCGCGCACCGGCAACGTCATCCCCGACGTCGTCGCGGGCCTGCACGACATCGGACTGGCCTACAACGAGAACAACGACCGCCTGGACGCCGGCAACGCCTGGGTCGCCGCGGAGTACCTGCGCATCCTCTTCGGTCCGTGGCTGACCGCGCTGTTCCCGCTGACGGCCTTCTACTGGAGCCGGATGAGCGGCGCGATGCGCCTGGTGGCCATCGGCCTCATCGGCTTCAACCTGTCTATGTACATCGCCACCGGCGTCAACAAGGGATTCGCCGACATCGTGCTGACACTGCCGTGGCTGGTGTTCCTGTCGATCGCCACCGGCATGCTGCGAGTGAAGAACTTCCGGCTCAAGGCCATCGCGGGCACGGCAGTGCTGTTCGGCGCGTTCTTCATGTACTTCACCACGGGCCAGACCCAGCGCGAAGGCAGCGGCACCGAGTACGGCACCTTCTTCACGGGCGTGGTCGTGCTGCAAGCGGACTCCAACAACTTCGTCTCGTCGCTGCTGCCCGAGGACCTGCGCGTTGGCTACGAGGCCCTCAGCCGCTACGTGGTGCACGGCTATTACGCGCTCTCGATGGGATTCCAGACCGACACGCCCAGCACCCTGGGCCTGGGCAACTCGATGTTCCTGGCGCGGGATGCCGACGCGCTGCTGGGCACCAACTATTTCGAGAACCAGTCCATCCCCGGCGCGCTCGACCGCGACTTCGCCTGGGGCAAGCTGGCGCTGTGGCATTCGATCTATCCCTGGCTCGCGTCGGACTTCGGCTTCCCCGGCACGATCCTGGTGATGGGCTTTTTGGGCTACCTGCTCGGGCGCGCCTGGGGCGAGTGCCTCACGCGTCCGCGGCCCGAGTCGCTGCTGATGCTCTATCTGCTGATCATCGTGTTCTTCTACATTCCGGCGAACAACCAGGTAATGCAATCGGGCGAGGGCTGCAGCTCGCTGCTCATCTGCCTCGTCTGGTTCCTGCGGTCGCGCCGGCACATCGCGCCGCTGCCCGAGGCGGCGCCAGCGCCGCTCTCAATGCCCGGCGCGCTCCCGGTCGTCCCATGACGACGCCAACGACCGCGGGCCGCCGCATCCTCGTTAGCGCATTCGGCATCCACATGGGCGGCGGACTCGTGCTGCTGCGCGCGCTCGCCGCCGCGCTCGCGGGGCATCCGTGCGTCATGCTGCTGGACGAGCGCGTGCGCGCCGACAGCGTGCTGGCCGCGTCACTGGCCAACGCGCAGGTGCGCTACGTCGCCCGGAGCCTGCTGGCGCGCCGCGCGTCGCTCAACCGCCTCGCGAGTGAGGCGACCGACGCCGACCTCCTGCTCTGCTTCAACAGCCTGCCGCCGCTGCGGCGCACGCGAGGTCGCGTGGTGACGTTCGTACAGGCTCCGCACTTCGTCGGTAGCGTGGGCGACATCGTCTATCCGCCGCTGACGCGCGCGCGCCTGGCCATCGAGGCCGCGTGGCTGCGGCACGGCATCGCCAACTCCGCCGAGGTCTGGGTGCAGACGCCGACGATGCTGAGCCTGCTGCTGTCACGCTATCCGTCGACGCACGCCCGCATCGCGCCGCTCGTCGACGACGACCTGGTGACGCTGCTCTCAGCGCGCGCTCCGGCGGCCGCCACGCCGGCCACCACGACCCGGACGGACCCGGCGAACGCCCGCTTCTTCTACCCGGCCGACCTCGTTGGCCACAAGAACCACCGAGCGCTGGTGGCAGCCTGGGAGCTCCTCGAGCGCGACGGCCCGGCGCCCCGGCTTGCGCTGACCCTGCGCGAGAGCGAATGGACGCAACTGCTCTCGCAGTGCGGCCAGCGGATGCCGGCGGCAGTCGTCAACCTGGGGCGGATGCCGCGGGCCGACACGCTGGCCGAGTTGTCGCGCTCGTCCGCGCTGATGTTCCCGTCACGCGCCGAGACCTTCGGCCTGCCGATGATCGAGGCGCAGTCCCTGGGTATCCCCGTGCTCGCCGCCGAACGCGACTTCGTGCGCGACGTCTGCACGCCGGCGCAGACCTTCGACCCGTGCTCCCCGCGTTCGATCGCCGACGCCGTGCGCCGCTTCCTCGACGTGCCGACCCGGCTCGACAACGGCCGCTTCTGGTCCGCCGACCGCTTCGTCGCCCAGTTGCTGCAATGAGAATCCTGGTACTGAGCCAGCACTTCTGGCCAGAATCGTTCCGCATCACGCAGGTGGCGCTCGACCTGCGCGCGCAGGGCCACGAAGTGACGGTGCTGACGGGACAGCCCAACTACCCAGGGGGCAAGGTGTTCGACGGCTACCGTGCCGGCACGATGCGCGTGGAGCGGCATGAAGGCCTCGAGGTACTTCGCGTGCCGCTCGTGCCGCGCGGCGAGCGCTCGGCGCTGCGCCTGGTGACCAACTACCTGTCGTTCATCGCCTCGGGCATAGTGTTCGGCAGCTGGATGCTGCGCAAGCGCGGCTTCGACATGGTCTTCGTGTACGGCACCTCGCCGATCCTGCAGGCGATCGCGGGCATCTTCATCGCGCGGCGCAAGCGCTGCGCACTGGCTGTCTGGGTGCAGGACCTGTGGCCGCAGAGCCTGGCGGTGACCGGCTACGTGCGCAATGCACGTGCGCTCGCGGCCGTCGAGCGCGTCGTGCGCTGGATCTACGCGCGCAGCGACATGCTGCTGGTGCAGTCGCGAGGGTTCGAGGCACCGGTGCGCGCGCTCGCGCCCCCGGATGCGGCGATCCGCTTTCACCCGAACCCCGGCGACGCGCCAGGTTCGGCTGGCACCGCCGAACCCGCGCTACGGCTACTCGCGGGCTTCAATGTCGTCTTCGCCGGCAACCTGGGCACCGTGCAGGCCCTCGACACCGTCCTCGATGCCGCGCAGTTGCTGCGCGACGCGCATCCGGACGTGCGAATCACGCTGGTAGGCAGCGGCGCGCTCGACGACTGGCTGGTATCCGAGACCGCGGCGCGCGGCCTGTCGAATGTCCACCTGGCCGGTCGCTTCCCGGCCGACGCGATGCCACGCATCTTCGAGCAGGCGGACGCACTGCTCGTCTCGCTGCGCCGCGACGAGACCATGGAGCTCACGATCCCGAGCAAGGTGCAGACGTACCTGGCCGCCGGGCGACCCATCGTCGCGTCGATGGACGGCGAAGGCGCCCGCACCGTCGCGGAATCGGGTGCGGGCGTGACCTGCGGCGCCGGCGACGCGCCGGCCCTGGCCGCCGCCATCGGCCAGCTACGCGACCTGCCCGCGAGCGAGCGCGCGCGGATGGGCGAAGCCGGCAGAAGTTACTTCATGATGCATTTCGAGCCCGGCCGGCTGGCGGCCGATCTCGGGCGCCATCTGCAGGATGCGCTGGCCATTCGCGCCGCCCGCGTCGGCGATAATGGCGGGCTAGACAAGAATCGCCAATGACCTCTTCCACTTCCACTTCCAATTCCACCCGAGTGCTGGTGCTGGGCGCGAGCGGCATGCTCGGCAACGCGATGCTGCGATTCTTCGCGGACAGCAAGGGCTTCGACGTCGTCGGCTCCGCGCGCTCGAGCGGCGCGGTCTCGCGGCTGCGCCCGGACCTGCAGGCCCGAGTGCGCACCAACGTCGACGTCGAGAATCCCGACGTGCTGGCCCGCCTGCTCGACCAGGAACGGCCGGACGTTGTCGTCAACTGCATCGGCCTCGTCAAGCAGCTGGCGCAGGCCAACGACCCGCTGACAGCGCTCCCCATCAACGCCATGTTCCCCCATCGCATCTCGCGCTTGTGCTCGCTGGTCGGCGCGCGCTTCGTGCACGTCAGCACCGACTGCGTGTTCGACGGCAAGCGCGGCGGCTACCGCGAGGACGACAAGCCCGACGCCTACGACCTCTATGGCCGCTCGAAGCTGCTCGGCGAGGTGACCGAGCACGCGCACGCCATCACGCTGCGCACCTCGATCATCGGCACCGAACTCGGCAGCGCGCACGGCCTGGTCGGCTGGTTCCTCGCGCAGAAGGCCGCCGTGCGCGGATTCAGCCGCGCCGTCTTTTCGGGCGTCCCAACCGTGGAACTCGCGCGCATCGTGCGCGACCACGTGATCCCGCATCCGGGACTGCACGGCCTGTACCAGGTTTCCGCCGCGCCGATCGACAAGTTCTCGCTGCTGAGCCTGGTCGGCAAGTCGTACGACCATCCGATCTCGATCACGCCGGACGATAGCCTCGTCATCGATCGCTCACTCGACTCCACGCGCTTCCGCGCCGCGACGGGCTACCAGCCGCCTTCGTGGCCCGAGCTGGTGCAACGCATGCGCGACTTCGGCTGACGCACGCCCCCCCATTTCTCTCTGCAGACAAAGCCATGTTCAAGGACAAAGTTCTCCTCATCACCGGCGGCACGGGCTCGTTCGGCAACGCCGTGCTCCAGCGCTTCCTCCACTCCGATTTCGCAGAGATCCGCATCTTCAGCCGCGACGAGAAGAAGCAGGAGGACATGCGGATCGCGCTCAAGAGCGACAAGGTCAAGTTCTACATCGGCGACGTGCGCGACTACGACAGCATCCACGACGCACTGGACGGCGTCGACTACGTCTTCCACGCCGCCGCGCTCAAGCAGGTTCCGTCGTGCGAGTTCTATCCGATGGAAGCGGTGCGCACCAACGTGCTCGGCGCCGAGAACGTGATGCGCGCCGCCATCGCCAAGGGCGTCAGCCGCTGCGTCGTGCTGAGCACCGACAAGGCCGTCTACCCGATCAACGCCATGGGCATCTCCAAGGCGATGATGGAGAAGGTCATGGTCGCCAAGTCGCGCCTCTGCGACCCGAAGCGCACCGTGCTGTGCGCCACCCGCTACGGCAACGTAATGGCCTCGCGCGGTTCGGTGATCCCGCTGTTCCTAGAGCAGATCGCCAGCGGCAAGCCGCTGACCGTCACCGACCCGAACATGACGCGCTTCCTGATGTCGCTCGAGGAGTCGGTCGACCTGGTGCTGTACGCGTTCGAGCACGCGCGTCCCGGCGACATCTTCGTGCAGAAGGCCCCGGCTTCGACGGTGCGCGACTTGGCGCAGGCGCTGGTCGAGATGACGGGCGGGGACACCCCCGTCAAGGTGATCGGCACCCGCCACGGCGAGAAGCTGTTCGAGTCGCTCGTGTCGCGCGAGGAGATGGCGCGCGCCGAAGACCTGGGCGACTACTATCGCGTCCCCGCCGATTCGCGCGACCTGAACTACGACAAGTATTTCGTGCAGGGCGAGACCGAGATCTCCAAGATCGACGACTACACCTCGCACAACACGCGCCGCCTCGACGTGGAAGGCGTCAAGTCCGTGCTGATGCAGCTCGACATCGTGCGCGAGGCCGTCCGTGCTTAAGGTCATGACGATCGTCGGCACGCGGCCGGAGATCATCCGGCTGTCGCGCATCGTGCCGCTGCTGGACCAGCATTGCGACCACGTACTCGTGCACACCGGCCAGAACTACGACTACGAGTTGAACGAGGTGTTCTTCTCGGAGCTGGCCATCCGCAAGCCGGATCGCTTCCTCGAAGCCGCCGGCGCCAACGCCGCCCAGACCATCGGTCGCGTGATCATGGCCGCGGACGAGGCGATGGAGGAGCACAAGCCCGAAGCGCTGCTGATCCTGGGCGACACCAACAGCTGCCTGGCCGCGATCGCCGCCAAGCGCCGCAAGATCCCGATCTTCCACATGGAGGCCGGCAATCGCTGCTATGACTTCCGCGTGCCGGAAGAAATCAACCGACGCATCGTCGACCACACGTCCGACATCAACCTCACCTACAGCCAGATCGCCCGCGACTACCTGCTGCGCGAGGGTCTTCCGCCCGACCAGGTGATCTGCACCGGCAGCCCGATGCGCGAGGTGATCGACCACTACCGGCCCGGCATTGCCGCGTCCGACGTGCTCGCCCGGCTGGGCCTCGAGCGCTCGGGCTACTTCGTCGTGAGTTCGCACCGCGAGGAGAACGTCGACGATCCGGCGCGGCTGAAGCTGCTCATCGAGATCCTCAACGGACTCGCGGACAAGTTCAATCTGCCGGTCATCGTGTCCACGCATCCGCGCACGCGCAAGCGCATCGAGGCGCTCGGCGCCGAGGTCACCCCGCTCGTGCAGTTCCACAAGCCGTTCGGCTTCCTAGACTACGTTCGCCTGCAGTCCGAGGCGCGTTGCACGCTGTCCGACAGCGGCACGATCACCGAGGAATCATCCATCCTCAACTTCCCGGCCCTGAATCTGCGCGAGGTGCACGAGCGTCCCGAGGGCTTCGAGGAGGCGGCGGTGATGATGGTCGGCCTGAGCTGGCCACGCATCGAGGCCTGCCTCGACATCGTCGCCACGCAGCCGCGCGGCGACGAGCGCCTGCTGCGCCTGGTCAACGACTACGCGCCGGCCAACGTGTCGGACAAGGTGCTGCGCATCCTCATGAGCTACACCGATTTCGTGAACAGGCGCACCTGGCGCAAGTGATGGCGATGTTCACGACCCGTCCCGTCGCGCCGGGGGCAACCCGCGGCGAGCGCATTCGGCAACCCGGCGCGCGGTTCGCCCTGGCATGCCTGGCGGTGACCTTGCTGATGGTGCCGATGTCGGCGTCGGCCTATGTCGATCCCAACTCGGGTGGACTGCTCTTCCAACTCCTCGCGCCGCTGTTCGCGGCAATCGCCGGCTGCTGGATGTTTCTTCGTCGCTGGTTTGCGGCCCTATTCAGCAAGCTCAAGCACAAGCTGCGTAGAAGCCGGAACGAATGACCTTCCGCCAGGGCGCCTCACCCATCGAAGGTCTGGATCCGTCGCGCCCAACGCTCTGGGCGTTCTTCTGCTGTGCTTGGAGTGGCGTGGCGATGGCCTGGATCCCGCTGACCGTCATCCAGTCCGTAGACGGAATGCTGTTCATGGCCAGCCCGGGCGACGTCGTCCGCGACGTCTGTCTATTCTGGCTGCTGGCGCTCGTTCCCGCCACGGTGCTCGCGCTGCCGGGCTGGCTGGTGACGCGCATCGCCAGTTGGCGACCAGCAGGAGGAAGCGGACCGATATGGATCGGATGGGCCGTCACGCTGTTGCCCCTCACCTGGATCTGCACGTGGCAGGCCATTCGCACCGTCTGGTTGTGGCTGCGCGTCATCCTGCACGCAGACAAGGTCTTGATCGGGCCATCGGTGCGCTTGGCGGCCGCCGGCGCCCTGGTGCTATTGCTGCTGCTGCTGATCCGTCGCGTGGGGGCGGTCGCGTTGATCCGATCCACGGCGCGTCAATTCCATGCATTGCGCCGCCCCGCCTTCGCGGTACTGGTGCTCGCCGCCGTCGTCACGGTCGCGAAACCCCCGGCGATCCTGCACGCATCGACGCGGCTGGATCCCCGGCCAGTGAAGTCCGCAGGCCCTGACATCTTGCTGATTTCGCTGGACGCGATGTCCGCCCACGACGTATCGCTGTGTGGCAAGGACGGCGACTGGCTGCCGAACATGCGGCGCCTCGCACTGCAATCGACCTGTTTCTCGCGCGACTACGCCTCGTCCAATTTCACGACGCCGACCACGTCCACGATGGACACAGGCACCCTGCCTTGGACGCACTTCGCCACCGTACCCGACGCCCGGGTGATGGCGGGAGTCGGTGACGAGACGGCCGCCGCGCACTTGCGAGCCGCCGGCTACGTCACGATGGCAGTGTCCGACAACCTGCTGGCCAGCCCACGATATCGAAGCACCTATTCCGGCTACGACGAAACCTTGCTGATTTCAACCAACCTCACGGTCAACATCGTTCGGGACGTCGTCACCGTCTTTCCGGATTCGCAACTGCCCAAGCTCGCCGGAACGGCGTTCTCGTTCCTCACGGCCTTCGACATGTACCTGCACGGTACGGAGAACCCGTACCGGTCCGAGCAGACGTTCAACAAGATCACCGAACTCCTCCGGCAGTCGGCGTCGCCGCGATTCATCTGGGCCCACTCGCTGCCGCCCCACTCCCCGTATCTGCCACCAGCCGACACGCGCCATCGATTGCTGCCGCCTGGCGAACTCGAGCGCTGGGACCAACTGCTGCCGGACAACATTCAGTACGCGCCCGCGCAGCAGGCGCTCGTGGACAAGCATCACCTGCGCTATCGCGAATCGCTGATGGCTGCGGACGAACGCCTCGGCGTCTTTCTCGACTCGCTGCGACAGACGGGCCGCTTCGACAACACGGTCATCGTGCTGACGGCCGATCATGGCGAGTCGTTCGAGAAAGGATACCTGGGCCATGCAGGCAACCTGCTGCACGACGCGCTGATCCATATCCCGCTGGTGATCAAGTTGCCCGCCCAACGCGCCGGACGCGTGATCGACATGCCGGTCAGCGAGGCCGACCTGGCGCAGACCTTGCTGAACCTCGCGCCCGACGCACAACCCCTGGGCAAGTCGGAGGGTCGCTCACTCGTACCGTTGCTCACTGGCGGAACGATGCCGCCGGTGCCCGTCTTCTCGATGGCCATGGAGACGCAGAGCCGGTTCAAGCCGCTGAAAGCCGGCAACTTCGCGGTCATCGACGGATCGCTGAAATTGACGCTCAACCTGCGCGACGGCACTGAGCACCTGATCGACCTCGTCGCTGATCCGCAGGAACAGGCCGACCTGGCGACGTCCCGGCCTGCCGACGCGCGGCGCCTCGATGCGCTGCTGCGCGATCGCATCGCTCAAGCGGAAACGCAGCGCCAACGCACGGTGCACACGCCGTGAACGCTTTCGTGAAGACCCCTCGTCGCGCGTCCGGCGCCTGGACGACCTTGAGTCTGTCGGATGAGCTCCTGGAGTGGCTGAGCGCCGATCCAGCGTGGAAGCGGCTCCCCGCGATCGCACGGATCGGCATGCGCTGGCAAGCACGCTTGGGCAGCGTGAACCTGCGGCTCTCCCGGGCGACCGCCGCCCAGCACGCACCCATTCCGCTCGTGGCACCGGTCCTGGTGCTCGGCCCCTGGCGCTCCGGCACGACGATCCTCCACCAGCTGCTGGCGGCCGCCACCGGATGGCCGACGCCCCGCACGTGGCAATGCATGAACGGCTGTGCCTTCGCGTTGACCTCGCGGCCACGTCGGCTGCGCGAAGCGGTGCGTCCCATGGACACGCTGACCATCGCCACGGATTCCCCACAGGAAGACGAGTTCGGCTTGCTCAGCCGCGGCGTCGACAGCGTCTATCGCGCGTTCCTGATGCCGCACCGCCTAGCGTCACTCGAACCGCTGCTCGAGCAGCGCCACTGGTTGACCGAAGGCCGTTGGCTGGCCGAGCTGGAATCCTTCATGCGCGACGTCCTGCGCACGACACCCGGACACGATCTGAAGGCACCGCCACATCCGGTCTTGCTGAAGTCACCGAACCATACTTTCCGCCTGCAGGCCTTGCTCCAGCGCTATCCCCGGACGCGTTTCGTCTGGGTCCTGCGCGACCCTACGGAGATCTTCCTGTCAAACCGGAGCATGTGGCAGCAGATGTTCGACTTGCACGGGCTGACCAGCGCCCGGTTCGGCGACCTCGACCGGTTTATCACGGCAGCCCTGCACGAATCAGCCGCTGCCCTGGAGGCTTGCCTCGACGCCGCGTGGTCCGATGGCCCCTGGTACGCCGTCGACATGAATGACCTGCTCAGCCAGCCCGATCGGGTGACGCGCCGAATCCTGGCGGCACTGGCGCCCGAACTGCGAGGCCAGGCAAACGGCGCGTCGCTGGCCCAGGCTTGCAGCGTGGTGCAGGCGCCCCGGACGCGCTCCACAACGGCACCGAGCGCTCCGGAGCTTCCATCGTTCGCGCTCGCAGCCATCGAGCGCCTCGAGCTCGTGCAGCAACGTGCGCGCGACCGCCATCGCCACCCGGATAGCGCCAACGCTTTTTGACATGAGCATCGACACCTTGCGCGCGCAGCTCGTCTGCCATTTCCAACGATGATCCGGCAATCGGCCCTGAATCTCGCAGGTGGGCTGCTGCCCGCGTTCGTCGCCCTGGCATGCACGCCCTGGATCCTGAAGTCGCACGGTAGCGTCTTCTTCGGAATCTACTCTCTGCAGACAGCGCTGGTGGTCGTCGTAGGTCTGATGGATCTCGGCATCTCGAGGGGGATCACGCTCGCCACGTTTGACCCTCGGCTCAATCCCGACGCGACCCCCCTTCGCCCGTTCAAGGCCGGCTTGCAACTGAGCCTGATCGCCGCGCTGGCCATATCGTTGGTCACGCTGGTCGGCGCCGCCATCTTCTTCCATGTCCGCAGTTCGTCGGGCGACGTCATGATGTCGACAACCTTGCACGTGGTCTCGGGGGCGCTGACCATCCTGACGCTGCCGTTTCGCGCGCTGTTTGAGATCCAGGGCCGATTCGGCAGGCTCAATCTGATTCGATCGCTGCTGGCCTGCTCGGTGCCGGCAGCACCGCTGCTGCCGTCGATGTCGGCCGATCTCGCGCTCACGAGTGTCGCGATGATCGTGCTGTTGACTCGCGTCCTGGGTCTGGCCGCCTACGCGTTGAGCAGCGGGATCGGACGGTCTCGCCTGAGGGCGATCCCGAGCGTGGATCGTGCCTGGCGGCGCGAGTTCATGCGCCGCTGCGGCTGGGCCGGCCTCACCAACCTCATCTCGCTCGTGCTGACCTATGCCGACCGTTTTCTGCTAGGTGCCATCGGCGCCGTCACGGAAGTAAGCCACTTCGTCATCGCGCAGGAGGCTGCGACCAAGATCTGGATGGTGACTGGGGCCGTGCAATCCGCGACGACACCCCGGGTGGCCCTGGAACTGCACGCCACAGGCCACGATGCCGCGCCGCACCCCAGGCCCGCGCTGCGCCGCACGAAGCTGATCCTGCTGCTGACGGTGGTGCTGCCGTCGCTCATCCTCGTCTTGTACAATGACGCGATATTCCGGCTGTGGTTGCGAGGCGGTTTCAGTCCTGCCATTTCCCAGGCGGCTGGCGTCCTGTTCGCGGGGATCGCCGTCAATTCCATGTCGCAACTGAACTTCACGTTGCTGCAACTGAGCAAGGGCGAGGCGCTCGGCGCTCGGTTGCAGATCGTCAATGTGGGACTGGCCGCAGTGTTCATGGTCGCGCTTGTTCCGTCCTTCGGCGCGCTGGGCGCGGCGATGGCGTTCTCGTTACGACTGGTCGTGGACGCGTTTCTCACGCGCTACCTCACCACTCGCCACTCGCGTTCCAAGGCTGGATTCTCGAACGGCGAATTGGCCGCGACGTTATTGCTGTTCCTGCTCATCATAGGTTATCGACATGTCCCAGTTTGAGATCTTCAATCCCGATGAATTAGCGTGGCAAGCCGAGGAATTGCGCGAGAAGTATTCGAGCGCCGATCCCTTCCCGCACATCGCGATCGACAATTTCTTGCAGCCGGACGTCTACCGACAGCTCGCGGACGAATTTCCCGGACCCGAAGCGCCGCTGTGGTTCGAGTTCAAGGCTAGCACCGAGAACAAGAAACTCCAGAGCAACAACTTTTACGCAATTCCCGTCCACCTGCGGCAATTCATCGCGGAATGCAATGGTCCCGCGTTCGTGCGCTTCCTGGAACGCATGACAGGCATCGAGAACATCGTTCCGGACCCGCACCTCTACGGAGGCGGCTTGCACCAGACCAAGACCGGCGGACACCTGGGCGTGCACATCGACTACAACTTCCACGAGACCTGGGGACTCGACCGTCGCCTGAACGTCATCCTCTACCTCAATGACGAGTGGGACGACGCCTTCGGCGGCCATCTTGAGCTCTGGAACAAGGATGTCTCGTCGATGAGCCAGCGCATCGCGCCAATCGGCAATCGGCTCGTCGTCTTCAATACCGACGAGTTCTCATGGCATGGACACCCTAACCCGCTGCAATGCCCGCCGGACCGCACCCGTCGTTCCATCGCGCTCTACTACTATACGAACGGCCGTCCCGACTCCGAGGCTGCCACGGCGCACAACACGGTCTTCAAGGAGCGCCCGGGCGAGCGCTATCGCCTGACGTTCAAGGAGCGCCTGCGCGAATGGGTGCCGCCCGCGGCGATCAAGCTCGCGCGCAGCGCGCTCAAGAGCTCGGACAAGTAAAGGGGCTTCCCCCGCCGACTCAGGCCGGTGCGTCTACGTCCCTCAACGAAGCGCCGGAACGCAGCCCTTGGCTCCATCGATGGCCGAGGGCAATGCAGGGTCGCTCGATGAGTCGATGCGCCAGCGCTGCAACAGCCAGCGCGCAAACCAGCGCGATCCAGCCCCGAACAGGCGCGGGGCCAGGCAAGTGCCGAAAGGCATACAGCACCGGCATGTGAAGCAGATAAAGACTAAAGCTCCAGCGTCCACAGGCGCGCATTGCCCCGCTCGACAGCGCCCGCCGCCAAGCTGGCAGGAGCCCGCGTTGCAAGGCCAGCAGCACCGCGGCCCACGAGACGCCCCAGGCCAGGAAGGCGCGGTGCAACGCAGCCTCGCCAAGGTCGGGCCAACGAAGCTGGAGCACCGAGGGAACGGTCGCGACCAGCGCCACGATCAACGCGATGTCAGCGATTCCCACCGTCAGCGCCGATGCGCTCGGCATCGTCCGCAAACCCATGGACATGGCGGCCGCCCAGGCTCCGCAGAGAAAGACCACTAGGTAGTCCCGCAAATCGGCGGACTCCAGCGAAGCCTGCGACGGCGGAAACAGCACAAGGCAGGCTCCTACGGCAGCCATCATCCCGGTCGTCTGCCACAGAGGCCGCCGCATCACCGTGAGCACCCAGGCGACTAGCGGCAGGAGGAGGTAGTACGTGAACTCCACCGGCACGCTCCAGTAGATGCCTTTGCCCTGCAGCATGGCCAGGTGCGCGAGCAGTGCTCGCATGTCCAGCGGCACGCCAAGCCCCTTGCCGCCCAGCGCCCAACCCGCGAACAGCACGATCGCGTACATGGGATAGATGCGCAGCACGCGCTTGATGCCGTACGCGGCGACTATGCCAGCCCAGCGCACCGACCAGCCCCGCTGAAAATCACGCAGCCACTGCCTGGTGAGCAGCCAGGCACTGAGGACGAAGAACAAGAACACTCCCGGTTTGCCGACCCCGGCCAATGACAGCCCCCCAAGCAGGTGCAGGCCCAGGAGGCTGGCATGGCTGGTCACGACCAGCAACGCCGCAAAGCCGCGCAAACCATCCAGCGCAGACACGTGCGGATCCGGAACCGGTGTCTCAGGGACGTGCATATTCGGGTACGTGCAGACCCAGCCACGCCTTGACCTCCGCGTCGGATTCGATGCGTGCGATCTCAGCGATCCAGTCGTCGATTCGTGCGCCAGCGGCGGCCTCGCCAGCATCCTGTCGCAGCCGCGCGGTCCGCAGGCGAGGATGCGGCGAGGGAAGCGTATGGTCCGCGTCCGCCAACAACTCCTCAAACAGCTTCTCGCCGGGACGCAGTCCGCTGAAAGTGATCTGAATGTCGTCGGGCGAACGCCCGGACAGTCGGATCATGTCCTTGGCCAGGTCCACGATCCGCACGGGCTCGCCCATGTCCAGCACCAGCACCTGGCCGCTCTCGCCGATCGCCGCGGCCTGCAACACCAGGCGGGCGGCTTCGGGAATGGTCATGAAGTAGCGGATGATGTCCGGATGCGTGACCGTGATCGGGCCGCCGCGCTCGATCTGCTCCTTGAATTTCGGGATCACGCTGCCGGACGAGCCGAGCACGTTGCCGAAGCGCACCGCCATGAAGCGCGTGCCGGCGTGCTCGGCCGCGAGCGCCGACACCACCATCTCGGCCGCGCGCTTGGTCGCGCCCATCACGTTCGTCGGGTTGACGGCCTTGTCGGTACTGATCAGCACGAAGCGCTCGACCCCGGCACGCGCCGACGCCAGCGCCGCGTTGTGGGTGCCCAAGGTGTTGTTGCGCAGCGCCGCCCAGGCGTTGTGCTCTTCCATCAGCGGCACGTGTTTGTAGGCCGCGGCGTGAAACACGACTTCGGGCTTCCAGGCATCGAACACGCGCTGCAGCTGTGCGAGATCCTTCACGTCGCCGATCAGTCGCACCAGCTCGAGACCGGGGAAGCGATGCGTGAGTTCCTGCTCGATCGAGTACAGGTTGAACTCCGACAGCTCGACCAGCACCAGCCGCGCCGGCTTGTAGCGCGCCACCTGTCGGCACAGCTCCGAACCGATGCTGCCGCCGCCACCGGTGATCAGCACCGTCTTGCCGTGCAGCACCTTGTCGATGCCCTGCTCGTCGAGTTGCACGGGCTCGCGGCCCAGCAGGTCTTCCGGCTCGATGTCGCGGACGCCGCGGGCCAGGTCAGGTTCGCCGGGGCGCAGCTCGGCGGCCGACGGCACCGTCAGCACCGGCAACCCCGCCGCGCTCGCCAGCTCGAATGCGCGCCGCCGCTGCCGCGCCGACGCGCCCGGCAGCGCGATGATCAGGTGCGTCGCGGCACCCAGCACCGCGCGGTCGCCGACCGCCTCGATCGGACCCAGCACCGGCACGCCGGCGATCCGCGCGCCCTGCTTGGCGGGATCGTCGTCGAGCATGCCCATCACGATCCAGCCCTGCTGGTGGATGCCGGCCATCA
>FSZS01000494.1_pt1 | contig 18906 bp, 24 predicted proteins | sample 1638881 | NCBI WGS metagenome assembly FSZS01 (sample SAMEA3914813, study PRJEB12502) | metagenome | biome: forest; material: soil | place: Canada | collected 2011-07-07 | depth 0.3 m
CTCGACGACCTTCGAATATCCCACCGGCGCGAGCGCCTCGCGATAGAAGTTCTGGCTCTTCGCGTAGTCGCTGACGACGACGCCCAGGTGATCGATCATGTGCGTCGCACCATAACGTGAAACTCATCTGCCCGGGCGCGCTCAAGCATTTTTCTCAAATTGTGAAACTTCCAGTACGCATATGCTGAAGTTTTCCTGGTCGCGGCCGGCATAAAGTGAAACTTTCCGCTGCTCCCAACGAGGCGTCCTCTAAAGGCGAGCAACCGGCACGTAGCGGCGCCTACCCCGCGGTTGCCCTCTGCCCATAAAAGGTCGGGACATCCCGCCGTCGCGGTCTTGCCTGACGTTGCTAAAGAACTCCGAGGGGACTTCAACGGTCATAGTTGGGTGCAAGGCTCGGAGCTTCCGAGAAACGCGGTCGTCAGCGGTGTTGCTGAAATCCAGAATGAGTGAGACGTGTCAGCAGTAGTGCTAGTTGGCGCTGCCCTTACGGGCGGCTTTACGCTGCGCCCACATAGAGCCGCTTCCCTTAGCTTTCTTGACGCCGCGACGTGTCGCGAGAAGTTGGCGCACCACTTTTGACATGTCGGCGCGTCTAATGACGACGTCCCGAGCCGGCCTTTCGATATCTCGAAATATTTCAACGCCGCAATCTTCCGCGGCAACCACTGCCCAGATTGCTCCAGAACCGCCCGCCTTAGCAACTTCCTGAATACCAACGTACTCGGCGTTGAATTCCTCGGCGGCTCCTGGGTAGACGCGAAATCCTATGACGCACTTGTAACTTCGAATGAGCCCTCTCCTACAATGCGACGCGATTGCAGTCGGGTTGAGTCCAATGAGTGCGCCTGCCTCAGAACAGGATAAGGTGCCTCCGTAGGTGTCTCGTCTGAGACCTCGTCTAACAGTCTCTGCCTCGTCTTCCAGAAGTACCAAATCACTAAACAGTGGGCCCACCCGACCAGCTACTCGAATGCGTCCCTCAAGGATTTCCACCGCAATTAGTCCCTTGGAATCGCCCCTGAGCGACCGTAGCAGCAGCTCTCGTACGGTAACAGTTGCCCCTTCCACAGCCACGCTCGGAAGGTTGAGAACTTTGGTTTCGAACCGCTCAATGTCTTCGTGGCTTAATGCCGAACTCCAGGCAGCCGCTCGGCGAACTTCAAAGTGACCGTTTTTTCTAAGAAACTTGAGCATCTCCACGGGCATCCCAAGTCGATATGCAGCGCTACGCAGGCCAAACTCTCCCCCACGCGGGACCCTCATTGCCTTCGGTTTTGACACCGCCACACGTAGAGGCTTCGCACCGATTCGAGCGCGTGGATTCATGTTCAAGCTTGGAGCGATTGTGAGCTGTCGCTTGGCAGGCTCGCCCTCCCCAGGAACGTAGTCGGCCAACACAGACAACAACACTGCGATATCACTTGGCTCGGAAACCGCCTTTATCATCTGAACGTAGCCACCTGCGGCCAGTTGCCTCAGTATCGTCCCCCCGTGCGTCGTCTCGACCTCCTCACCCTCAGCAATCAAATCTATGATTCCATAGAGATTGCTCGGCCAATCTCGAAGCATCCGTGCTGCGCGCTGACAATCACTGAGAGAGCCGTCTCGAAATACTTGGCTATGCAAACGCGCCATTCCGCGACACAGCCCCAGCAGGCGACTCAGCGTCAGCGGTGAAAACGCTTGCCAGAATGGAGCGGTTTGTTCGAATTCCTTTCCCTCTACCAACCTGACCAGGGCCCCGATGAGGGCGCAGTGTTCTTCTAAGGCCGGCGCGCAGGCGTCGTCGTCAAACGTCTCACCGCATGAGCACTGAAGGATGGAAGGCCGCTTCCAATTCAGCACCTTCCCGCAAGACGGACACTCGGTCAGGAGCAGCTTCTTGTGGATAGGACATGCGTCGACAAGTCGTAGTTCTGTCCAGGATGGAACGTAGCCACGCTCGTTCACGCATTGAACGCAGAGGCGCTGAGCGCCGACCGTCAAATCTGATGGCCATAGCACACCTCCGTTCATGAGGGTGACCGTGCCATCTTCGCTGGAAAAGTAGGGACGCAACTGGCTTCCGTTTTCACCGAGAACAGCCGCTAGCTTGTGGCAATTGACATTCAGGCCCTGATGTTCCACTCGAGCCATCCCAGCTAAGCGAAACAATGCTGTGGGTCCGGGATAGCCGTTACACGACGTCAGTCTAAGGACATAGCCCCAAGTACTCTCATCGGCCTGCTGCGCAGGGGTTCGCACCAGTAGCGGGGTTTGACCTTCTGTTTTCATGCTTTAAGGACTGATGAAGCACTCACCTTAGCGGCGCGCGTGCTCTTTGCAGGCAACTCCACCGCGGGCAAGCCGACGCTCAGAGCAGCTAACGCAGCACCTTCATTGCTACCCTTTTGGCTCCAAGCCGAGCTGAGCGGAGTCACTTCTTCTTCAGCAATCGTCCTAGCCTCCAGCTTCCAGATTGCCCTTCGATAGGCCCTATCCAGGTCCTCGAGAGAAATCTTGTTCGCCCCCGCGTCCACCGCGTTCCAAACGGCTTGCCGAAGCGTGTTGGTGAGGTACCCGATGAGACCACCCGTCGCACAGTAAAGGCGAAACGACATCTGCGAGTTGCTAAGCTTGGGCAAGTCAAAGGTCTGGCTCAACACATCGTTAAAGCCATCCAGGATTCCCCGCCACTCGCTCCTCTGCTCCTCGTCGAGCCAGTTGAAGCGTGGCATGGTCACAGGATAGCCAAATCTTCCGGCGAGCTGCTCGTTTTGGTCAATGACACTTGTCAGGGACTTCAAACCACTTGCAATCAGGGCAACTCGACTCTCGGAGACGATGTTCTTAAGCCAATCCGCGACATGATGCTGCACCTTGTGAGAGCCTTTGTCGTAGAAGTGATGGAACTCGTCGACCACAAGCGCTACCACTTCACATTGAACCATCAGCTCCATGAGTCGCGCCGTCTTCTGGGTCTCTGTGCCCTTCTCCCAGTCAGGGCACTTGAGCTTCATGAGAAACCTCTCCGCGAGGGACTTAACCGTCGGCTTTGACGGGACAACGATGGCCAGGACAGGACACACGATTCCATTTTTCGTGCGAGTCATAGGGTACTGACTCAGAATTCCTTCGATACAACGACTCTTCCCCGTACGCGATTCGCCGACGAGCGCCAGGCACGCGGGTTCGCGCCCGCCCTCCTTGACGTACTCGATGCATTGCCTCGCGCGCTGACTTGCCTCTTCGAAAGCCGAGTGTTTAATCAGAACGCTCTCAACCAAGGCCAGATTTTTCAGTTTATTTCTCCTCAGCGCCGTCTGCGCCAAATCCATCGACAGTTGCTCGACTCACAACCTGGACATTGAACTTTTTAATCGGGGCGTCTTGCTCATCTTCATCCAACAACTGCTCTACGGCTGCAGGCTTGGACGTGGGCGGCGGCGGCGGTAAGGCGCTTGCAGCCTTAGCGGTTCTAACGGCCTTGGCTGGCGGCTTAGGTCCCACCGGAGGCGGCGGTTCGACGGCTTGCGGCTTGCCAGCCGTCCAGCGCGCGACATGCTCCCGAGTTGTTCCTTTGGGCCTTTTCGCCTTGAGGTCGGCGTTCACGATTTCGTCAATTTCAAGCAGCGCCTCCAGGTACCCTTCTGCGTCGTCCGGCTTTTTATGCTCTTTGGCGTACCTTTTGCAAACCTTATGCTGCCACTCCGTGCGACCCTCTGCGTACTCAGGATTGAGACATGGGACGCGAATGGGCGTCTCGCGGTCAGGGTGTAAGACAATCAGGCTTCCGAGGTTGGAGCGATTGAATCGAATCTTCACTTCGAGGCGGTCGCCGTAGGTTTTGCGAAGTTCACCAAGCTCGTCGGAGTTGTAGAGAAGGCTCGAGAACTCGATTCCCTTGTGTGTCAGCATTCGGGTGTCGGAGCCGGCAACGATGGCGTCGAATCGAAGAGGGTTCGGCATCATCGGGATTTCGGTGGTCTTGTGAGAAAGCCGCCAAGCCTGAGCCGGCGAGCAGCCCAAGGCGCGGTGAGGCTTCTGGTGGTAGACGTCAACTATCCACTTGTGCACGATGAACTCGAGTTGAGCCACAGTCACAATTGCGTGTTTGGTTGGGTCGTACTCGTCTTTGTCCACGATTCCGGCGAACGTCTTGCCGGGAGTCGTGGCTGAAATGCCCCGATTCAGCGTCCCTTGCAACCGCTCAATCTTGCCCTTGAACCAAGGCGTCTTGCGCGGAGCAAAAACTGCTTCGATGTCCAATTCGAAGTAGATTCGTTCGAGCTCTGCCGCGTGGAATTCCGCGCCACCGTCAACGGTGATTGCCGCGAATACGCCATAGCCCTCCCACTCATTGGCGATGTCGGGATACTTGGCGCGAAGGCTTGTCTTTGGCAAGAAAGCGTGCCTTAAGCACTGAGCGACACTTGCCCGACTTGGGGGCTCGAAGCTGATTGCGATTCCCAAGATGTAGCACGAATGAACGTCCACAATTATCGTCAGCCATGGCCGCCCAAGTGGCGCCCCCGTCCGCTCGTCTACCGCGAAGACATCCATCCGCGTATGGTCGATTTCGCCATGTTCGAGGATGCTGCTGGCAATGCGAACCGTCTTGGACTTTCTAAATTTTTTAAGCGCGGCATCTCTTCCATACCGCGCTCTGCACACATCAAATTTCGACAGTTCGCCAATCAGCCGTTTGAGCAGGCGCTCGGTCGGACTTTTTAGAAGGTTTCCCTTCGTGCGCGTGGCGTTCAACCTGCGCACCCTTGCCCTGCAAAGCTCGGCTACTTCGGTAATGGAGGGGCGCTGAAGCGTCAGGAACTTGTCTTCAATAAATTCCTCGCAGACATCGAGCACTTCGACCTGAAACCGAGGCGACCTGTTGCCTTGCGTCGACCGACTGGCAATGAGCGCCTTGGCGTTGTCGCCCGATTTGCGGTATGCGCGCACCCATCTGTATACGCTTATGTGGCTAGGTGGCTTGAGTGGCTTAGGGTCGGCCAAACCCTCCCATACCTCGCGAATTCTCGGAACGAGAGCTGCCCTACTTTGCGGAAGCTCGTTTACCGCGCGAACAAACTTGAGGCGGTATTTGGCCTGGTCGTCTGAGGCGGCGTCCACCGGAAGCTCGCTCCCATCTCGTGCAAGGAAGCGGCCGTCGCGTATCGATGCAAGGCGGCCTTCGGGAAACGTGAGTTCGCCACTTTCGTACATCTCGAGGAGCTCAGCAGTCGTCTTGTCGTGGGCTCTGCCTGTGGCCAGGTGATGCACCACCCAGACGCCATCAGCACACTGGCGCTCCAAGACCTCCCGCTGCTTGTCGATGAGAACTTCGGTTCCCGCTTGGAAGTACGACCTACTCATAGGGCGAACTTCTGCTCGGAGAGAGCCGTACAGGCAACCGAGCCGCTGCTCCATGACGACTCAAAGTCGATGCTGAGCTGCCCCTCTAAAATGAGGCGGCACGCGCGGCTTAGGGTGAGCGCGCCAGCTTGCCCTCGCATAACTTCTGACCACATAGTCGATTTGTGCTTTACAAAATAGAGGCGAAGTTCCTCCCTGCACTTCAAGCTCATGGCGGCGCGCCCATGCCTGAGCACAAAGTTCACGTTTGTTATCCGCGGCTCCTTGCACAAGTCCTCGGCAATCAGAACGTCATACTCGTACCCCAACCGAGGCAGCCCAGCTCGCATCAGGGCTGTCCGCTCAATCACATCCGGGGACAGCGCTTCCTTGCGCTCCTTCACCTCGAAGAGAACCTTGACGTGACGCCTCTCTACTAGGAGGTCGGGATAGTGCCGGTGCAACTCCCCTGCAAGTCGGTAGTGGATGACGCAGGGCTGCTCCCCTAGATGCAAGACGCTAGAGTCGACGTCCAAGAGCTTGATTGCATTTCGCTCACCGGAAGACTCCCAGTGAATGTTGCGACCCATCCGGAAACTCGGGTAGGCGCCGCTGGCTCTCGTCTTCGAGCGCGTCTTAATTTCTCGCGCACGCATTCCAGGCGGAGCAAACTCCACGCTCAAAACGGCGTCGGGCCCAACTGGCGAAAAGACACTCTTGTGCAGTCGCCCCTTGCCCGCGGCCTTCATCAGGGCGCTCATGGCTGTTCAGCCTGCAGCATGAAGCTGAACCGGGTACCACGCCGTAGCGCACCAACAGTCGGGGTATCGGCACCGTCTTGCAACTCGAAGTCGGGAGCCTCCAGACAGCAAACCTGAAACCTCATAGCGCTCACAAACATTCCTCGACTAAGTCGATGTTTGGAGCGTCTCGTTCAAGCGTTGCGAGGACGCGATTCGCGGCGATGGCCGCAGGCACCCATAAATGCCCTCAATACGCATTGGTAAATCTAAGCTGTTTGCCACAGCCCGCTGGCTGCCTGATGCAGGGCACTACCCTTCCAATGCGTTGCGAAATTATAAAGTGACGTCGAGTCGCTCGCAATTCCGAAACCCGTCTGTGTCACATTTTTGCCAATGCTGAGACTGCACGAATTGGCAATTCGAATTGGAAGCAAGTTAATTCGACGACGCGACGCTGATAAAAGAAACGTCTCTTTTAAGTGCAGGCGGGCACTCTTGGCGCGGGAGCATCGGGACAGACGACACTCATCGAAGCCCGCATGCGCCCGAGTCCACGCGCTCGAGAAGCTCGTACGGCACTTGTTCGGCCAGCCTCACGTGAAGCGCCCGCGGGAACGTCTGCAGTAGCTCGATGAGCCATGACGGTCACGCCTCACCCCTGAAATCCGCTAGGTTCGCGCTCATGCTCTGCGCACCGCGTGCGTAGTACGCCTCCAGCCTCCAGAGATTGCCCCGGCTTCGCGCACAGCTCGCAAACAGATTCGCTCAGGATTTCCGCAAACTCACGCGCGGCACGCGCTCGCTCGCTATCGCCTCCCAGGTAGATGCGCAAACTCCCGAGCTTTTCTTTGACCTGCAGGGCAACGGGAACGAGTTCCGCCTGCACCTCCATCTCTGTACGTGCGAGCTCGACTGCGTCGGCATCTTCCCCAGCCTCGAGCGTCTTCTCATACGCGAACCTCGCCTTTTCGTACGACGCGGTTGCGACGGCGCAGGCTGCGTCGATGAGCGCGTACCAACCGTCGCCGCACTCAAAGCCTCGCCCCATCGTGTAGGCCACGTTGTTCCTGTTACGGAACATCAACGGGTATCTCTCACACAGCTTGCGGTCGAGGTCTGGATGCATCTCAATTGATTTCAAGGTAGTGTTTCGCCCGCGCACGTACCTGCTCGGCCCACTCAAGCACCTTCTCGAGGCCGTCGCGCTCGCCGGCGCTGTATCGCTGCTGCGCCAGGCGCATGCCAACCTCCGGCTCGAGGTCAAGCCTTCTGCATGCCAGCCGAACTGCTTCGACGCTCGGTGGGTCTTCTCGCGGGCGCTCGTCCTTTGTCAGAACGGCAAGCAGCGCGTGATACCCCGAGTCAAATGCGCAATCAACGCGTCCACGGTCGGACTGAACCGGGCCGCGCGCGTCGCCCAGATATGCGTCGCTAAGCATCATGTGCGCTTCGATGTTGTTGTCGTGTTTCATCGTCATCTCCTCCGTCGTTCGTGCTCGCAGCACCATGAACTCCCAAGCTTACCGAGCAGCGCGCCACCGAGGTCCGGCGCAGCGTTCATGCGCGTCGCGAGTTCCTCATCGGACACGTCATCGCGCGCACTCAAGAAGTCGGAAAGAGCTCGTTCGTCGTCGTCCATCATGCCCTCCACGCTACCGAAAATCACGCTCCAAAGCAACGTCAACTGCCAGTGCTGTGCACCTCGACTCGCAGTACATGTCGGCAGGTTCTCATCAGCCTCGTCGTTCGAAACTCGAGAACGTCGCGATGGTCACGGACCTCTATGCCGCGGTGGTTCTGTTTGCGGTTTTCATACTCGCACGCTCAACCGCAACAAACAGCCACTTGGGTTCTGGCAGCGCGGATTCGCCATGTCTTGAGCCTGCGTGCTTCGCACGCCGAAGTTTGCCGCCTTCGCGTGGTTCCGCTCTGACCTTTGACATCTCTTTTGTCCAGGTATCGGACGGTTCATCCGCTAGCGGAGCAGCAGCCGGCCAAGCAGGATTCCCAGCGACAGCGTGACGGCCTGAACTATCGCCACCCGGAAGAGCAGCCGACGCGTTACGCCCACCACCGTTGTTCGGTACTGGTCTCTTTCTTGCTCGGCGTGATAGAGGCGGAGCGCCATCTCCAACATGTCTCGTATCTCGGACGGCGATGCAAGGTGTCGCAGCAGACCCTCGGCGCGATAGCGCAGTGCGTCCGGGACGGCAGGCGTCCGCTGAGGGTCGCAGAGCTGTCGGAGAAATACCGCCGTTTCCCGCTGTGCGTTCTGTCGTTCTTCTGGAGTAGTCATACCTGAGCCTCCTGATTGGTCGTAACTGAGACGGGACCACGCTCCAAACGCGCACGAGCGCCTGGCCAGCTTGCACCTTGGCTCATGGGAGCCGACGGCGGCGGGGAAGCTGGACCCTCATCGCGAACTCATTCGAACCGGCCTCTGGCTCAGGGCATGAGCCACAGGCCGACTCGCGAGCGCGCGTGTTCGACGCAGAGCGTCGCCTTGTGTCAGTGGCTCATCCCGCGAGCCAACCCCAAATCACAATACCTACGAACCACTGGAGGTGCCGCGCGAAGGAGGCGGTAGAACAGCATGTCAAAGAGGGTGCCACCGAGGAACATGATTCGTCCAACGTTGACCCGGGCGCTCGCCGAAGGCGAGCTCCTTACCGAGGAAAACTTCATCTCGAGGTCTGGCCTCACCGCGGCAGCGCTCGCAGCCGCGCTCAGCGAGCAGAGACTCATCTGCATCGAATTCGAGGGCGTTCGCGCGTACCCTGCGTTCTTCGTAGACCCGACATTGCCGCGCGAAGTGCTGGGGGACGTGGCTCAGCTTCTCGGGAGCACTTCACCGGGCGGAAAATGGCTGTTCTTCACCCAGCTCAACGCCTTCCTGAGTGCGAGCTTAGACACGCATCGCACACCTCTGCAGGCGCTCCGCGACGGCGACATCGAGAAGGTGCGTCGTGCGGCTGAAAGCGCGCGTTGACAACAGCAGCCTACGAGTCCGCAATGGCAACAGAGCTCTGGTTTCCCTTCGTCGCTCCGGGTTGGAGGTCGCAACATGGCGACGGATTCCAAGTCATCGCTAACCTGGATGGGGTCGACATCTGGTATCGCGGCCGCGACCGGCGTAGGCTTGAGCGTGCGTTCTTTCTCGCAGCAACGCGAACGGTGCTGCGGCGATATCTACCTGTGCTCGCTCCACCTGCGAGCGAGCGCCTCATCCTCTGACACTCAGGAGTCTCCGATGCGAGAAATCCGAGTCGCTTGGCCATTCGGTCTGCACGAAAACCAGTTCGACGAGCCGACGGACGGTGGCGTGTGGTTCCCAGACACGCCTGACAACCGACGGGACCTGACCATCGTCGTCGAGGCCGGCAACGAAACCGCTGGCGAGGGCAGTCACTGGCTGGAAGAGCGCGAAGCCTGAACGCGGCGCGCGAGTCTTCCCCCTGGGCCGTCACGGTCGTGCGCGGAAATCACCCCGGTTAATCGACGATTTGGCGCGCGGCGCTTGCCCAAGCCCAGTGGACACTCGGCTCGATGAAGTCGCTCGAATCGCACCTCTCGTCCAAAGGCCTCACGACCGTTCCCAAGGCTCTCCGAGACGCGCTGGGCCTGTCGGAGGGCGCGCGCCTCGTCTGGACGCAGCTGCCTACGGGCGAACTGGTCGTAACGGTGAAGCACGCCTACTGCGCGCCTCGTGCCGCAGCATCCTTTCCCGCCTAGAGCTCAGCAGTCATGCCGGTTAGCGACCGATTGACCCATCGCCCGCCATCCTTCGCCGAGTTGCATGTCGAACTGATAGGCGTATACTGTTTTTTTGTACAGTATCGAGTCAAGCCGTGAATTCCGAGCTCCACCCCGAAGTCATCCGGCGTCTTGAAGAGACGCCGCAGGGTGAACTGCCGCTCGCAACCGAAGGCGCGCTGCGTTACCTGTGGGAGAGCCGGTTCGGAGCGATGCTCATTGAGGTCGAAGACGGCGTCGTGCGCGTCAACGGCACCCGAGTCGAACCCGCTTCGACGGAGACCACTTTCGGTTCATAGTTCAACGGCGCATTGGAGGTGAAGATGCAAGACGATGGCCAGGTGAAGCTCTTGCTCGCAAAGCGCTCGCTTGAAGCATGGAATGACGCCCATGCGCCCGAGGGGGTGCTCTCGGAGGGAAGCCGCATCGACGCGCTTTTCGACGCTGGGTACTTCGTTCTCCTTGCACTGGCGCCGCGCGACGCACGTCAGTTGCTGGAACACCACCCGGACGTCGATTTCGTTCGCACCGCGTGCGCCGCGATGAATGTCTCCGCGGAGGTCGGCATCCGTTACGCCGAGAACAAGTACGCTGCGTTCGACGACGAACGGCCCACGGCCGAACAGGTTCGCTCTTGGGCAGTTGAGCTCAGGGCCACGCTGGCCTAGTTGAGCGGGCCGAACGCCGCTGTCTCTCCAACCCGCTACTTGGACGCCTGACCACCGAATCACGAGATTTCCACTGAAACTCTGCTCGTATGCCCCCATACCCAAACGCGGAAAGCTTCAGACATTTGCTGTATCTCGACTTCGATGGAGTGCTGCATCCCGAAGACGTACTTTGGCATCCCAAACGAGGCGTCTACCTCGGCCCGAAGACAAAGGGCGGCCACGTTCTTTTTGAGCACGCTCCGCTGCTTGTTGACGTCCTCGCGCCGTTCCCGAACGTGCACATCGTCTTGTCTACATCCTGGGTGCGGCATCGCGGGTTCTCGTTTGCAATGAAACGACTTCCCGAGCTGCTTCAGCGTCGAGTAGTCGGGGCAACCTACCATTCCGAGATGCACGACGAAAACTGGCTCGCGCTACCCCGCTGGCAACAAATCCTTGGAGACGCGGGGAGACGGCGGCCTGCCCGTTGGGTGTCGCTGGAAGACCAGTTCGAAGGTTGGCCTGCCGAGCACCTTGACAAACTCGTGCAGACTGACGAACTGCTGGGGCTCTTGCGACAGGGGGCAGTGCAAGGCCTTCGACAGCGTCTCGACGAATGGCAGTCCAGCTAGGATGAGTCATGTACAACCTTTACCAAGTGGCTCCAGACCCGACCGTGACTCATAACCCTGGCCCGTGACAGCAACAACGAGCGGAGGTTCAAGCTCCTGAGCGCCTCGAATGGTCCGAGCCACATCGAAGCCGTCGACGTAGGGTAGGCCGAGGTCAAGGAACACGACGGCGTCTCGATGCATGTTCCAAGCCTAAACCGCCTGACGACCTCCGTGCGCGACATGCGTGTCGTGGCCAGACATCTCGAGCAGCAGCGCAAGCGTCTCCGCCGCCTCCACGTCGTCATCCACAACCAAGACTTTTGTCATCGCTACCTCCATCGGTGAGACAAGCAGCACAGCTCGTGCCCCGACAGCGTGCTCGGAACGGTAGCGCAGCAAGATGACTCGAATGCTGCCGGTTCATGGCAGTCCTCTGCGCCGCTAGCGGACTGAACAAGGGACATCGCTCTCCCACGGTCGGGTAACCTTGACGGTGTCAGTCGAGGAGGACACATGCACGAAGCGGAGCTTAGGCACCTTGAGGGAAGTGCCGCATTGAAGGAGCGCATGGCCGCCATCAGCGGCCGTGAACCCAACGCCAGTCAGGTTGCCTTCGCATCATCCTGCCTTCTGCACGGGCGCATGTTTTGGGATTCTGCCGACCGCGCGACGCTTGAGACAAGTCCGCTCCTACGCTACTACGGTGCAGCAGCGTTCGCAAAAGCCATGGTCATCGCGTACACGGCGTGTCAGCCGCAAGCCCTGAGGCAGGCCCACGGCCTCAGCTGTTCGGCACCGAATGGAGACCTCATCTCAGACTTTCGTATGCAGGCAAGTGCGACCGGTCTCTTCCAGGAGTTCAACGATGTAGTCGCGGCTCTGAACCGCACAACTTACATCGACAACGACGGAGAGCAAGTCCGCTCGATTCCTGCCGCGGGGTCAAACGCGCTCGGAAATTTCGACGTCAGTCTTGACGATTGTTTTGCGAGAGCTGTGGGCATCGACAAGGCCTATCTCCTCTGCACAGGTCGAGAGCAGAAGATGCTCGCCCTCTATCCGATGCAAGGGTTTGGCCGAGTGGGAGAGACCTTCAGCATTCAAGTGGAGGCGCCAGGTCCCATCAATACCGCAGAGGGCCTTGCGTCGGCCCTCGCAGCGCTGCGCGCGCGAGCACCCTTCCTGGCCAAATGGCGCCCGCTGGAGGCCAACACCACCTACGGCAAGAACAACATCACGTTCATCAACCTCGAGCCCACCGCTACCGAGATACAGGAAATGACTCACGCGGGTCGCCATGGCTTCGTGCTTCAAGCGGTGGGCCTGGGCCAAGCAAATCCTTTCGACCCGTTCGATGGAATGCCACCGCTGACGGGCGGCTGGACCAACCTGCCGGGCGTCGCCTACCTTGAGCCGATAAACGGAGTCGACGTCAGCGAGTACAGCATCACACTCGCGGCGCTGCTTGGTCTGAGCTCGCTCGTGCGCTACCGCCCTCACATCTGGACGGCTTGCGTGCATCGCAGGCCGATAGGCGGACGCGCCGTGGACGACTCGATTCTTCCAGTCATCGAGGAATTCCTCGACGTCGTGAAGAGCAACTTTCCGCAGTTTGTCGCCAAGGCACTCCTGACTGACTGAGTCGCGCCAGCATCCGTGGTGTCGAAATCTGCCTGGCGCGCCTGGCGTCAGCTCTGGGGTCGCGAGGCTTGGGCTCGCTGGCATTCTTTGTTGTCACTCAGCGTCCGTTCGCTTCATGGCAGCCAGCGACGCTCGAATCCGCGCCCGCCGACTCAGAACGACCCTTTCGGACTTCCCAGGCGGAAAGTCCTCGTTCACGCGGTCGTTCCTTTGGTGCCCCTCGATGACCCAGCGCACCCGCACCGGAGGTCGGCTCCAACGCCGCTTCCTGTTAGTTCGCACAAGCCGGGCATCTCGCCTGTGCATCTCAACGACCGTCGCCGCGTACCGTCGCCACAGCCGCGGCTGAGACCACCGTTGACGCCTCGCCCGTCGACTGAGCCATCGGAGCAAGGTGAAAAGTCCTTTGCCCACAGACCACGCCAGCAACCGGTACTCGCGTCGCAGGTACCGCGAGTGAACACGTACGATGGAGACCGTCTGCAATCGACGTCTGATAGCAGCAGTCCTCGACTCATGCCTCACGACTGCTCCTGTACAACGGATTCCGAGCAATCGCGCACGACGGTTGCGTCCCAGATGCGCAACCACCTCGCCCAGACGTATTGAGCATCTCCGCCCAGCCCGGGCTTCCCGGCCAGCTGGTAGACCCGGCCGCTTCGACTGACGCCGCACCTGCTCGCACTGTCAAATTTCTCGATAGGCGATGAGACGCGTCCTTCCGAATCCCCCGCGTGGTAGCCGACGAAGTGCAGGGTCGAATGCCCGATGCCAGGCAAGAGCGCCTCGAATACTGCCCAGCCTGTCAAGGTGAGGTCTGGCTGGTCAACGGTCGTGGGAGGAATCCACAGCGGCATGACATCACTCCTTGAACAGCGCGGTGCCATGCGCGACAGACGCTTGCGCGCCCTCTGCGTTCGCGCGAACCGCCGCCGCCAGCCGAACTCGCGAGCTCCATTCGAGGATGCCGTCGAAGTTGAGTGATTCCCAGCCCGGTACGCCATAGAGAGACGTCAACCGCTCGGCCAAATAGCGGTCTTCCGGAATCAGACTGACGCGTCGCATCGCTGCTGCCACCAAGCGGTCGGAGGGCTGCGCCTCGCAGAAGGCGAACTCACGCGGTACCAGCGCCGCCAGCGACAGGTAGGCAGATTCGTACGCCGCGGTGCGCCCTCGTTCGCTCTCGCGTTCACTGGTTGCCGCTTCGACGGAGCGTCCGTGGCTCAGCGCGAACAGCAGCGGCTCACGCAGCGGCGACGCGTCACGAAGCAGCGCTACCGCGTCCTCAGGCAGTGTCCGACTGCTAGTGGACTGCAGCGCTGAAGGAGCAGACGAGGCGGCGCCCGAAGCCCCTGCAGCAACAGGAGAGGCAGGCACGGCTGTGCCGAGCGCTCGATGCCGACTGGCGCGGCGCGCTCTGAAATCAGGGTGGGAACGGAGAAAAGATGCGGGCATGGCAGTACCTCCGGCTCAAAACCGTTTGAGATACGCCGCGCCGCTGTCGTTGTCGCGTCGTCATTCGCAGCCGAATGGCCGCCGGCCTGAGTCAGCCGTCCACGAAATGCGATGACCACGCTCCAAGCTGCGCTTACAGACTTGGCTTGCTTTCGCCGTGACCTCTCTGAGGTCGACCGCTGCTGGAGAGCAAGACCCTCATCGCGGACTAAGTATCTTCGGAGAAGAAGCTCATGGGGTGAGCCACCGCGAGATTTCTCACCGTGGGCTGTGCACCGCAACCTTGCATCCGGTGCAGCATTCGCTTGGCGCCTCGAAGGTTGCTGGGGGGCCTGCCGGCCGGCAGCGCTGCGTGTGGAGTCGAAGCGTGGGGAGGTACGGGTATTGATTTCCAAAAGGCTGGTCGAGGTATCTGCGCCTCGACCGCCTCCCCTCGTCACTTCTTGAAGTGCTCGTGGTCTTCGACGTGCTTGGCCGCGCGCACGAGCTTGAACCGAGGATGGGTGCCGTCCTTCGCGGGCGGGAACCTCTTGCCCTCGACGCAAGTGACCTCGTGCGGCGGGAACTTGCCGTTCGTATGGGTCACTTGGTAGATGCCGGAATGCAGGACGGTGTCGCCCGGCTTGTATTCAGCGGCTGCGGTGCCGTGGATAGAACTCATACTTTTTCTCTCCAAAGTTCGGAACACGCCGCAGACAATATTGCTGCGACGCTCCAACCGCTCTACGTAAAGGCGACTGAATCAAAAGAAAGACCCGAGGATTCCCTAGGTTGAATTAACCCGCACTGACCGTTCGAATAGAGGGTTTGCGCGCCGCCACCAACTTTTCCAATAACTATCATCGTAGCTTTCGAGGCGCCATGAGCCTACTGAGCGAACGTCGGAAGGCTAGTTGACAACTACCGTGGGAAGCGCCGGCGGAAAATAGTTCTCTACTCGAAGTACATTGAGGCCAGCGTGACACGCTGACTCGCCCAACCGCTGGAGTACTCTTTGCCCATTGATGCGCAGCCGCCCAGCGTACGAAGGCCGCACGCTAAGCTTGCGGCAATCGTCAGCATCAACCGTAACGACCAGTGAGTCGCCATCTCTCTGCCGATAGGCAGAGTCTGCAGCGCGACTTGCCGGCATGACGCCAATTGGCAAGGCAATATCCGTCGGTTCAGCGCCGGCAGCAGTAGCAAGGAAAAGCAGCAACGAGAAAATATTCGTCTTCATGTCCAGTTCACGAAAAGTCTTGGTAGGGCATGTAGCCCAAGCCTTTAAATCTGAGCCTCCGAAAATGCGCCTTAAGTTGCTTTCTCTCGTTCTGCTTACCGCACTGACCTCGACTGCCGCATCGGCAGCTTCCTTTGCCTGCACGAAGGCGCGGCCCGGAGTCGAGCAAGTCGTCTGCTTGACACCATCACTGTCTCACCAAGATGAAGAGATGGCGGCCCTCTACACCAAGGCTCTCCGAAACGCAGACAATAGCGTAGCCATCCGACAGTCCCAACGCGATTGGTTGCGTCTCGTACGAAATCAATGCACCACGGTCGATTGCCTGGGCGCCGCATACGACCGACGCATCGCAGCACTCGCCACGGGAAGAGCCTTGGAACTCGACGCCAGCATTTCCGCCCTCAAAGCGGTAGACCCCGCGGCAACCTCGGGTGTGCAATATCTACCCGCGAGCCAAGACTCCAAGCCGTACGAAGACTGGCTTGAACAGAATCAACTTTTCGAGTCGGCAATTGCGCTCGCGCGCAGGGCAGCGCCTGGCATGCCGCTACCAAAGGTAGTCGGCTGGGAATGTGACACCAATCGAGGCGCGTTCTACGTGAGCCAGCAGGACCTCGTTGTCGTGTGCTACCAATTCGTGGCCGAGATTGCCAGCTATCACGTCGGACGACTGCAAGACCCGTCAACCAACGCAACCGTCGAAGGTCGCCGGATGTTCACGGCGATTGAATTCGCCGTCTTGCACGAGATTGGTCACTCATTGCTACATCGACGGAAAGCGCTCGGCTCTCTCGGTTCAGAGGAGACGGAAGCGGACAGCTTCGCGAGCGTCGTCTTGCTGTCGAATGAACCCGACATCAACGATGTCGTCGAGTCTGCGGTGAGCATCTGGGGGCTCACCTCGACGTTCGGGATGAAAGAGCAAAACGGCTGGGAAGACTACAGCGACGAACACGCCTTGCCTCAGCAGCGGTTCGCCAACTATGCGTGCTTGGCTCTCGGACGCAACCCAGCGTTTGGGCAGTGGATTATGAAGACTTCCGTCCTGAAGCCTCAACGTGCTCAACGCTGCGCAAACGAATGGGAGCGTGCCGCTGCTGGACTGCACACGCTTGTTTTCGCAGGACGCTAGCAGTCCATCAGTCAAATGACATAGCCCAGCCCCGCAGCCCAACGCTTGTAGAGCTGCCCGTCGAAGACAAAGCTGTAGGTAACAGCACAAGGGGCGGGCAACGGTCCCTGTGATGCGGGCCCGACCGCCACAACCTTTCCTAGGAGGGCGAGGTCCGCGGATGTCGAGAGCAAGAGGTGGAATGATTTTGTCGCCCGCTGAATCGCCCAGTCGTCCTTAAGCACCTTCTTGAGAACCTCGACAGTGAGACCATAGGCAGTCGGAAGTTGCATTCCTCGCCTGTCAAGGACGCCTTTGACATCCTTGCCGATTACGGCTCCAAAGACGCAAATGGCCTTTGGATGAGTGGCAACGAAGGTATTCCAAACCTGTTTGGACATCCTATTCTTCTCCTCGAGCACTGTTCGGTTGCCCATGGTATCGACTGTGAGCATCAACGCGAATTCCCATCTCAGCAGTCAGGGTGCAGTTGAGCGTTACAGAAGGGGGCTCAGTAGACCGCCGCGTATGGGAGAAGGTCCCAACGACGCCACCGGCGGGCAAGAAACGAAAAGGTTCAGCCGACTGCGCCGCTCCTAGCTTTCTCCGCGAGCACTACTCACATCGGGGAGCGCTTCGACTAGTTTGATTCAGGTCAAGGCTAGGCGCGCGCTCGGAATGAGAGAAGCGCTGCGAGTTCCTCGTAGGGTCGCTCGCATTGCCGCAACGCCTGAGTGTCTTGCTCCTCAGCGTGTGGCTGGGCGCCTTCCAAACACCAAAGTCGCTGGCATCGACGACTGCGAGCCGGAAATCGCTGCGGGCTCGGGCGGAGCCAATGTTGCAGGAACATGCCGACCAGAATCGGCCGATGGCTGCGACGTGCTGCCATCAATGACATCAGCGAGGCGGCACTTCAGCCCTTCTTGACTTCCTTGAAGTCGGCATCGACCACGTCCTCGTCGACGGAGTGTGCTCCCGGAGGTTCGGCTTGGTCATGCGCGGCTCCGGACTCCGGCTGCTGCTCAGCGTACATCTTCTCGCCCAGCTTCTGGCTCGCGGCCATCAACGCTTCGGTCTTGGCTTCAATGGCGGCCTTATCGTCGCTCTTGATTGCATCTTCAGTGTCCTTCAGTGCGGCCTCGACCTTCTCCTTATCGGCTACATCCAGTTTTTCGCCGTGTTCACCCAAGCTCTTGCGAACCGAGTGCACCATCGCGTCGGCCTGGTTTCGGGCCGCGACCAGCTCGACCTTCTTCGCGTCTTCCGTCGCGTTCGCTTCAGCGTCGCGCACCATCTTCTCGATTTCGTCCTCAGTCAGGCCCGAGTTCGCCTTGATGGTGATTTTGTTTTCCTTGCCGGTGGCCTTGTCCTTGGCGCCGACGTGCAGGATGCCGTTGGCGTCAATGTCGAACGTGACGTCGATTTGCGGTGTGCCACGCGCCGCCGGTGCAATGCCCTCGAGATTGAACTCGCCCAGACTCTTGTTGCCCGCAGCGATGTCACGCTCGCCTTGGTAGACCTTGATGGTGACGGCCGGCTGGTTGTCGTCGGCGGTCGAGAACACCTGGCTGAACTTGGCCGGAATGGTGGTGTTCTTCTTAATCATCTTGGTCATGACACCGCCAAGCGTCTCGATTCCCAGCGACAGCGGCGTGACGTCCAGCAGCAGCACGTCACTGCGGTCGCCTGACAGTACTTGGCCCTGGATGGCGGCGCCGACGGCCACGGCCTCGTCGGGGTTCACGTCCTTGCGCGGGTCCTTGCCGAAGACGTCCTTGACCTTGTCTTGCACCTTGGGCATGCGAGTCATGCCACCGACCAGGATGACGTCATTGATGTCCAAGACCTTGACGCCTGCGTCCTTGATGGCCGTCTGGCAGGGCGCGATAGTGCGCTCAATCAAGTCCTCCACGAGCGACTCGAGCTTGGCGCGGGTCAGCTTGATGTTGAGGTGCTTCGGCCCCGAGGCGTCGGCCGTGATGTAGGGCAGGTTGACGTCGGTTTGGGCCTGGCTCGACAGCTCAATCTTGGCCTTCTCTGCGGCTTCCTTCAGGCGTTGCAGCGCCAGGACGTCCTTGGTCAGGTCGACCCCTTGTTCCTTCTTGAACTCGGCCACGATGAAATCGATGATGCGCTGGTCGAAGTCCTCGCCGCCGAGGAACGTGTCGCCGTTGGTCGACAACACCTCGAACTGCATCTCGCCGTCGACGTCGGCGATTTCGATGATGGAGATGTCGAACGTTCCACCGCCGAGGTCGTACACAGCAATCTTGCGGTCGCCCTTGCCGTGCTTGTCCAGGCCGAACGCAAGCGCCGCGGCGGTCGGTTCGTTGATGATGCGCTTGACGTCCAGGCCCGCGATGCGGCCGGCGTCCTTGGTGGC
>FSZS01000364.1_pt1 | contig 18680 bp, 19 predicted proteins | sample 1638881 | NCBI WGS metagenome assembly FSZS01 (sample SAMEA3914813, study PRJEB12502) | metagenome | biome: forest; material: soil | place: Canada | collected 2011-07-07 | depth 0.3 m
CCGTACAATCGCCGGCTCGTGGGCCGTTAGCTCAGTTGGTTAGAGCAGAGGACTCATAATCCTTTGGTCGTTGGTTCAAGTCCAACACGGCCTACCAAGTATTCATGCGGGTTTGCGGGCGTTTTTAACACTGCCGCCGCCTCTCAAAATCTGCCACCGGGTACAGTACCGGTACAGTGCTGAGGCGTGGCACTCTGAAACGCACCAATGCCGACCATCGTCAAGACCGAATGGGGAACGTGGAAAGCCGTCATTCGAAAGACTGGCTTCCCGTTGACCATCAAGACCTTCCGCCTCAAGCGCGACGCGGAGGATTGGGCCCGCACCATCGAAGATGAGATGGTGCGCGGGATGTTCATCAAGCGCGCGCCATCCGAAAGGATGACCTTCGACACCGCGATGAAGCGGTATCTACTGGAGGTGACGCCGACCAAGCGGCCGTTCACCCAGCAGGGTGAGAAGCAGCGCGCCGTGGCCCTGACGGTTCATTTCGGCAAGTACGCGCTGGCGGGCATCACCTCGGAGCTCATCGCGTCGTACCGAGACAATCGTCTTGCAGGCGAGGACAGGGCCAGGGATGGGAAGGCGCGGCCGCGTGCCGCCAACACGGTTCGGCTGGAGCTGGCACTGCTCGGGCACCTGTTCACCGTCGCGACCAAGGAATGGGGGATCAGCCTGGCAGTCAACCCCGTGCTGAATGTCCGCCGTCCCGCGCCCGGAGCCGGTCGCAACCGGCGGCTTGCCGAGGCCGAGGAAGCCAAGCTGCTGAAGGCTGTCGACGCGCATTCCAATCCAATGCTCCGCTGGATCGTTCGCATCGCGATAGAAACCGGCATGCGATCTTCGGAGATCGCGACGCTGCAGCGATCACAGGTCGACGTGAAGCGGCGCGTGGTGCGGCTGATCGAGACCAAGAACACCTTGCCGCGAACAGTGCCTCTCACTCGCGAGGCAACGAAGCTGTTCCGGGAGGCGCTGGCGAATCCGTTGAGGCCCGAAGGCACGGAGCTTGTGTTCTTCGGCGAGCCTGGGCGCGACGACAAGCGCCGCCCCTACAACTTCAACAAGGTGTGGCTGGACATCAAGGCGCGCATGGGGCTGAAGGACCTGAGGTTTCACGACCTCCGCCACGAAGCGGTCAGCCGGTTTGTCGAGGCGGGGCTGAGCGACCAGGAGGTGTCGGCGATCAGTGGGCACAAGTCGATGCAGATGCTCAAGCGCTACACGCACCTCCGCGCCGAAGACTTGGTAGGGCGTCTCGACGGGACACTACTCCCAAAGCGGAAACTCGGGTGAGCCCCAGCGGATTGCCTGAATGCGCGCGATCTTGCCTTGTATGCGATTTAGCGCGCTCCGGACCCCGGGAACGGTGAGCTCCAAGCGGGAGGCAATTTCTTTGTAGGTCATCCCCTGCTCGCGCAGTATCCATACCGATTCTTGCTTGCCGCGCCCTTTATGATGCCCGTTGGTCCCTCGTACGCCAGAGTCGACCAGCGCGTAGGCTGCCCTGCGCAGGTCTGGTTCGATTCCTGAAGCGGGCATCACGTAGAGACGCAAGCCAGTCTGGGTGGACTCGTCGGTCCGTGTTCCGAAGATTGTTTGCTCGAATCGTTTGCTCCCAGCAAGACGAAGCTCCCGCAAGGCGTCCAGTTCCTTGTGAAACTCGTCCCTGTGCCGAAGCCCCGTCCGATACGGTGCGCCGTAGATCCGCTTTCCAAAATCACTTGAAAAGGTCGCAGTCAGCGGGCCTCTCGGGTTGTGCACTCGGCAAAAAATATTGCTTGGAGGCACGCCAGACGCTTGACGATCCGCCCAGTACTTTAAAGGCGGCCAGTCGAATCGCGGAGACGGATCGTCTTCCCGAGGGGCACGCATTTGGACGAAGAGTGTGCGCTGGCTTGCTATGTCCTCTTCGGAATCTTCGTACCTCTCCGAGGCTCGCCAGCAAAAGTCGCAATACTTGGAAGCACGCCAGTATCTTGCTACGCGAGTTTTTTGCGCTTGCTTCAGACTAGCCGATCGTGCAGGTTTGAAAAATGTGCAGCTCTCATCGGCGAGGAATGCCATCGCCGATAGTGCTCCGCAGAAGTCCTCGAGCGCGGCATCTTGGTCCGGAGTCGTGGCACCTGGGCGAACGAACGGACGCAGGTGGTGAAGGTCGCGGGCACTGCTTTTGGCTTCGCGCAGGCGCCTGCTCCACTCTCTTGCGCTTCTTTCCGCTTCATCGGCGATCGTTGTCCTTCTGACGGCCGTCGATTCGTCGATCTCTGGGCCCTCCGCTCGCTTTACAGCTGGCGCCCACATCTGCGAGGGCAGAAAGCCCTTCAGCAAGCCCCGATCCCATTGGCCGCCGAACCCGCTGATGACTCGGGTCATCTCGGCGTCGAGTTCTGCGCGTACCAACGCAGCTATCGGATGGCTGCGCGACGTTATCGAGTGGCGCTCGGTGAGTTGGTTTATGACGCGAAGCAGCGCCGCGCGGACGCCAGCGTCGCACGGATCCGGCACGGTGATCCAAACGGCTTTGCTGAACGGGGGGTGATGCATTTTTGTCTAACAGCTACGCTCGACCCGCATTTTCGAAGTCCCTAAGCTCCGTCAGGTGTTGAAACCAAAGCGGAAAACTCCGAAATGACGACGGAAGAAGTACTTATTCACAGGTTCGGGCCCTTACTTACGCTCGCCCAGGTCGCAACGATTCTGGACAGCAGCCCGGATGGCCTGCGGATCACGATCCGGACGAGCAATCTGCTCGGGCGGCAACTGGGTGCGGCGCGGGTCAAGATCGGCCGGCGTGTGCATTTCAAGGCGAAAGCCATCGCCGCGTTGGTCGATGGCATCGTGGATGGTGGCCAGCAATGAACGCGTTCGCTGACCACGCTGAACGCCGAGGGGCAACGGCATGAGCTTTCAACGATCGCCCAACCCCAAGTCCGCCTGCATCCAGATCCGCGTCACTCCGGATCAGAAGGAACGCATTGAGCTGAAAGCCAGGAACTGCATGCTCAGCGTCTCCGAGCTCGCGCTGCGTCAGCTGCTCGGAAAGCAGGTTGTCGAGCGATTCGAGCTTCACTACATCAACCATCTGAACCTGCTGGTCGAGGACTTCCGCGAGATCTACTGGGAAGAGAACGGACGCCAGTGGGAACGGCTGCAGCCGCTGCTCGACGAGATCGTGGTCGCCGTTCGCGCGCTTTGGCAAGATGGAGGGCGCACATGATCGTGAAAGAGGCGCCGATACGCCGCTCACGCCGCAGCTCCTTCGTGCAGCTCACCAAGTACATCACCGAAGGTTTCGCGAAGACCGGCATCCGCACCGACTTCGCGAGTTGGGAAGACCTGACGCAGTACATCGTGGCGCCATCTGCATTTGATTGGTCCGGCGAGTGCACCGACAAGACGATCGCCGTTGAAGTCGGCGGTGTATTGAGCCTGGACACGGCGGCTTACCAGATGCACGCGGTCGCAACGAGAAATCCGCGCGCCACCAACCCCGTCCTTCACCTGATTCTGTCGTGGCCAGAAGGCGAGCGTCCGGAGACGGAGAGCATCTTCAGCGCCGCGAGGCGGGTGCTGGAGGTGCTCGACTTGTCCAATCACCAGTACGTCGTGGCCATTCATGACAACACGGAGAACCTGCACGCGCACCTCGCGGTGAATCGCGTGCATCCCGTGACGTTCAAGGCCGCGCGTCTGGCCTGGATGCACAAGACCCTGCACCGCGTGGCGAGAGAGCTCGAGATTGAAAACGGGTGGTTCCACGACCGCGGTCTCTACGAGGTGGTGGAACTCAATGGAAGCAAGAAGATCGTCGAGAGCGAGGATCGACTGCTTCTCGACAAGACCCGGGATGGTGCGTCCCGCTCGGAAACATGGAGCGGCGAAGTCAGTTTGGAACGTTGGTGCCGCGAAGGTCCCGCGTCTGCGTTGGACATGGCGGTCGCCGATACAAGCATGACGGCGTGGAAACAGGTGCATCTGACGCTGGCATCGTTTGGTCTCGAGCTGCGAGAAAGCAGGCGCGGCGGCATGTGTGTTCACGATGTCGGCCGGGATGGGGTCGATGAACCAGAGAAGGCGCGGGTCGTCAGTCTTTCGCGAGCCTTCGACGTCAAGAGGCATGAGCTGGAGGAAAGGTTTGGCCCTTTCGAACCCAGCAAGGTCACTCGCTTGGCTGCAGAAGCCGCGATGTCGTACAAGCGAGATCCGAACAAGCGAATTGAACGCCGGGTTGAACGCAAGGCGATGCAAGACGCACTTCGCGCGCGCTTCAAGAGCGAGCTACAAGCGGCTAGAAAGACTCGTTCCCTTGCCGAGCTCGTTCTCAAGGAAGAGTTTCTGACGAAAGACCGTGAGCGCCTATTCGATCAGGACGCTGGATATCGAGCCATCCGCTTGCAGATTCGTGACGACAAGAGCTTGACGTCGCTCCAGAAGCGCCAGGCCTACATGTTGGCAAAGTTGAGCCATGCCCAGGTCCGCAAGCAACTGCGCAACCAGATCAAGGAGGAGAGGGCGCTGCGCCGCGAACTGCTGCCTGCACTTCCGATGTGGCGCACCTGGGTCGAGGCGCTCGCACAGACCGGCGACGAGGCTGCCATCAGCGCGTTGCGCGGATTGGTCTATCGAGAGCGTCGATCTCGCGGCACGCTGACCGCGACTGAGGCGCCTGAAGATTCAGCCCAATGTGTCCTGAAGCCTGCGCAGGCTGCTGCAACCGATCCGTGGGTTCGCGATCTCGGGAAACTTTCCTGGAAGGTCTCATCGCATGGGCTCGTCACGTATTCGCTCGGGACGCGTGGCGTCGCCTTTGTCGACGCTGGCCCAAAGCTGCGGTTCGATCACGCTGTGGTATCGGACGAGGCCCTTCAGCTGGCCCTTCGCTACGCAGCTCAGAAATGGGAAGGTCAGCTTCGGCTGGCGGGGGGCGATCAGGTGTTTCGTGAGCGTGTTGCGCGAATGGCCGGTGCAATAGGTATCGAACTGGTGAGCATTTATCCGACCGCTGTTCATAATACTGAACGCTCCTCGGCTACCAAATATCATTCTCGTGGCCGCTGACACGCCGTGCATAGGTAGAGATCCTGCGATCTCGGCTCAGGAGCGCACGCTGTCGTCGGAATCGACCGGACGGACGACGGCTGTCGCTGCATAGGAGTCGTTGCTACTGCCTCGTTCAGCGGTCCGCTAGTCGAGGGGCTCCGCGCGTCTCGGTTGGTTGCTGGCTCCCGTCAGCCTTCTGATCAGGGCGCGCCCTCGTTAGAGGCGAAAAGCATCTTCAGCTTGGACCGTTCCGCATCGTCTACTTCGACAAGCGTAACGGACACATTGGACTTTGAAGAACGACCGCGCCCAGGCTCAATCAGGTGATAGAGCACGGTGTTGTTTTTGACGTCGATCACCAGTAGTAGACCTGGTACGTTTGAGTTGGCGAGCAGATCGTAGCTTCCCGCCCTTAGTTGCTGACGAAGCATGGTGGTCTGCCTTGTCTTAACCTCTACAGCAATGACGTTTACGCCGCCGTGCCGATTTGAGAAGCCAACGATGAAGTCAAATCCGAAGTCGTCGGGCGCCTTCGCCACGAACCTAGGATTAAGGTCCTGAAGAAACAATTCGGCCAATAGTTCCGAACGACGGCCCATCAATTCGTCGAGTTTCATTTAGCTGAATGCAGATGAGGTTGGCTTGAACGGGGTCGCGGCCGTCCAATGCAAAAGAATTTCATCATGGAGAACTTGCAGGTTGGCGCTTGTCAGCTCGTGGGAGAGAGGGATGCTGGTGATCGCCCTGCTCGGAGTCGCGCTATGTACCGCGCGAACGAAGACACGCTTGGTCGGTTCGTGTACTCCCAGGAGATAGGTGGGCGCGGGGATTCGACGCAGCCTATCGATATCATCACGGTCTGTTGAAATGCGCAGGACACGGGCTCTGTTGCTGAGAGGAGCTGCAGTCGATTTGGCCTGCCCGAAGAAGAACTTCCCAGCGCCTGCAACGGTTCGAAGCTCCACGTAAAAGTCCAGTGCTGGCCATTTCGCACCCAGATGCGCCGCCTCGAACAATGGTGCTGCGAATGAGCTGTAGTCCGTAAGGCATAGGTCAACAATCTTTTCGCCACGGGAACCCGTGACATCCTTCAGCAGGGCTGTTGCCATGTGCTTGTGTCGCCTAGGATAGCAATTTGCGCCGTCATCGTACCCGAAACGGCCGTATGCGCCCGGCAGCTTGTTGCCTATTCGGCAACGCAGCGGGTGCCGTCGTCTGACGCGCAGCACCGGCCGCCCCTTCTCGCTGCATTGCAGCCAGGCCTTGAGCCGCTAATTCAAGTTTTATGCCGCGTCAGATCATCGGCTCGCCGACTAGGCGCAGCGAACCAGCCTGTACGATGGCGCAATGAAAGTCACCAATCGCAGAAGACAGTGGGGATGCGCCCGCCCGGGAGCGCGCGGCATCTGTGTTCGCCCAGCGAAGACTGTACCGCCCAAGAGCCTCGGCGCCATCGTTCGAAGCTACCGCCTGTTCAATGAGGATGGTGCCAACGAGGAGCACCGCTTCTTCGCCTCGCTGACGCCTGAGCTGGCAATCAAGTTCGCAGGCAACGCCAGAGATCACCGCGACAAGCGGTACGCCCATCAACGCCGGATCAAGAAGAAGACGCTCGAGAAGTTCGGCCAACAGTTGTGGGCTCAGCGCGAGGCCATCGAGGCGTGTTTATCGTTCGAAGCCCTCCTCGGTCTGATCCGCGCAAATACCGACAACTTGTATGGCGCAGGCAAGCTTCTCGCGTACGACACGGCGCTGCGGCTTGGGGCGCACTTCGGCCACCGCCCGACCAATGTCTACCTGCACGCAGGAGCCAAGACCGGCGCAATCAACCTGGGCTATCCCAGGAACCGCGATTTCTTGGAGCTCGACGAACTGCCGCCTGAGTTCCAGAACCTGCTGCCAGAACAGGTCGAAGACATCTTGTGCATTTACAAGGAAGATCTCAAGGCTTTCTGGGCCGTTCGAGCATAGCTCCCCTCCCTAGCCTGCCTTTCGACCTGGAGCGGGGCCAGCCGAAGAACTTCATGCATTTCGACACGCTATACATCGTGGGCAACGGCTTCGATCTGCACCATGGGATCCCGTCGAGCTACAAAGCTTTTCGGGACTATGTGCTGTCGATCGACCGGTCCATCCACCGGGACGTCGAGGACTATCTCTCGATCGACGAGGACTGGAGCGATCTCGAGGCGTCACTGGCCAACTTCGACGTCGACCTCGTTGCGGAAAACCTCGGTCACTTCATGGCGTCGTACGGAGCAGATGACTGGAGTGACTCTGGCCACCATGACTTCCAGTTTGAGGTTGAAGGCCTGGTTGAACGGTTGTCTTCAGGTCTGAGAGCACGCTTCGCGGACTGGATCCGTTCCTTGGACATTCCAACGCCGGCGACCGCAACCGTCCGACTGCAACACCTCGACCCTGCAGCGCGCTTCTTCAATTTCAACTACACGTCGACACTGACCTCGCTCTACGGAGTGCCCGAGCACAGGATTCTGTACATCCACGGGAGCGCTGCTCGCGGAGATGACCTGGTTCTCGGTCATGCGTGGAATCCTTCCAGCCGTTCCGCCCTGAACGAGAGCGTCGACCCGGAGATGGAGGACACGCGCCTCATGGAGGCCAACGACTTGATGGATGATTATTTTTCGGCGACGTTCAAGCGAAGCGACGAGATCATCGCCAGGTACCAGCCGTCCCTTCAGTCGCTCAGCAACATCAGTCAGGTGATAGTCCTGGGCCACGGCCTAGCAGAAGTCGATGCCGCTTACTTCCGGGCGTTGCTGAGTCAGCCGAGCGTCTACCAGGCGCAGTGGCACGTGGCGTGCAGAGCATCAGATGACCAAAGCTGGAAGCGATCTCGCCTCGTCGACCTGGGCGTGAACCCGTCAAGCGCTCACTGCATTCTGTGGGATGCCCTGTAGAGGCACCTGGCTGACGAGAACCGGAACATAGTCAACGAGAGCCGCAATGCAACCTTCAGAGTCACGAAGCAGTGAGCGCAAAAGCTCTGGCCGCAAACAGTACGGCTTCCTGTACGTCGCGCTCCAAGACCTTCTGCAGGCTTGGGCCTTCGCCCAACACATCCTGGATCAGGGTTGGCACTTCGAGCCATGGGAGACACGACCGGCCGTCAACTTGCAGCAGGCGGCATTCACGACCGCGCTGGTCGTCGCACACAGGTGGCCGTTCACGGATGCCCGCAACTGGCCCAAGCTTCCGCAGCGGCTCTTGAGCATGTCCCTAGAAGAGCGTCTGCTATACCAGCGCATGGACGCCCTACGCAACGCTGTCTGCGCTCACTCAGACTCGGAGGCGCGTGTATTGCATCCCTTCAGGCCGGAACCGTCCCATCGGCGATCGAGGCGTACCCCGCAATGAGACTGTCAAAGGCCGACTGCCAGATGCTTCTGAAGATGATCAAGACGATTTGCGACGCGATCAGGACGCGACTGACTGGCTTGATCAATGAGGTCATCGAGTCGGTCCCCGGCCGGCCGGCACCCTGATCACCTCAACCCGCTCATCGGAAATGTCGGGTTTCGCGCCCAAGATCCGTTGTAGGTCGAGGAGGACTTCATGCGGCGCGAGGGTTAGAGGCGGCCATCGTCTGACACCGGAACCTGATCGCCAAGGCGGTCGATATTCAACCTACGAGGGAGACGGAGATGATTGGGCGCGGATCTGAATGGCACCGGTGGGATCCACACGTACACGGCCCCGGCACCGTACTGAACGATCAGTTTGGAGGTAAGGATCGCTGGGGCGCGTATCTAGATGCGCTGGAGGCCTGTACTCCTGCGATCGAGGCACTGGCCATCACCGACTACTACTCGACAGAGGTCTATGAGGAAGTATTTCGTCAACGGGCCGCAGGCCGCCTGCCTCGGGTCAAGCTGCTCTTTCCGAACGTCGAACTTCGTCTTGATGTCGCTGCTCGATCTGGGTTTGTCAATGTGCATCTGCTGGTTAGCCCGGAGGATCGCGATCACGTCGACCAGATTCGGCGGTTCCTGTCGCGCCTATGGTTCGAGGCTCACGGCGAGCGGTTTGATTGCACCCCAGCCGACCTGATCCGGCTTGGGAAGGCGGCCGATCCGTCGATCAAAGATGACCGTGCAGCGCAGGTTCACGGCGCTACGCAATTCAAGGTCAACTTCGACGCCCTCCGCGAAACGTACAAAGTGAGCACATGGGCAAAAGCAAACATCAGGATCGCCGTAGCGGGCGGCGCAGGAGACGGATCGTCAGGAGTGCGCAACGCTGCCGATGCGACGCTGCGCCAGGAGATCGAGAAGTTCGCGCACGTCATCTTCGCCGGAAGCCCGGCCCAGCGCGACTTTTGGCTAGGCAGGCGCGACGTCGACGTCACGCAACTGCAGGTACGGTACGGGGGGCAGAAGCCCTGCCTTCACGGCAGCGACGCCCACAGCCTTGAGACCGTTGGACGCCCTGAAGGAGACCGGTTCTGTTGGGTCAAAGGCGCCCTAACCTTCGATGCCCTCAGACAGGCTTGCATTGACCCAGAAGGCCGCGCGTTCGTGGGGCTGGAACCGCCTAGAGCGGCGACGCCGTCTCAGGTGATCGCACAAGTGGACATTGAAGGCGCACCGTGGGTGGCAACGAATAGGCTCCCACTCAACCCGGGGCTTATCGCCATCATCGGGGCTCGAGGCTCTGGAAAGACTGCGTTGGCCGACATGATCGCAGCAGGCTGCGATGCGATTCCAGAGGCGACGTGGTCAACAGACCATGAGATCAGCCCGTCGTTCCTTGCTCGAGCGCGGCCTCTCGTATCCAACGCATCCATCAAGCTAACGTGGGGCGGCAGCGAGGTGTCGGGATGCTACCTTGATGGTCGGAATGCTGATGACGCCACCGCGTACGGGCGTCTGTTTGATGCAGTCATCGGGGAACAGACTGCGCTTGTCGATCTCTATGCCCCGCTCATGACACGCCTGTCAGCTATGGGTGGCACTCTTCGAAAGCTGAGCTTCAGAGTGTCCAGAATTGCGGATGTGCCTAGCTGGGCGTCCATCGGCGAAGGGGATTTGATCGATCGTCGAAAGACTGGGGCCTTTATGGGGGTTGGAGCACTGGAGCGTGTTGCTGTTGCAGAGCTCAAGTCCGCATGGGAGACGGGCTCGTCGTCACAGGTTCAGGCCGCGATGACCAAGTTCATAGCAGATCACTACCGGGAACTCCTGGCCCACGCACCGTTCGCGCCGGAAAACCAGGAGGCGTACCGCCAGTGGCTGAATCTCTTCGCTCGTTGGCTATTCAGCACTGATCACGTCTCTGTGAAATACGAGATCCTCTACGACGGCCTCGACATTAGGAAGCTGTCTCCCGGAACGCGCGGCATCGTCCTTTTGCTCTTGTACTTGGCGCTTGACGATGCTGATGATCGTCCGCTGATCATCGATCAGCCGGAAGAGAATTTGGATCCAAAGTCTGTGTTCGACGAGTTGGTCTCCCTCTTCATCGCGGCCAAGTCCAAGCGGCAGGTGATCATGGTCACCCACAATGCAAATCTGGTCATCAACACGGACGCGGATCAGATCATCGTCGCAGATGCTCAACCTGCTGCAGATGGCGGCTTGCCGTCCTTCACGTACCGAGCGGGTGGCTTGGAGGACGCCGAGATTCGTACAGCCGTGTGTGAAATCCTGGAGGGCGGCGAGAGAGCGTTCAAGGAACGGGCTCGCCGACTCCGCGTTGATCTTGTCAGGTAGCAAATCATCGGCTCTGAACGCTTGATCGCCCACGTCCTGAGCTCGCCGAGGCAAATCGCGCGCCGAACAGAAGTCTCCTATGCAGCGGCAGCCGTCGCCCGTCGACGCCAGGCGGACGGCAGTTGCCGCTGCAAAGCCGACGAGGGGAGGCGCAGCGACGCGTAGGGCGAGCTCATCTCTTCGATTCAATCCTTTTGCGCACGAACTCCAGAACGTCGGCGTAGGGTACCGGCACATTGCCGTGAAGGAATCTGTTTCCAATTCGATTGGTGAGTCTCATCTTGCGCGCGAAGCTTGGCATTGATGGTTCCGGCGAATCGAGCGCAGGTCCTCGTTGGTCGGAGCCACACCTTCGACGACACGCATGCGTGCAGGACGACGAGCTGCACGCCATGTGCAGATTAAAATGAAGGCGGTCGCACTTGCACTCGCTGTTCTCGCGACGGCCCGCACACGCACACCCCACTCGGCGACTCAAACGACATCCTGCGCTCCGCGCGCCGCGGCCTGACTCTACAAACTCTCCCCAGATCTAGGGATGTCGATTTCCGACGTGCGGGGCATCGTGCTCATCTTGTGTCGGCATGCTCAAGTCACAGCTTGGGCGGCGCCGGCCGGAGGGCCCGAGAAGGACTGCGCAAAGCAGCCCAGCCACGACTTGCGACGGTGACTCGTCTCGGACAAGTCGCACCTCGCACATGGCACACGACCGGACAACGGGAGGAGAGATCGCTTGAACTCACTGAGCTTCGAGAAGCTGTCGCCATATCTGAGCGATCCGCTGGTCCTGATCGGGTTCTTCTTGCTCCTGTTCTTCGGGCTCGCCCGGGCGTTGATCAAGAGCAAGCTGTTGACGCCTGTCAGCGGCATCAAGAGCTATCGCCTCCTGCAGACATTGTTCGCGTACGGGTTTGCGCTCGGCGTCCTGGTGATTGCTTTGGGGTTCGGCCTCAAATATCGCGACCTGTCGCAAGCCGAGCAACGCAATGCGATCGAACTGCTCAAGGGCGAATTCAACGCCAATGCCAGTGCGGTCGAGGCGATGCGGTTGAACACGGTGACGCTTCTGACGGTTCTGCAGAAGACGGCGCAATCGGTTCGGCAGCCAGGCATCACCACGCTCGAGACGCTGTTTCCGACGCAAAACGTCCAAGGCGGCTCCCCGCCTCCACCAAGCAAGCTCGCGGCCGCAGCACTCAACGCGCTCCATGCCAAGGGCATCGACAGAAACGCGCGCGCGATGGCGCAAGGCGACCAGGCTGCCCGCGCCATCGTGGGCGTGATTGAACGAACGCGTCCAACCATCGTCTCGCTGGCCGACGCCAAGCACGAGCGTTACGTGATCCGGGACACCATCTGGGAGGCCAACGCCCCCATTTTGCGCAAAGTCAATCTGGACGGTGTGAGTGCGCTCCAGGACACCTACACACAGCTGCGGGACGTCCGTTCCGACTACGACGTAGTCTGCGCGAGCGTCTTGGCTTATCTGGACTCGCTGCTGGCCCTGTTCGATCCCAAGATTGGAGTCAACCCAAACACCCTCGCGGCTGCGCTGGCCCAAGAGCGCCAGTCGGTGACGTTGGTCACCGCGTACGGCGCCACGCTGACGGACGCGATTGCCAACGTCCAGCGGCTACAGACGAAGTTGGCCGGCGTCGGCCGTCCCGTGGCCAGATAGGGTGCCGTCCCCCAACCGCGCTCGAGCACCGGGAGACCGCTCGTGCCGCGCTGTGTCGCCTCTCCCGCAACCTCTGGAGACCGAAATGCCCACCAAGATCGTCGACTTGTCCGCGCGTTCCGACATCATCCGGGACGAGCCCTTCCATGTGCACTTCTGGGAGTGCACGCCCAAGGAGTACCTGAAATGCCTCGGCCAACCCCGCGCGTTCCTGGCCTCGATCGGCATCAACATCCCCAAGGACTGCCGCATCGAGACGACCATCGAGAACAATGACTGGCTGGGCGAGGTGGCGCCCAACTTCAAGAGCGCCAACGGCACGATCATCTGCAACGTGGGCGGTGGCAACGTCGCCCGCTCGGTCTACCGTGTCGTCAGCTACGGGCACGACCATTCGACCGTGGGCAAGTTCAAGAAGACGCTCTTGCACGCCACAGACGAGCAGGAGGTCGGCAAGCGCAAGGCCGGCAAGGCGGCCAGCAAAAAGACAAGCAAGTCCAAGAAGGGCTGAGGTGCCCGAGTCCACCTTCCCGTCCGTTCCCAACCGCGTATAGGAGCAGCCATGCCCGGACCCGTCACGACCACATTCTTCGATCGTTCGCTCGAGCATCACGGCTTGCGGCAGTCCGGGTTGCTGGGACGAGGCGCAGGCCTGGGCAGTTCGCTGTACGCGATCGACTACGACTGCTTGCCGCCCGAGGCCCGCCGGACGATCGCACTCATCGTGGCCGGCGGTCCGTTTCCCTTCAAACAGGACGGCAAGAGCTTTGGAAATCACTTCGGGGACTTACCCAAGGGCAAGTACCTGGAGTACACCGTGCGACTTCCCGAAGCTGATCGACCGACCGAGGGCAATGAGCCGCGCGGCAAGCGGCGCATCGTTGCCCGGCAGTTGACGGGCCAGCTCTTTTTCACCGCCTGCCATTACGACCGCGTCGGCGTCGAGGGCAAGCACAGCCCAGATGTCAAACATGCCGCCCAGGCCGCAGCCACCGCGGCGGTCGATCCGGAGTGGCAAAACGGCTTCTACGTCATCACGGGGATGATGCCGGCTCTCAAGCAGCGCGTGACCGAGGCCATCAAGGCGCTGGGCGATTGAGCGCAAGTTGCGTGGAGCTGGAAGCTCACGAGAATCCTAGCGTACTTGCAGAAGTGCACTCCGCCGGCTCGGTCCCCATTGCAGCGGCAGCCGCCTCGCGCGCCAGCGCGCTTGGTGTCAGCTCATCGTCCGACAGCAAACTGCCTGATACAAGCGCTGGAACGGCTGGAGGCGCTGCGTTGCAGTCGAAGCGTTCCCAATCGAATCTCTGATTCAGGGCGGCTTGAAGTCAGCCGCGCCCAGCTACTGAGCCCGTAACCGGAACAAGCGAGCCCCGAATGTTAAACATGGACTCGTTTCATCGATTGCTGCATGGCCCGATCGGATCAGGGAGATTGGCCAAGTTGATTGGCTGAGGCAGGGTTGGGTATGAAATCGCCTCCCCGCGATTGCCACGAGGCAGCAAGTTGCCTAACCTAGCGGATCGCCGGCAAAGCGATGACCGCGGCATCCTACGTTTGGGTGCGTGTTTCGACAGAGGCGTCGCGCGTCGCGGAAGAGCGCTTGAACGCAATCTCGGCAGGCCACATTTGCAGTGAGAGGCGCGACGACTGGATTTGTGGCAACACGTTGTCGGCTTTCTCGAGCTGCCCTCGTTTTGGTAGTTAACGGCACGCGGGTGCGGCCGTGCAGAGGTCGATTACGGAACGGAGTACGCAAATGCAACGACGTCGATTCCCATGTCTTCTCGGCATCGCCGGCAGCTTGTTCGTGTCAGGGTGCTGTCTTCCCCCCGTATCGCATCTTTCCGAGGACGAGGCCAAGCGGTTCGCGCAGACGTTCGAGGCGCCGACGTTCCTGGCGCGCATCCACTTCTCGGCTGCGACCTCGGCGATGGACGCTGGCCGCGTTGTGCCGGTGTCCATGCTGCCGACCATCACCGAGCGCTCGTCGGTGCAAGCCGCGCTCCATGACGCCGGCTATGAAGTGATGGCATTGGGCGGTTCGACCACGACGACGCTTGGCTTGTCCGACGGCTCGCAAGTGGCCTGGGTTCTCGTCACCGAGGGCGCGGTGGCTGCGGCGGCCAAGGATCCTCTGCTGCGGTACGAGGAGGACGATCCAAGCACGCTGTGGGGACGGGCGCACCGTCAAGCCGGACACCTTCGGAATCTGTTGAAGAGCGATCAACGCCTCAGCGCGCTGGACCATGTGCAGGTGTACGTCGAGCCCAATCTGGAGCAGGCCTACCCCTACGACCGTTCGTGGACTTGCCCTTTCGGATCGGCGACCGGTTCGAATGTGACGGTCAATGGCGGCCCCAACGGCGACTGGCCTCGGCCCGATTCGCAAGAGCTTGACTGGCATCTGGACGATGACCGTACGCAACTGCGAAGCGCGAGTGGCAACACCTGGAATGCCCAGCAAAGAATACGGATCGTCCATCTCGACACCGGCTTCGACGTGGAGCACGTGACCAAACCCGCCAACCTGGATGAGGCGCACGAGCGGAACGTGCTCGTCTATCCGCCGTTGTCGGGTGCGGGCAGCGCCGCGGATCCGGGCAAGCCTGAGGGCATGGCTGGCTGGGCTTGCTTCAACGGACACGGCACAGGAACCCTCTCTTTGCTGTCTGGCCCGAAGCTTCAAACCGCGCCCGGCTCATCGTTGGTCGAAAGCGGTGCGCTGGGAGCTGCCCCGAACGCGACCATCATTCCCGTCAGGATGGCGGACTCCGTGATCCACCTCTACTCGATGTCGATGGGTGACGGGATCTTCTATGCCGCGAGGCCGATTGACGAGGGCGGCGCCGGCGCGGATGTCATCAGCATCAGCGCTGGCGGGCTGCCCAGTCAATATTGGGCGGACGCCGTCAACTATGCGTACGAGCACGGTGTCGTCATCGCCGCGGCCACCGGCGACAACATCCACGACCTGCCCGTACGTGGCACCCTTTGGCCGGCGCGATTCCAGCGAGTGATCGCCGTCGCCGGTGCCACCAGCAAGGACCAGCCCTACGACAGACACTATTCAAACGCAACCGGGAAGTGGATGGTCGAAGGAAACTACGGACCTGACTACGTCATGCAGCATGCACTCGCCGCCTACACACCCAACACCGCTTGGGCGGAGTGGGGCAGGTATGTCGCCGGGCAGACGCATGTCATGGTCGATCCCAGCGGCGGAGGCACGTCCGCGGCGACGCCGCAGGTCGCGGGCGCCGCGGCGCTCTACCTTGCGAACTATCCGGCGCTCGCTAGCCATGACTGGCTGCGCGCCGAGTCGGCTCGACAAGCACTTTTCCAAACGGCCCGCCTGCCGAAGACGACGGACAACGACTTGCGCTACTTCGGCAATGGAATCATCAGAGCGCAAGTTGCGATCCGCAAGTTGCCGGGCGATCTTGGCAATGTTCAGAAGCTGCTCGTCGATCGCATTTGTTCGCCGCTGCTGGAGGCGATCACGGGCGTCCAGTTCTGCGACTCCGACCGCGCCCAGATGTTGGCGGTCGAGATGGCGCAGTTGATCTCGTCCGACGCTCAGTTGGAGTCGCTGAATTGGGACGATCCGGCATCGATCGGGCGGGGCGATGCCGCCGTCGCGATGCGGACCCCCGGGCTGCAGAAACTCGCGAACGACAACCGCGCATCGAAGCAGCTGCGAGACGCCCTATTGAGGCGGGCGCAGGATCTGAAAGTCGAGCTGCGCTGAGCGGAGGAGGACAGGTATGCAGTCGAACTCGCGCGCGCGCCTTGGCCTTGCCATGTCGATGGCCTTGATAGTCGGCATCGCGTGGGTGCCGATGACTGCCAATGCTGCTCAGACCGGAGACGCCCAGGCGGACCATGAAGTGGCGGGAGCATCGGCGCCTGCAGCCAGCACGCCCGAATACCGCGTCCTCTATGCATCGCAGCCGGCGAAGGACAAGATTCGTACCTGGGGACTCGAGAACGACGCCTGGGACCGCCTGTTCCATCCGACGGACCGCGACTACACGATGGGCGTTCCGGTTTCGGAGTCGATGACCGGACTGCCCGACGGAGACGTCTGGCGGGGATTGCTCATCGCCAGCCGCTTCATCTCGTCCGGAACCCGCCTCGACGACAAGCCGATCTCGGACTGGTCGAAAGTGTCCACGCACTGGATGTGGGGCAACTCGACCTTCACGCCCAAGGATCTGCGCACCAGCGCGCCCATACCCACCGATCGCCCTTACGCTTCGCTGCTGTACGCCGGCGCCGGCTATACGCGCGGCGACGCTTTCGAGGCGCCACTTCCTTCCTTGACCAGCGAGTTCCAGGTCGGCATCCTCGGGACACGCGTTTCCCGCTGGGTTCAAACCACCATCCATCGCCAGTGCTGTCCGGACGACCTTCCTCAAGGCTGGGACAACCAGATCGGCGACGGCGGGTCTCTTACCTTCCTCTACGGTCAGACACGTGGCACGGGCATCCTCAAGAACACGTTGAATCTTGCTCCTTTCGATCCGGTGCCGGTCGCTTACAGCGTCGACGTCGGCTACGACATCGGATATCGGGTCGACCTGCGGGCTTCGGCAACCTTCGGCATCGGAGCGACCCCCCAGGATCTTCGCCTGGCCATGGCCAGCGCCGCGCCGATCGCCGTTGACGCACCGAACTACTTCGAGGACCAGTTGATGGCAACCAACCAGTCCAACGTTGATTTGTCGCGGCTGCAGAGAGAAATGGCACCGAGAAAAGGCATCGGCCTCTACGCGCGAATCGGTGTGAGGTTCAGCGCCTACGACGAATTGATGCAGGGCGCATGGACGGGTCGCAACAACGTGACGATTCCCTGGAACCGAACAGAGCACATCCTCGGTGATGCGAGCGTGGGCTTCGACCTATCGTGGCTTACGCCAATCGCTTGTCACATCTGGCGCTTCGCCGTCCATCTCGAAACCTGCAGTACCGAGATGGCTTCGCCGAATGTCCACTACTACCTGGTGCAGAGCTGGCGCTCGCGTGACATTCGTGGCGGGCCCGAGGGCTCTCACTATTGGGGCGGCCTGAGGTTCTCCTACGACATTGATTAGGGCCTGTTCACACTAATAACGTGCCCTCCGGTTCGACGAGCCGAAGTGGGAGAGCGGCAAGAACGTCTGGTGGTCGTTTCGTCGCGCTGACGGACAGCCGTGGGCTCTCGCGGGCCTCTGGAACACCTGGCGCGACAAAGAGAGCGGCGAACTCGTCGAGAGCTACACGATGCTCACCCTGAACTCCGACGCGCATCCGCTCATGAACCGCATGCACAAGCCAGATCCGAAGCTCGGGCCGGACGAGCAGGACAGACGGGCGGTCGTCGCGCTCGAGCCGGCGGACTGGTACACGTGGTTGCGCGCGCCGCTTGAGGAAGCGCAGTCGCTGATGCGGCTGTCGCCCGTCGAGACCTTCGACGCTGGGCCCGAGCTGGCGGAATAGCGGGCTGACGATCTTCTGCGTTTGGTGTCAGTCCGCGCCACTGCTGGCGGATCGGCGGAGACCGCGTCCATCAAAGAGACGTCGGCAATGCAGCGGCTGCAGTCCTTCCAACTTGCCGCCGTCATGTCCGGTCTGGTGTTCCCCAAGGGTTTGCCAGGCTCGGCACGAAGGGCGCCGGCTGCGTCGGCTCTCAGAGCGTGCCGGTCGATCGTGGTGCCTGGCTGCCCGAAACTGGTCTTCGAGGGGAGGGTTGAAGGAGTTGGAACGCGGAGCCGCCCCAGTTCCCCGTCGAATAACCGGTTGCCGACGTGGCGCTGTCGCAGAACGGCCCAAAGCGGCTGCAGGGATTTCGAGATTCGATACCCGGAAGCCGTCCTTCGATCTACTGAATCAAATTTGCCGAACGACGACGCGGGGATGGGCAAGCCGGTCTCCTCGGTGCGATGCAGTCGGGCAGCAACGCGGCTGAGGCGCCGCGCCACCATAGTGACCTGCTGGGGCGGTGTCAAGACGACATGCCCCATGAACAGGGAGTCCGAGCGCCCGGGATGGCTCAGGCCGCGTTAGCCGCCGTGCCCGTCCCGATGGCGTCCAGCTCGCCCGACTCGCGCGCCTTGCGACCGTACACGAACTCGAACAGCGGACTCGCCATCATCGTGGTGACGATGGCCATCAGCACCAGCATCGAGAACAGCGCCGGGCCGATGATGCCCTTCTGCAGGCCGATGTTGATGATGATCAGC
>FSZS01000325.1_pt1 | contig 18646 bp, 16 predicted proteins | sample 1638881 | NCBI WGS metagenome assembly FSZS01 (sample SAMEA3914813, study PRJEB12502) | metagenome | biome: forest; material: soil | place: Canada | collected 2011-07-07 | depth 0.3 m
GGCAGGAAGTCGCCGTGTTCGACCTCTACGACCTGCTGCTCAAGGGCGACCGCAACACGGACCAGCTGGTGCAGCCGGACGACATCATCTTCATCGGCCCGGTGGGCACGCAGGTCGCGGTGTTGGGCAGCGTCAACCAGCAAGCCATCTTCGAGCTCAAGCCGGGCCAGACGCTGGCCGACGCGCTGCAGATGGCGGGTGGATTCAGCGCCGTGGCCGACCGGTCGCGCGTCGCGATCGAGCGTCTCGCCGACCGAGCCACCGGCCACGTGGCACAGCTCAGCCTGCCCGACCAGGCCGGATTCGTGCTCGGCACGGGCGACGTGATCCGCGCCTTCAGCAGCGTCACGGCCACCTTGTCGCTCGGCTCCCAGAACGAGCGCATCCATGTCGACGGCGAAGTGGCGCATCCAGGCGACTACATCCTTCCTCCCGGCAGCCGGGTCGGCGACGCGATCCGCGCCGCCGGTGGGCTGACCTCCGCGGCCTACCCGTTCGGGGCAGAGCTCACCCGCGAAAGCGTGCGCGTGACGCAGCAGGCCAACTATGACCGCGCGCTGCGCGACCTGGAAACCAGCATGTCGCGCACGCAGGCCAGCCAGCGCGCCACGTCGGCAGAAGAGCTCAATGCGCAGAGCGCGTCGGCGACGGCCAACAACCGCCTGCTCGAGCGCCTGCGCCAGATTCGCCCGACCGGACGCATCGTGCTGCAACTGCCGCCGGACGCGCAATCGCTGCCGGACCTGCCGCTCGAAAACGGTGACACGCTGGCCATTCCGCCGCACAGTTCCTCGGTGGGCGTGTTCGGCAGCGTGTTCAACACCGGCAGCTTCGTGTTCGAACCCGGCCACACGACCGAGCAGTACCTCGCGCTCGCCGGCGGCCCGACCCCCGGGGCGGACAAAGGCAGCATCTTCATGATCCGCGCCAACGGCTCGGTCGTCAGCGCACAGCAGGGCTCCTCGTTCTGGCGTTCCAGCAACAAGCTCACCGATACGCAGGTGGTGCCGGGCGACACGCTGTTCGTGCCGGAGCAGCTGAACAAGTCGACCTTCGTGCAGGACGCGAAGGACTGGACGCAGATCCTGTACCAGTTCGGCCTGGGGCTGGCCGGCATCAAGTCGCTGGGGCTGTGATGCTAGTGATCGAGCAAGATCTGAGCATGCCCGAAGACAACGAGGTCGACTGGAAGCTGCTGCTGGCCCCCGCGGTCGTGCAGTGGCGCCTTGTCTTGCTGGCGTTCGTTGCGGCAGGCGTGCTGGGCGCGGCCGGCAGCTACCTCGTCGCGCCGACCTTCGTCTCCGCCACCACGTTCATGCCGCCTCAGCAGCAGCAAAGCGGCACTTCGGCGGCGCTAGCCTCGCTCGGCGCCCTGGGCGCGATGGCGGGCGGCGCGGCCAACCTCAGGAGCCCCCCCGACCAGTTCGTAGCGCTCATGCAGAGTGTGACCGTCAGCGACCGCATCATCGACCAGTTCAAGCTCCAGGACGTGTACGAGATGAAGTTCCGCGATGCCACCCGTCGCACCCTGCTCAAGAAGACCGAGATGGTCATCGGCAAGAAGGACGGCCTGATCACGGTCTCCGTAGAAGACAAGGATCCGCGCCGCGCCGCCGCCATCGCCAACGAATATGTCGAGCAATTGCGCCACCTGACCGGCCGGCTCGCGATCACCGAGGCGCAGCAACGGCGTGTGTTCTTCGACAAGCAGTTGCAAGAGTCCAAGACGCGCCTCGTCGCCGCGCAGATCGCGCTCCAGGACAGCGGCTTCACCGCGGGCGCGCTGAAGGCAGAGCCGAAGGCTGCGGCGGACATCTACGCGAAGCTACGCGCCGACCTCACCAGCGCACAGGTGCGCCTCGAGACCTTGCGCGGCGTGCTGTCCGACACCGCGCCGGAAGTGCGCCTGCAGTCCGCGACGGTGAAGGCCCTCGAGGACCATCTGCAGAAGCTCGAGCGCACCGACGCGCCGGCCCAGGGCTCGCCCGACTACATCGGCAAGTACCGCGAATTCAAGTACCAGGAGACGCTGTTCGACATGATGGCCCGCCAGTACGAGGTGGCGCGCATCGACGAGAGCCGAGAAGGCGCATTGATCCAGGTGGTGGACGAGGCCCGGCCCGCCGAGCGCAAGAGCTTCCCGCGGCGGCTTTACTTCGCGGTGGGAAGCGCGCTGGCCGGCGCTGCCGTGATGGTGCTGATCGTCGTGGTGCGCGCCGCGCGGCGGCGCTCGGCCACCGCGCCGAACTAAGCGGCCCGGTGACGGTTCATCAGGACGCAGCGACCTCGCGCGTGCCGCCGTCCGTGCCGGTCAAAGCGCCGCGCAGTATGTCGAGGAAGCACTCGCCGAAGGCCTTCAGCCGCGCCTCGTAGTCGGCCTGGATGGCCGCCCGATCGATGGGACGCGGCCCTTCGTCCAGGCAGTCGCGCATGTGGCTCGCCAGCGCCGCGGTGTCGTCCGGCGAGAAGAAGCGGCCGCGGCGCGGCGACTGCTCGCGGTGCACCGGCAGATCCGACAGCAGCAGGCGCTGGTGGAAGGTCTTGGCCTCCTCCACGGTCGTGCTCCAGCCTTCGAAGCGGGACGGGTTGATCACGCCGCACGCATAGGCCATCAGGCCCTGCAGGTCGATGTAGGGAACCACGCCGAGTACCTTGAAGCGGTCTTCCACGCCCTTCTCGCGGGAATATGCCATGAGCTCCTCGAAGAACCGCGGCTTGCGGCCATCGAAGGTCTTGCCGGTGCACACGACAGTCGAGTCGACGCCCTGCGCCTTCAGCAGCGCCAGCGCGTCGATGGCGAGCCGATGGTTCTTGTTGCTCCAGAACTGGTTCGGCATATAGAAGAAGTTGTCCGGGATGGCGTGGCGCCGCAGCACATCGTCGCGTGCTGGCAGTTTGTCGAAGGACACCGGGTTGGAGACGAAGCGCAGCACGTGTTTGGGCACCTCGCACCAAGGCGCAAAGCGCTGGAGGTCGTTCAGCGCGTCCTGGCTGCTGACGATGATCCCGGAGCCATGCCGGCATGCGCCGTTGTATCGCCTCTCGGCCCAGCGGATGTGCTTGGACTCCCAGTACTCGGGCAGATGTATGAACTGGAAGTCGTACAGCCAGGGCAGCGTGCGGACCCGGCTGCGCGCGCCGAGGTGGCTCGAGTGAGTCAGGATGTCGATGCGGTGGCGCACCAGAAAGCGTTCCAGCAGCGGATCGGAATCGAACCCGCGCAACGTGAACTGGCGCACCAGCCATGCCGGGTGCATGCGATCCATGAGCGGAGTGCGCAGCACCTGCAGCCAGGGAAAGGCCTCCGGCAACGAGGTCTGCGTCTTCTCGCCGATGACCAGCACGAGCTCGAAGTCGCTCGGTGCCAGCGTCGCGAACGCGGTGAAGAGGCTGCCGAAGTAGTTGCGGCCGCCCAGCCAGTCGCCGTCGTTGAAGTTGTAGGCAATTGCGACGCGGGCAGTCATGCTGCCTCCTCACCGGGTTTGGCGGACCGCTGACGGTACCAGTCGGCGTAGCGCTGCAGCCCCTGCGCCAATGCGACGTGCGGCGCCCATCCGAGCTGGTGGCGGGCGCGGAAGCAATTGGCCGTCAGGCGATGTGGATTGCCCGTGTGAGTCTCGCCCGTGAAGGTGACTTCGCCGGCGGCGCCCGCCAGCGACGCCAGGCTCGTCAACACGTCGCGCGTCGTCGCCTTGTCGTGGCCGCCGTTGTACACGGCAAAGCGCGGTTGGTCCGCGCTGGCCGCGGCGGCCAGCAACGCGGCGGCGTCGTCGACGTGGATCCAGTCGCGCCACTCGTGGCCCGTTCCGAAGAAGCGGGATTCGCCCCGTTCGAACTTGTTGAGCGCGTCCCACAGCAGTTGCTTGCGCAGGCCTTCGCCGTAGACCGAGAACAGGCGCACCACGCTGGCGGTGACGCCGAAGAAGCGGCTGTAGGAGTCGCACAAGATCTCTGCCGTCATCTTGTGGAAGCCGTAGGGCGAGATCGGCGACCGCACCGCGCTTTCGTCGGTGTCGATGTCGCCCTGGTCGCCATATACGGCGGCGCTGGAGGCCACGACAACGCGCGGCAACTCGGCGCGGTTGCGCACGAACTCGAGCATCGCCAGGGTGCTGTCGACCGAGCGCTGGTAGTCGGCCATCGGCGCGCTGTAGGAAAAGGAAACAGCGCCGCTGCCCGCGCACTGCATCACGGCTGCGATGCGCTCGGCACCCGCGACGCGCTCCAGGTTACCCAGCGTAATGTCCGCATCCAGCCACTTGGAGACGCCCCAGTGTTCACGATCCTGTATGGTCCATGTCCCGTGCCCCAGGCCGCGCACCTCGAAGCCACGGCGGCTCATCTCGAGCGCCACGTGCCGGCCGATGAAGCCGGCGGCGCCCAGTACCAAGGCGATGGGACGGCCAGGGGATTCAGATTGCGTTTGCATGGAGTTCCTGTCTGTCATGTCGTGTCGTGCGTGCGACGCGCAGTCATGTGACCAGCGCCGCTCGGTAGGCCGCCTCGCTCGGCAAGTTGCGAATGTGCTCTGCCAGCGCCGCGGCGCGAGCGGTTTCGTCGGCGGGCAGCGTCGACCACGATCCCGCGATCCAGTCGAAGATCCTGATCACGCGTGCCGGATGCCCGGCGGCCAGGCACAGCGGCGGCACGGAGGTGCGCAGCAGCGAACCGGCGGCGACGATTGCGCCGAAGCCCACCTCCACGCCGCCCAGCAGCGTGGTCCCGACGCCGATCCAGGCGTTCGTGCCTAGCGTCATCGGACCATACGACAGCACCTCGGCGCGGGCGATGGCGCGTCGCGGGTCGTCGTAGCGGTGGCCGGCCGCAAGGAAATTGCATGCGGCGCCGACCACGACGTCGCTGCGCGTCTCGATGCGCTCTCCGGCCGAGAAAAAGCAATTCTGGCCGATGAAGCAGCGTTCGCCGATGACAATACGCTTGCCGGCACCCTCGTCGTTGGTGTGGAAGTGCGTGCCACGTTCGACCTGAGTGCCGGCGCCAATCGACACCTGGCGCCAGCGGCGTGCACTGACCCCACGGGCGATGTATGAGTCAAGGCCGCCGGCACTGAATCGCCCGGCGAAGTCGCGCAGGTCGCGGCCGCGCAGCGCACGTCCGACCCAGACGCGCAGCGCGAACGGCACCACGAGCCTCAGCATCTTGCGTAACGAGTCATTCATCTGCGCGTCTCTCGACGATGTCGGTCGAACATGGCGTGCGCCTCAGGTCGGAAGCCGGAAGGGACGGATGATCCGGCGACGCACATAGAGATTGAACCAGAGCGCGCCGGGCAGCATGACGAACGCGGTGCTCAGCGGGACCGAGGCCACGCCGAGGCCGGCCACCTTCAGCACGTGGAAGGTCGGGATGAACAGGAGCGCGGAGGCCACTGCGAACAGGATCTGGAGCCGCAGCCGCTCGACCGCGTTCATGAACACCGCACCCGCGTAGGCCAGGAGCTGGATCGAGACTTGCACGGAGAACGCCATGACCTCGCGCATCGACACGTCGATCTGGGCATGGCTGTAGATCTGCACGAAGGGCCGCACGACGAACGCCGACACCAGGAACAGTCCCGCCGTGCCCGCCGCCGCCGCCGCGACGAGTCGGAGCTGGATCTTGTGGAGCCCGTCGGCGTCACGGGCGCTGGCTGCACGGCTGATCCGCGACCACGCCACGGTGATGACGACGTTGAAGAGCGTCAGCGGGATCTGGTAGACCTTATTGAGGATGTCGTACTTGGCCGCCGCCGCAGGCGAGAACGAGGTGTACGACAGGTAGGTTCCGAGGTTGAACAGCACCAGGCTGGTCACTTGCAGCACAAAGAAGGCGCCACCGATCCGCATCATCGCCACCACGTCGCGCGAAGGACGCACGTTGGCCAGCCGCGCCAGCAGGGCCAGGTTGAAGACGCCCAGTTCGCGCAGCGCACGGACCAGCTGATAGCCGCAGACGCCGGCCCACAGGAGCGAGAAGCCGATGGCCAATACGGTAATCGACGGACGCGGCCCAAGCCAGGCAATGAAGGCGAACCACAGTACCATCTGGACCAGCGAGGCCTGGAATGTCACGCGCGACAACCCGAGGCCCTGCAGGATGTTCGTGCCCACGCTCGTCGGCAGCATGAGGAAGGCCGAGATGTACATCAGCGCCGACTCCAGGGGGAAATCGCGCGCGACGGAGATGAAGCGCCATGCCGCCGCATAGCCGACTATCAGCACGAGGCCGATGGCGCCCGTCAGGGTTATCGCCGTCGCGATGCTCTGCTGCAGTTCCGGGTTGCCCCGGTCGGCGGCGACCCGGTTGCGGATCACGATTCCGATGCCGAAATCCGACAGCTGGATCCAGAGAAGCGCGGAGACCAGCGTCGCCCACGCGCCGTAGGCGGTGGGCCCCAGGTTGCGCACGAGCAGAGAGACGCCGACGAACGTGACGCCGATCGCCGCGACCTTGTAGAAAAGCGAGACCAGCGTCTCGCGCGAGGCACTCATGGACGCACGGGCAGCATCAGTTGCGCGAGCAACTTGAGCTGCGCGACGGGGCGGGCGCGAAACGGATAGCGCGCCGCGGCCACGTGGCGCCAGGCGGCCAGGTGCTCGCCGCGCGACTTCAGGGCCTGCACGCCCGAACGCAGGTTGGCCAGGTAGATATCGTCGCGCAGGGAGTCCGAGTACGTGTACGTGGAATTTCGGCGCGCGAACTCCTGGATACGGCCGCACCAGAAGTCGATCTCGTCGAGCCAAGCTTTCGACGCGATCGCCTGCGCGGTGGAACCGGAGCTCCACACGCGGTAGCCGCACGCCACGTCCGCCACGAAGACTGAGGCACCCGAGAGCGTCACACGCTGGTAGAAATCGTTGTCGCTCGCGGTCACCTTGAAGGTTTCGCAGAAGCCGCCGAGGCGCTCGAACGCGGCTCGCCTGAAGATGATGCCGGGCGGACGCGCGGGCACTCCCAGGCGCACGCGATGGAAGCCCGCCGGCGCGGTCAGCACCTCTGAGGCCGGCTGCCAGGTGTCGGTTACGCGGTCGTTCTCGTCGATGATGTGATGGCCAAAAAACAGGATGTCGGCGGACGGGTTCGCGCGGATCGCCTGCTCCATGCGGGCGATCGAACCGGGATAGTAGAGATCGTCGTCACCGGGCATCACGATCCAGGTCGCGTCGATCGCACGCGCCGCGCAGTTCCAGTTGTGCGTGACGGGAACGACTTCTTCCTGGCGCACGAAGCGCACGTGGGGAAAGCAACCCGTGAACGCCGCGTCCAGGTTGCCGCCGTTGTCGCTGACCGCAACTGGAACAGCGGCATCGATCGAGTCGAGCAGGCGCGCGAGCATCTCGGGCCGCTTGTACGAAGGGATGGCGATGCCGAGCAACGCTTCGGAGGTCATTTGAAGAGAGATTCCAGGAAAAGACTGGCCACTGCACGCGTGGCCGCACTCGCATTTCAGCGACACGCGGCCGCCGACGCGGGAGTTCGAGATCCGACCGTCCGCGCCACGGGCCGCGGACCGCGGCGCTCATCGTTCGACGGCCTCGTCGCGCAGGCGGCGTCCCACGCCCAGGCGCCAGGCGTGCCATTGCAGGGAACGCCGGATCGCCGCATCGACAGAGACGGTCGCGCGGACGCCCAGGCGCGACTGCGTTTGCTGCAGGTCGGGGAAGAAATCGTGGGCGCGGCCGCCGACACCCGGCTTGCTTTTGTGGACGAGCGCAGGTGCCGGGGTAGTGAGGGCCGCAACGCGGGCGGCCGCGTTGGAGTGACTGATCGGCTCGGTGCCGCCCAGGTTGTAGACCTCGCCGTCGCGCCCGTCCAGGAGCAGCTTGAGCAGCCACGCCGCTGCGTCGCTGCCGTACAGGTAGCTGCGGCGCGTGGCGCCGTCGCCATGGATGCGGATGTCGTTGCCCGACAGCGCGTCGCGCATGAAGTTGTTCAACGCCCAAGGTGCATCGAGTGGCTGGTGCGGCCCGATGAACGTGAAGGCGCGCGCCGTGCTGGTCGGAATCCGGTACTGCCCCGCGTATGCCGTGACCAGGCTCTCCGCAGCGCGGCGAGCCTCCGCATACACATTGTGGAAACGCGTGAAATCGAGCGTGCCGATGTCAGTCTCGACCAGCCCGCGGTCGCTCGACGTCGCACCCAGCGCCAAGCCGGAGCTGATGTTGACGAAGCGCTGCAGCAACTCCAGGCGCGACGCGACTGCCAGCGCGTGCCCGATGCCGTGCACCGTGGTCTGGAACACCTGATGCGGATCGGAGGCATGCATTCGAGGATCGGCGTGGCCGGCGGCGAACAGCACGAGCGTGGTGTCGCGCGCCAGCTCGAACGGCGATCGAACGTCGACCGACTGGACGGCGATCTCGTCACGCACCAGGTGAGGATGGCCAGCAGCCCAGGCGGACGCGCTGCGTCCCAGCAGGTCGACGCGGATCCGACAGCCCAGTTCGTCGTTGAGCGCCGCCGCCATCTCGGCCAGCCAGGTGCCGACGAAGCCGGTGCCGCCGATCACCGCGATCCGGTGGCCGGTGAGGCGGGCGGCCAGGCCCGGGAGCGCATCCAGGGAGCCCAGGCAATCCCGGCGCAGCGACGACTCGATCTGGTCACGCATGCACGCCTCCTGCGGGGATCTCGGCGCCCTTCAGCGCAAGGGCCACCTCGAGGATCAGGCTCTCCTGGCCGGCGACGGCGTTGCGGCGCCCGAGCTCGAAGAAGATGTCGCGCGGATCGACGCCGTGTTCCGCGCCGACGCTGTTGACCTGCTTGATGAAGCCGGAGAACACGCCCGACATGCCACTGACGATGCTGGTCGATGAGATGTAGGGCATAGACTTGATCATCTGCTTTTCGGCCAGATCGGCGGCGTCCAGCATCTTGTAGAGGTCGATGCCCGTCTCGTAGCCCATCTGCTTGAACACCGCGACGAGCACTTCCAGCTGGGCGTTGCCGGCGCCCGCGCCGAAGCCGCGCGCGCTGCCGTCGATGATCGTGGCGCCGGCCTCGACCGCGGCCACTGAATTGGCGATGCCCATGCCCAGGTTGTTGTGGGCGTGGAAGCCGACCGGGATGTTCAGCGCGTCGACGAGCGTCCCGATGCGACGCGTCACGTCGGCGGGCAGGTAGGCGCCCGCTGAATCCATGATGACCAGCGCCTCGGCACCGTAGGCCTCCATCTTGCGCGCCTCGTCCGCGAGCATCTCGGGCGACGCCATGTGGCTCATCATCAGCACGCCATAGACTTCCTTGCCGTTCTTGCGAGCGAAATCGATGTGGCGCTGCGTGATGTCGGCCTCGGTGCAATGCGAGGCCACGCGGATCACATCCACGCCCATCTCGACAGCCATCGTCAGGTGGCGCTGGATCGTGCAGAAGCCCGGAATGGCATGGATGGCCATCTTCGACCGGGTCAGGTTCTCGCGCGCGGTGCGCAGGATGGTTTCGTCCGTCAGCAGGCACTCGCCGACGAGCATCGACGATGCGCCGAGTCCATTGCCGTGCCCGACCTCGACTATCGGAACGCCGGCGCTGTCGGCGGCGGCGCAGTAGGCCGCGAAGCTCTCTTGGGTGATCTGGTGGCGCACGGCGTGGTTGCCGTCGCGCAGCGTCGGATCGCTGATCAGGATTTGCTTGCTCACGTCGATTACTCCCTGCCCCGGCGGGCGATGGCCTCGGCGATGCCGATCGCCGCGCAGTTGATGATGTCCAGGTTGCCGGCGTAGCGCGGCAGATAGTCCCCGTTGCCGAGTACCTTGACGGTGGTCATGATCTTGCCACCTTCGACCGTCGGTGGGACGATGAGCTGATAGCCCGGCACGTAGGCGATGATGCGCGCCATCATCTTGTCGACAGAGTCACGGATGGCGGCAAGATCCGGGTTGCGAATCTTCGCGTAGATCGTCGTCTGCATGTCGATCGGCGGACGCGCGGGATTCAGGATCAGGATGGCCTTGGCCCGTTTCGCGCCGCTGAAGTCCATCAACGCCTGCTCGGTCGTCTCAATGTACTCGTCCAAGTTGGCGCGCGTGGCCGGGCCGGCGCTGCGCGACGAGATGCTGGACGCGACCTCGATGTAGTCAATGTCGTCCTGCACCGCGGCGATCGCGTTGGCGATCGGCACCGACGCCTGGCCGCCGCAGGTGATCATGTTGATATTCATGGCGCGGCCCGCGACGATACGTTCGGCGTTGATCGCTGGCACGCACAGCTCACCGATCTTGGCGGGCGTCATGTCGATCACCGTCTTGCCCAGGCGCTGCAGCACGGGCCAGTGTTCGAAGTGCGCCGCGGCGGATGTCGCGTCGAACACGATGTCGACGTTGTCGGCCTGCGCGACGATGCCGTCGAGCCCGCGATCGGATACGTTCACGCCGAGGTTGCTGGCCTTCTGCATGCCGTCCGAGCGGAAGTTGCGCCCCACGAATAGGGTGCACTCCAGCAGATCGGAGCGCATCGCCTTGATCAGCAGGTCCGTTCCGATGTTGCCCGTGCCAAGGATCGCGACACGCGTTTTACGAGAGGTCATTCGTTCTTCCATCCAAGCTGCTTGCGCCCTTCCCGAGTCCTTCGAGAATGGCCTTTGTCTCCGCGATCACGCCGTCGAGCGACGAGTACGTGGGTTGATAGCCGAACTCCGCGGCGATGCGGTTCAGCGAGTAGTAGTGCGGCTTCGCCCCGGTCGCATTGACCGCGACCTGGGGCGAGGCCGCGGCGGTCTCCACTTCGAGGCCGAAATGCGTCCGCATGGCCTGCAGGAGCGTCGGCTTGTCGATGGCTTCGCGCGAGTAGCAGTCGACGGCGCAGTTGCGCGGCGGCGCGGCCAGCACAGCCTCCACGAGCCGGTGGAAATCGACCGGGTGGAGGAAATCGCGCACCATGTAGTCGGGCGACGCGCGCAGCGGGCGCCCATCGCGCACGGCGCGCACGATGTCGGTGATGAAGAAGCGGGCCTCGACGTCCTGAGTCCGGCTGAAGTAGTTGAAGACGCGCAGGTCGACGATCGCCAGGTGCGGGCGCGAGCGATGCCGCATCTCGGCGTGCAGCTTCGCCGCTGCGTACCAGTCCTGGGGCTGGACGTCGTTGACCGGGATGCGCGCCTCGGTGCGAGCCGTCACCGGCTCGACGAACGCATTGCCATACACAGCACCGCTGGAGAGAAAGAGATAGCGGCGCTGGGGATGGCGCTCCAGCTCCTCCAGCACCCGGTCGTCGAACCGGCTCGTGATGCCGAAGATGGCTGCGCCCATTTCGGCAGCGCGGCGCGGATCTCCGACACCGACGAAATTCAGCACCGCGTCGTGCGGCAGTTCGCCGTAGGCCTCGTGCAGGTGCACGGAACAGGCGGCCGCCAGGCCGTTGGCCTCCAGCCACGTCGACATGGCCGCGGCGTCGCGCACGTACAGGAGCAGCCCCGATCGGCCGTTCGCGACGAACGACCAGATCAGATCCATCGCGATCTGGCTGCTGGCGCCTACGATGGCGATCCGCTGGGTCATTAGCACAGGCCTCGCACGATCATCGCAACGATTCCGACTTCGGATGCACGCCCACGAGCATGGCATCCGTCAGCGCTGCCAACGAAACCAGCGGAGAGAGATCCTCCAGCGGCGGCGAGACGAGATCGCCGTTGGGCTTCGCCACGAGCCCGAGCTTGGGTGTGAACAACTGCTCGGGGTGCATGAACACCTCGCAGACAACCGGCCCGTCGATGGCTTGCACTTGCGCGAGCACGTCGTCGCACTCTTCCCAGCCGCGAATCTGGAACGCCGGGAAGTCGAACGCCTGGGCCAGCTTGCTGAAGTCGGGGCAGGAGATGCCGGAACTCTTGTTGGTGCCCACGTAGCCCGCCTTGTTGAACATCGCGTTCTGCGTGTGTTTGATCATCAAGTAGCCGTCATTGTTGAAGATGAACAGCTTGATCGGCAGCCTGTGGTGCGCGATGGTCTGCAGCTCCTGCAGGTTCATCATCATCCCGCCGTCGCAGTTCAGGCACATCACCTCGCCGCGATCGGTGGCGAACGACGCGCCGATGGCCGCAGGCAGTCCATAGCCCATCTCGCCCAGGCCCGTGGAGGTCATGAGGCGCTGGCCGGGCGCGAACTTCAGCACCTGGTGTCCGCACAGCAGGGCGGTGCCCATGTCCGTCACTACGATCTGGTCCGGCTTCATGAAGCCGTTCAGGCGCTCCATGAACCGGTACGAGTTGATGAAGCCCGCGGGATCGGCATGCTCCGGACCGACCCACGGATAGTCGCGCCGATAGCGCTCGCAGCGCTCGATCCACGCCGTCTTGGCGCCAACGCCCACGCCGGCCGCCTCGCTCAGCTCGCGCACGAACACGCCGGCATCCGCCTGGACGAACTCGCGGACGCGCTGAACGAGCTTGGCGCCCTCGGCGGGATCGATGTCGACGACATCGATCGCCGCGCCGCGCGCGAGCTCGGTCAGGTCGTAGCCCACCTGCGGGATCGCCAGGCGCGTTCCGATGGCCAGCACGTAGTCCGAATTCTGCAGGACGAAGTTGGCGGCGCGCTGGCCATAGACGCCCGCGCGGCCGAACACCAGCGGATGGTCGGAGTCCAGCATGTCGATGCCGGCCCAGGACACGAGCACGGGAATGCCCAGCTTGTCGACGAGCGCCGGCAGTTCGTCGACCGCGCCGGCCAGGCGAATGCCGTTGCCCAGCCACAGCACGGGCCGCTCGGCCTGGCGCAACGCGTCCACCACGCGCGCCGTCGCGCCTTCGACGGCAGCCTTCGCGGGCGCCTGCTCGGGCACGAAGCGCGCCAGCTCCTGGACCGGCAGCCGGGTCGCCTGCATGTTCATCGGAATTTCCACGTAGGTGGGTCCCGGCCGCTGGTCCAGCGCGATGTGCGCGGCCTTCTCCAGTTCGTAGAGCGTGCGCGTGGGATCGACCACCCGGATCGAATACTTGGTGACCTTCTCGACCATGCCCGACGAGTCGTAGCCCTGCACACCCCACATGCGCAGCGGGTTGCCGGCCGTCGTGAATTTCGAGTTCTCGTTGCCGGCGATGACCAGGCCCGGGATCGAGTCGGCCCAGGCCGACACGATGCCGGTGACGCCGTTGGTCGCGCCGCCGCCGGTGGTCAGGAGCGCGGCGGCCAGCTTGCCGTGCATCCGATAGTAGGTCTGCATCGCCATCGTGGCCACCTGCTCGTGGTGGACGCACACGATCTCGGTGTAGCCGTGCCGCGCGATCGATTCGAACAGGTGGACGTTGCCAGCACCGATGATGCCGAACGCGTGGCGGATGCCCATTTCCTCGAGCAGGAGGGCGACCTGGTCGCTGACTTTGACTTCGTTGCTCATGGCGTGATCAGAAATTGAGGCCGAAGAATTCTTCGAGCTTGTCGACGACGTAGTCCAGTTGCGCCGTCGTGAGTCCCGGCCAGACGCCGAGCCAGAAGGTTTGGTTCATCACGGTGTCGGTGTTCGTCAGCTCGCCGCTGACGCGGAAGTTGCGCCCGATCATGTAGGGCTGGCGCGTGAGATTGCCTGCGAACAGCAGGCGCGTGGCGATCTTGCTCTGGTCCAGGAAATTGATCAGGTCGGCGCGCTTGACGCCGGCGTCATCCTTGAGCACCAGCGGGAAGCCGAACCACGAAGGCTCCGAATTCGGCGTGGCCTCGGGCAAGTGCAGGAACTGCGCGCAGCCGGCAAGGCGCTCCTTCAGGTACTTGAAATTGGCCTTGCGGGAAGCGATGAACTCCTCCACGCGGTCCATCTGCGCGAGGGCGCAAGCGGCCTGCATGTCGCTGATCTTGAGGTTGTAGCCGAGATGGCTGTAGGTGTACTTGTGGTCGTAGCCTTCGGGCAGGTCGCCCAGCTTCCAGCAGAAGCGCTTGTTGCAGGTATTGTCCTTGCCCGGAGGGCAATAGCAGTCGCGGCCCCAGTCGCGGAACGACTCAGCGATCAGCTTGAGCTCGGGGTCGTTGGTGAACACCGCGCCGCCTTCGCCCATGGTGATGTGGTGCGCCGGGTAAAAGCTAAGCGTGCCGATGTCTCCGAACGTGCCAACCAACTGGCCGTTGTATTTCGCGCCGAGCGCGTCGCAGCAATCCTCCACCAGCCACAGCCCGTGCTTCTTGCAGATCGCGGTGACGACCTCGAGGTTGAACGGATTGCCCAAGCTGTGTGCCAGCATGATCGCCTTGGTCTTCGGCGAGATGGCGGCTTCGATCTTCGACGCATCGATGTTGTGCGTGGCGAGGTCGACGTCGACGAACACCGGCACGGCGCCGAACTGCAGGATCGGGTTGACGGTGGTCGGGAAGCCAGCGGCCACGCCGATCACTTCGTCACCCGGCTTGATGGCGCGATCGCCCAGCCGCGACGACGTCAGCGTGGAGAACGCGACCAGGTTCGCCGATGATCCGGAGTTGACCGTGATCAGGTACTTGACGCCGAGGAACGCGGCCAGGCGCTCCTCGAACATCGCGTTGAAGCGCCCGGTCGTGAGCCAGCCGTCGAGGCTCGCCTCGACCATCAGCTGGAGCTCCTTGGCACCGATTACCTTGCCGGACACCGGCACCGCGCTCTCGCCCGGCACGAAAGGCCGGGGCGCATGCACGACATCCGAGAACTGCTGCACCAGGGCCGAGATCTCGGCGCGCAGCTGGTCGGGCGTCTTCTTGACGAAATTGATGGGGGCTTCGGTCATGTTGGTCAGGTGTTGACGTCTTGGGTGTACTGATGGATCTGCGTGAGGCATAGAGCGCGGAGGTCCTGTCCGTCCAGCCAGGCCTTGTGCCAGGTGACGATGTGGTGCAACGCGTCGGCAAGGCGCCAGCGCGGCTCCCAGCCCAGCCGCGAACGCGCCTTGGAGATGTCGAGCTTGAGGAAGTTGGCTTCGTGCGGGTGCGTGCCGCCGTCGAGCTGCCAGCGGGCGCCCTGCCCCCAGCGCTCAACCAACTGTTCGACGATCCATAGCACGGGTCGAGCATCCTCGTCGCGCGGGCCGAGGTTCCAGCCTTCCGCGAAGTCGGCACCGCCGTCCCACAGGCGCTCCGCGAGCGTCAAGTAGCCGGACAGGGGCTCGAGCACGTGCTGCCACGGACGCGTCGAGTGGGGATTTCGGATGACCACGGGCTCGTTGCGCTCGAACGCACGCAGGATGTCAGGAACGAGACGATCGGTCGCCCAATCGCCGCCGCCGATCACGTTGCCCGCGCGCGCCGTCGCCAGCGCGGGGCCATTGTGCTGGAAGAACGAACGACGCCACGCGGCAGAAACCAGTTCGGCGCAGCCCTTGCTGTTGCTGTACGGGTCGTGGCCGCCCATCGGCTCGTCTTCACGATAGCCCCAGGCCCACTCCTTGTTCTCGTAGCATTTGTCGGTGGTGACGTTGACCACCGCGCGAACGCTGGGCGTCTGACGCACCGCCTCGAGCAGGTGCACCGTGCCCATCACGTTCGTGGCGTAGGTCTCGACCGGTTCGGCATACGACAGGCGCACTAGCGGCTGCGCTGCCATGTGGATGACGATGTCGGGGCGGAAGGCGACCAGCGCATCCGTCAGCGCCGCCAGATCGCGGATGTCGCCGAACATGCTGCCCATGCCGTCGGCGACGCGCGCCTCCCTGAACAGGCTGTGCGCGCCGGTCGGCTCGAGCGCGAAGCCTTGGAGCTCGGCGCCGAGCCGCTGCAGCCACAGGCTCAGCCAGCTGCCCTTGAAGCCGGTGTGGCCGGTCAGGAAGACCCGCTTGCCGCGCCAGAAATTCGGATCGACGCTCATCGCCTCAGTCCCACTTCTTCCACGGCGCGCGCCCGGACGCCCAGAGTTCTTCCAGCAGGTGCTTGTCGCGCAGCGTGTCCATCGGCTGCCAGAAGCCGGCGTGCTCGAAGGCCATCAGCTCGCCGCGGTCGGCCAGGTTCACCAGGGGATCCTGCTCCCAGACGGTCGAGTCGCCATGCAGCTCAGACAGCACCGAGGGCGACAGCACGAAGAAGCCGCCGTTGATCATCGCACCGTCGCCCTTGGGTTTCTCGCGGAAGCTGTTGACGCGGCGGTCCTTCATGTCCAGCGCGCCAAAGCGCCCCGGAGGAAAGGTAGCCGTCAGCGTGGCCGCCTTGCCGTGCGACTTGTGGAACGCGATGGACGCCGAGATGTCGACGTCGCTGACGCCGTCGCCATACGTGAAACAGAAGGCCTCTTCATCGCGCACATAGCCGGCGACGCGGCGCAGCCGGCCGCCGGTCATCGACTCGTCGCCGGTGTCGACGAGCGTGACCTTCCAGGGCTCCGCGCGCTTCTGGTGGACTTCCATCGTGTTGTGAGCCATGTCGAACGTGACGTCCGAGGTGTGCAGGAAGTAGTTCGCGAAGTACTCCTTGATCACGTAACCCTTGTAGCCGCAACAGATCACGAAGTCGTTGATGCCGTGGTGCGAGTACATCTTCAGGATGTGCCACAGGATGGGCTTACCGCCGATCTCCACCATCGGCTTCGGGCGGGTGGACGTCTCTTCGCTAAGCCTGGTGCCGAGACCGCCGGCGAGAATCACTGCTTTCATGGATGACCTTGGTGTTGTAGGGGGCCGCCGATGCCGCGGGTCGGGAGACGGGCCGGACTCATACGTCCGACGAGCAGACGAATGCGTCCGACTGGAATCGCGCCGCGGGCAGGCCGGCAGCGAGCAATTGCTTGCGCGCGCCGTGGATCATGGCGTCCGAGCCGCACGCGTAGACCGCGCTGCGCTGCAGGTCGGGCCCGGCCGCCAGGAAGACGTCCTGCACGTGGCCGCGCGCCCCGTCCCACTCGGCCAGCGCGCGCGACAGCACGGGGACGAAGCGCAGCCCTTCGAAGGCCGGCATAGCGTGGTACAGGTCGGCCGGCGTGCGCCCGCCCCAGTACACGGTCACCGAGCGCGGCGCCAGGCTCACGTCCAGACCGGCCAGCGCCTCGATCATCGACTTGACCGGCGCGAAGCCCGTGCCGGTGCACAGCATCGCCAGGTCCAGCCCGCGCACATCGCGCAGGAAGAACGTGCCCAGCGGGCCGTTCAGGCGCAGCAGGTCGTTGACGCCGCAACGCTGGAACCAGTAATCGCTCATCGCCCCGCCCTCGACCGCACGCACATGCAGCTCGAGCGGTGCGCCCGGCACCGGGGCATTGGCGATCGAATAGCTGCGGCGCATGCCGTTCGGGCCGATGACGTCGATGTACTGGCCGGCGACGAATGCGAATGCGGCCGTCGGCGGCAGGCGCAGTACGATGCGCACGACGTCGTCGGCGAGGCGATCCAGGGTCTGCACCCGGCAGGCCAGCGTGCGAGGCGCGGGCAACTCCACGCCGCCAAGGTCTTCGACCTCCAACATCAGGCCGTCGCCTGCCGCGCGCACGCAGCTCAGGATCCAGCCCTGCGCGCGCTCGGCCTCGGTCAGCCCGAGCTCGGGATGGAGCGCGACGGTCTCGCCGGCGACGACACGGCATTGGCAGGTGCTGCAACGACCGGTGCGGCAACTGTAGGGCAGCACAAGCCCGCTGGCCGCGGCCGCGTCGAGCAACGACTGGCCGGGCTGGGCAGGGAATGCACGTCCGTGCGTGGTGTTGACGATATGCATAGGATGTCAGGACGGCGCGTCCGCTAGTCCAGGCGAGGCGGTGCGTCGTTGACCAGCTCCGACTTCAGTATTTCGATTTCCAGCCGCATCGCGTCGTATTCCTCAAGCTTGCGGCGCAGGAAGTTGCTCGCAAGCGCTGCCTTCTCGGCGATGCCGCGCGGCGTCAGGACGTAGATGTAGCCGAACTTGTTCTTGCTGCCGCTGAAGTTCTGCATCTTCACCCAGCCCTTTTCCATCAGGGCCTTCAGGCAATAGTTCAGCGCGCCAACGCTCACCCCCAGCAGATCCGCAAGTTCGCGCTGCGTGAGATCCGGATTGTCTTGGAGGATCCGGAGCACCCGGAAATGGGTGTCCTGCTGCAGCCGAGCCTGGCGGCTGGACGCCGGGGCGGAAGGGTTCAAAGGGGGCGGATGATCGACCGGCACGAATCGTTCAGCACCGGCAGGCGCGTGATCTGTCCAAGATTGAACGATTCTATGCGATAGGCCCTGGTTCCGTCCAACCGCCGTCCCCGACAGCCTTTGCACAGCCCCTCGCATATACTGCGCCCTCCCCGCCCTGCACCGCCCCCAGCGGTCGCGCGACACCGCACCGCGGCTGCGCGTCGGAGATGGCGGCGTCGCTCACGCCCTGTCCACCCCTGTCCCTCGCTGCAATGACATCCCCATTGCGTCCGGCCCCGCTGCTGCCGCTGCTACTGCTCATCCTGTTGACGCCCACGGCGCTCTACTACGCCAGGCTGGCCACGTCGATGTCAAGCGGTGTGGCGCTGGCGTCGCTGCTGATTGTGGCGCTGGGCCTGCGCGACGCGACACTGCGCCGTGGCCTCACGACGGCACTGCAGGTGGCGGCCGCGGTCGCCGCCCTGCTCGTGTGCCATCTCGCCGTGGCCAGCATGTTCGGCCCGATCGACGTCGTCCGGGGCGTCGGCTCGGCCGTCATGCTCATGCTCATGATCGTCGCGGGCCAACTGATGGCGAACCGGTTGCTCGCCGCCCCGCCGCGCCTGCTGAAGAGTACCTCGTTGCGCTGTTTGGCCGTGCTGGCGGTCGCCGGCCTCCTGGGCA
>FSZS01000283.1_pt1 | contig 18626 bp, 18 predicted proteins | sample 1638881 | NCBI WGS metagenome assembly FSZS01 (sample SAMEA3914813, study PRJEB12502) | metagenome | biome: forest; material: soil | place: Canada | collected 2011-07-07 | depth 0.3 m
ACAGTAGGTTGCTCTCCGACCGCGTCGTCTGTCTGCGCGTGAACCGCAACCGCTCCCTCGAGAGGAAGCGTCATGCGCCTGCAGATTGACCCCAATAAAGCCACCAAGGCCGGCCAGGAGAACAAGAGCCGGCTGGAGCTGCGCATCGAGCGCCTTCTGCTTGAAATGAGTAACACTGTGACCAGCATCGGTGCGGACCAGTGGCGAGATCAACTGACGCTTCTGCTTTCTCATCCCAAGCCTCCAAAGGGGTTGGCACCTTTCCACGAGGCGATGCGCGCTGCGATTGCCAGGCCACGACGCGACGAGCGATTCGTTGACCGCGTATTGGAAGCGGTTGCCGCTTCCGAGCGATATCGTCGACTCGACGATTACCTCGAGCCGATTCGCCTTGCACTCCTTGCCTTCGCGAGTAGCGTCTCGAGCAGGCCGAGCGTGATCATGTCGGCGGTTGGGCGGCTGCTCAGACATTCGGACGCCAAGCTCCCACTCCAGATGTCCTGTTGGACGTTGGAGCCCCGCGTTCAATCGAGACAGAGCGAAAAGAAAAATGTTCGATATGCGCAGGTTGACGTCGCTGCCCCAGTGCAGCGAGCCGTCAACGTGCTGCTCGAGGAGCGCGCCACCGGTTCAGGAGCCTTCGCAACGTGGAGCTATGAAGATCTCCTGAGCGGACTCAAGGCGCTGTGGCTGGCGTACACATATTGCGGCGTCGGCACGGCCAGCTCAGTTTGTCTGAACACAACAGACTTACGCAACGACTTCGAGCGCTGCGGCACCCCGCTCTGGAAGCAACTGGACACGCTGATCGCAAAATCCTCCCGCGTGACTGGCGAGTGGGCGGGACTGAACACGCGTGCGGATTTTGCGCGCCTGGCTCTCTCGGTAGGTACCGCTCGTGATCGAGATACTTGGACGGCGGAGGACTATGAAGAACAGGTGCCTGAAGCTTCACTGAGTGGCCTCACACATGTTGTCTGCCGAAACGCTATTCCTGCCAGCAGCGAAAAATATGACAAGGAGGAGATTCAGCGACATCGCTTGCTGGAGCAGCCCCTTGCGTTGGCTGCGATGCCACCTACGACGTCTCTGCTGCGTTCGATGGATCAGCTGCTCAGTGAATTCCCATGGGCTGCCGCAGCGATTCATATCATCTTCGATGACCTACTGGGGCGAGCAAATCTCGGTGTCCAAGATCTCACGATGCCGGCGACCCTGCTGATCGGCTTACCCGGCGCTGGCAAATCTCGTCTGGCACGACGAATTGCGGAAGAGTTGGGCCTTCCTCGCCTTGACGTGAGCCTGAGTGGAACGTCTGACACCAAGCTTCTTGCCGGAACGAGCCGCGGCTGGGCTTCCGGCAGGCCGAGTGATTTGGCCAGTTTGATGGTGCGCGAAGAGACTGCCTCTGCATTGGTGATGCTCGACGAGATCGACAAGGCCAACGATGGGCATCGCGAAGGAGGCGGAATTTCAGCCTATTTGCTTCCGCTTCTTGAGCCTGAGACCGCATGCCGACACTACGACAGCTTCCTCAAGACGGAATGTGATTTTTCGAAGGTGAGTTGGCTTTGCACTGCCAACACCTTGAGGGGGATCTCCAGGCCGTTGCAGTCGCGTCTTCGCATTGTCCTGGTACCGCAGCCACGACGCGAAGACCTTCCAAGCGTCTGCGCTGCCGTCATCACCGATCTCGAGCAGCGTTGGCAGGTACCGACAGGCACCATCCCATCGGTGGGGGAGCTTGCTTTCGATATGGCCTGCCTTACCAGCGCCCGCCAAGCCCGTGTCGCAACCGAAGCGGCGGTCTCCTCGTGGGCACGATCTGTGGTTCGCCACTAGGGTTCGGACGATGGGCCAAGGGCTTCCACTGCCACGCATGCAGGCTCTAGACAACCAAGGAGGCGATGATGACGACAAATTTCGAGCGATGCCGATCGCTGCACTGGGGTGCGGCGATCTTGAACGAGTTGCTGACCGAACCCTGGGCTCCAGCCGACTTGGTCGAACGAGCCCGCGGAATCTTGCCTGAGTTTCCCGACAGCGCGACGATCGCTGCGCTGGCTGAGGGCGCTTCGATCAAGTTGACTTCCTCACAAACCGAGGCCATCCGAGGCATGCGTGCGGTACTCGAGCAATTGGCCGACACTGACATCGTTGTGACCATAGGGGAACGAGAGGGGCTCGATGCAACTTTGCGCCATTTTCCGCTCTCGTGGCTGGAGGCTGACAACGCAGGCTTTCTGCTCTGACCCGACGTGCCAGCACCGCCGTGATGGCTTCGACCTGCCAAACGCGCAAGCTGGCGCAGACATCGATCGCTACGGCACACACAGAGAGGTGATTTATGAACAGACCAATCATCGCGCTCGACGCCGACGGCGTCTTGCTCGATTACAACAGGGCCTACCCGCAAGTTTGGCAACGAGCATTCGGAGTCTTTCCCCACGAGCGAGATCCGGAAGCGTATTGGCCCATCGACCGTTGGGTGGTCGACCGACTGCAGGGCGAACGCCTCGACCACTTCAGGCGCCACTTCGACGAGGCGTTTTGGTCGTCGATACCTGCCATGCCGGGCGCCATTGCGGCTACGTATTCGTTGCGGGATGCCGGCTACGAACTTGTCTGCGTATCCGCCTTGGATGCGGCCTTCGAAAATGCGCGCCTTCGCAACCTGCGGGACCTCGGGCTTCCGATCGAGCGTGTGATCGCGACGAGCCGCTCAGAGGAAACCGGAAATCCGAAAAGAGCTGCACTCAATGCGCTGGGACCGGCCGCATTTGTCGACGACTATCTCCCTTATCTGACTGGTTTGCCGGCCGGAATCCACACAGCACTGGTTCGCGGCCATGCGACCGGCTCGCCCAATCATGGGCCGGAACTGAAAGCGGTTCGTTCTCACCATGAAGATCTCGCCGGCTTCGCACGCTGGTGGCTCGAGAATCTGTGAACCTCGGGCAAGCGCGCGCAGGTGAACACACGTGCGTGCCGACCGCCAGCGAGAGCATTCGCCTTGTGGTGCGCGCTGCCATTGACGCCACTATTTACGTAGCCAGAATTCTGCCGTCGTGCAAGACGGGGTACGAGGAGGACATGCCGATGATCAAATTTTCTAGTCACGTGATGAAGGAAATGGGCTTTGCGAAGGAGGGCCCAGACAACGTTCTGCGCGCAAAATTCGAGCTGCTCGTGGCGCTCGAGGTACCCGGACTCCAGCTTGAAGATGACCACGTCATCCAGCAGGCCGGCGAAGTGGCGGAGGTCAAATATCGGGTCGCCATAGGCAGCAAGGCCAATGCTGCGGCGCGAGCACTCGTCGGCTCGGGGCTGCGCGCAGACGAGGCCGAGTGGATGAAGAACGCAGGCCTGAGAGGCCCGTTCATCGTCATCGCTATCGTGTCGGATACCATGTTCGAGGTTGTTGATCCGTACATCAGCCGGCGCGTCGTTGATCACATCGTGACGTGTCGAGCGTTTCTGGCGGCAGAGACTGAGCTGGAGAAGCTACGTTCTCGGGCGTTTCCGCAGATCCAGCTCGCCCTCTGCACGGAATTGGGCCGAGCACTCGGCAACCCACTTGGACTGAAGACGGTAGCCACTGCGCTCGTGGGCAGGACGGAACACGGCATCCCCGTGACCGACTTCCAGGTCGCAGTGTCGGCCCATGGCACCGTGTCGACTCGCCGCCGAACGGCATCGCTCCAATCGTGGCTTGACCAGGCTGTCAGCATCGCGCCGTACTTCCGGCAGAAGAGCGGGCGCCCGTTTGCAGCAGCGCTCGACGAACGGGACCACTTCAAGAGATTCTTTTTCTTCTTCCTGTCGCTGGAAATTGAGACGAATGAGGTGTTTACCAGGCTGTCGCATGGGGACGGCGTGGACAAGCTTCTCACGGGAACCGGGCCAGCCCATGGCCACGCTGCCGCCATCTTCCGTCGTCAGGCCAGCGAGTTGAAGAATCTCGCGGAGCGCTTCGTCTGGTGCGCGCTCAATAAATGGCCCGAAGTTACCGAGGCCGATATCGAGCTGTTCCACAGACTCAAGAAGGCGCGCGACGACATCGCCCATGGCAACACCCAGGAGCCACCTGCGGGCTACGCTGCCGAGACGCAGCGGCTCGCCCAGAAAGTCTTGTCGGCCGGCAGATAACTGCCGCTAAGACGCAACGAGAGTCGCGACCCAACTCGCGCAGCCAAGCCCGGCAATCGTCAGCCCCTGCCGTTGGCCAGCCTAGGTTGAGGTGCAGCGAACCTCGGCGAAGCTCGAAATGGATGTGCTGCTCAGCCTTCGGTGACGGTGTCGTGCCCGTCGGATCACCCGATGGCGCCGTTGCCGGCTTGGGTGGCACAGGCATCTCGAGCGCGACGAATTCGGGAGTGGCGGCGACCAGCGGCGACGCCTGTACCTCGGACTGCCTCGGTGCCTTGGTCGCCGATGGCGCCTTGACCGACACGCTGGCAGGCTTGGCGCCGCGTACGGCACGCCACTGGCGCACAAGATTGGCGTTCAGGCCATGCGCCAGTGCAACCCCGCAGATCGACGCGCCACGCTCATCACAGTCGGCCAGAACCTTGGCCTTGAACTCTGCGCCGTGACGCCGGGGAGGTGCGGATCTGGAGTACATAGCTGTTCATCAAACAGTTTTGATGGACGTCATCCTCATGCTGCTATCGCCGTCAAGCGAGGTGGGATGGCGGGAGTCACCGCGGTGCCTCGAAAATAAGCACCTTATGCATTAAAGGCAGCTGGTTCGGGGCCGTCACCGATGGTAGAGCACCAGCGTCAGCGCCGGCAGTGCGACTAACGAGCTGGCAGCGCCAGCTCGATGGTCTGCAACTCAACCGAGCGATTCTCGCGCTGCGCGGTCTCGCTGCCGGTCAGCACAGGCAGGTCTGCCTTCGGTAGCGAAGACACAAACACTCGGTTGGAAGCGATGCCGCCCGCACCGACCAGGGCGGCGTAGACAGCGTCCGCTCGCTTAGCGGCGAGTACCCGGTTGACTCGGTCAGGGGCCACTGTATCGGTGTGCGCCAGGAGAAGAACACCTTCCGACGGATGGGCACGAAGGTCCGCGGCTACGGAGCGCAAGGTGACGAACGCCGCGGCGTCGAGCTTGGCGACATTTGTCTCGAACTCGACCCGCGCCGCTTGCGAGGCGATCTTCTCCGGTGCCTTGGGCGAAGCACAGGAGGCGCAAGCCTCGACGCGAACGAGCGACGGCTTGCTGTCTTCCTTCTTTGGATTGGCTGCCCATGCGAACGCCACGAGACCAATGATGCCTGCCAAGCCGAAATACTGGCCCACATCGATGCCCTTCCGAACACGGTATTGGAGGCGCACGAATGTCGCCCAATAGGCTACGGCATCAAAATTCTCAAGGTAGCGAAGGTAGTCTGCCTTGTCTGCAGGCGGAGCGATGGACTCGAGCCTCTTCCATTCGTCCTCAAGGTACTTGTCAAACTCATCCAAGGACGCGAAGCCGTCTGGTATCAGCTCATTTTTATGTGCCTTGAACTCACCGCGAAGCCAGAAAATCTCCTGCTTCTCTCTCTTATTGAGCTTCAGTTGTTCGACGTTCGCATCAGTGAAGCTGTCCTTCAACCAGCCCGAATAGTTAACGTCGGGGGTAAGGGTAAAGATGAGCCAGCGCCACGCCACGAACAACGCGATCGCGGCTACCGCCAACCCGGCGACAGCGGCGTAGAACCGTGGATCACTGAGACTGAGTGCACCGAGTCCAGAAAACGGCGATCCCGCAAGCACAAGCCCTGCGACGCCTGCGATGATCGTCGCAAGCGTCTTGACGTTGTCCCTCAGGTTCGCTTTGGCCGTAGCGTACGGATCAGGTGAGTCCACGGCTTCACCGTCCTCGCCGCGCGCCCTTCGGGGCATAGAAAACGTTGAATCCGCGAACCCCCGGCGCAAGCTGCCTGGTTCTGGCGCGTACTTCGTCTAGATCAAGTCCTCCCGCGATGTCTCGCTCCGAGATCAGAACATTGAGCATCTGAGTCGATGAACTTCTTTGACGCACGGAGTCACTCAACTGCCGAAGCGCCTCGCTAAGCTGAGGGCTGCTGCTGCCTTTCGTCAGGTGCTCCCATTCGACAGAGAAAGGCAGAACCTTGCGAGTGCGTCGGAAACCAGGGCCCCATGACTCAGCATCACCCGAGTGCAGGGCGCTCGCCACCAGCATGACCCGGACAGGAGTTTTTGGTCGGCCAGGCTGAATTCCAGGTCGCGGCCCATGATCTGGCGCCGGTGCGGCTTCGCGAGGTGGGGAAGCTTCACGCACAGGCAGGTCAGTCTGCTCGGTGGGCGCCGACTCCAGCGCACGGGCATCCATGGTGCGAGAGCGACCCGTGCCGTTGTCCAGGACGATCGCGCCCATCCGGTTCAGGGTGATTCTTGTGCCCATTCGCCCCACCTGCTCGAAGAGTTTCAACAAGCGTATCACCGAGGGCGTCGGCTAAACGAACTATTTCCACGCTCAGCGAACGTGACGAAAGGCGTAGGTCCAAACGCATCCGAAAGCCTGAGCGACGCTAGGCGGAACCTCGCGCGCGCAGAAACGAAAACGGTGCTCCGAACCCGACAAACGGCACTAGGGATAGCAAAGCCGAGCATCGAACGCAGACTGCATAACGTTGACCTGCAGCGCAGCTGAAGAAATTGCGCACGCAATTCGGCGTATTCATGGCATCTACGCTGCCTGGTTGCCCGAGGCCCAAGAAGAACACGCAAGACGTCTGCGCCTCCTAGCTTCCGGAGGAAGTTCGTAGCCGTCTGCCCACGTCATGGAGGAGTGATGAAGCGCTCGTTGCGGACAACCAGCGGCATGCCGCGTGCGAATCCGCCTTTGAGGCGCACAGTCGCGGGTGGAAATTGGGTCGCGCTGGGAATTGCGGGTGCAGCGACAGCGGGACTCTGCGGATGCGGAGTGCTTGATCCGGTGCCCAAGTCGCAGGTGACCATGGACGCCCCAGCCCACGCACCCAACCCGCCTTACGCTGATTCGCGCACCGACGCTGCGCCGTGTGAATCCAGCACACTCGTTGGTGATCCGGAACTGCGTGCCGCTCGCTGCGAGGCCATTGCCCAGATCAACGAGCGCCTTCAAGACGCAGCCACGGCGGCAAACGCGAGCGTCGACTTCAATGCGCTGTCCTGGCCGGTTGGGGCTCTGGCGCTGTATTGGAAGCTTCGCGACCCCACGAAGAACAGCCTCCTCGCTCCGGGTTTGGCCGCGGCGGGGGCCTTCGGGTACCTGAACGGACGAATCCCGAAACAAGCGGACCTGAGCCTCGTCGCCGTGCAAACGATGGCATGTGCATACGCCGAATCGACCGCCTACGCGTACACCGCGCAGGAGCTCTACGCACCTGCGTACGCGGGCGGTCTTGGTGACGATCCGGTAGCCCCAGGGCTCGTGACCTCGATGCAGAACTTGCAGGCGGAGCTCAAAGCGTACCGGCAAGCCACCCTGCTGCTGCAGCTGTCGCCTCGTGCTGGAAAGAGCGCGTCGCCCCGTGATTCGTTGGCAAGTGCACTGAGCTCGTCCCCACCCGGTAAGCCAGGCGCGAAAGCCGCCGACCTTCAGCCGCTCTGGGACGAAGTGGCCGGATGGGACGCCGACGCGTCGGCAATCCTGGATGCGATTCAGTCAATGAGGCGCGAAGCACGCCTGCAGCCGTTGCTGTTGCGAGCCCGGGTGAGCGCTGCGGAGATCACGCTGCGACATGACTTGGTCGGTCAGGCGCCGGCGCCGCGCAATCCAGTCGACATATTCAAGGAATTGACAGCGCAATTGCAAGCGGGGGCTGCTGCCCTGGCAGCTAGCGCCCCGGCATCCTCGGCGACCGCGCAAGGTGCGGCTGTCCAGGCGGCGAGCGGCGCCGGACGCATCGCGGCCGCTGTCACAGCGCTCGACGCGGATTCGAAGAAAGCGTGGCGCGCGTACCTGATCGAACGTGTGGCGCCCCTGATGCATGCGGTTGCTGACGCTCGGCATTGGACCCAGGATGAGCATGCTGTCCAGCGCCAGGTGGCCGACGCACAGCGCACCGCTTTTGGATGTACGTCAGTCCTCCCATCGGTGGTCTCGAAGACGCCGCCTGCCTCTACGCCCGTCGCCGTTGGCAACGGGGCGCGACCAGATTCATCGGTGACGCCGCCGCCCAACACGCCGTTGCCGGCGCCGACGCCAGCGGCCTCGAGCAAATAGTTCCATGGATTCGAATTTCCTTCGAACCCAGGCTGCCTGGCGCGCAATGTCGAGGGTGGTCGCCGCCCGTCGACGCGCGGAGGTGCTCGGTGATCGTGACCCGTTTCCGGATGAGCCAGATTGGCTCCGACCGGAACTGGTTCGCTCGATCGCACTCGTGCTGCCCGACCCGCGCGATCCCGGCCGAAGCAAACTCACCTGGGAGCGGGCGCCGTCGATATCAATTGCCATTGCCGATGGCCTGCCTGCCAGCGCGATCCCCTCTCGACTCAAACTCAATGGGCCCGATGAAGGGCCGGCGTTGCGTGTCGTGCGCTCGGCTCCTGTGCAGGGCCAGTGCGCTCCTTGCATCCAGCGCGTGCAAGGCTTGGCGTTCCAGGGGACAGCCACGGTACTTTTGCGCGATACCCTGGCGCCACAGCGCAACTACCTCCTCACCTGCGCGCACGTCATTGCACCGCAACAAGATGCGGGCACACGCTTTGACGCGCCCGTGGCGATTTTGGCAACTCCCGGGGGTGCCTCGATTACGGGACGACTTGTTGAATGGCATCCGGCGGCAGTCGGCAGCGGGGAGCGATCGAATGTCGACGCCGCACTCATAGAGGTCTCACCAGAAGACACGATCACCTTACGAGCTCTGACCGATTTCTTGCCGGCATCTGTAGGTGGCGGCTCGACGAATGACCTGACGCTCAATCGTCCGGTCACGGTACGCCGGATGAACGGCCCGCTTCCTGGCGCGTTGCGCTCCTATTGGTCGGGCATGGTCAACCTAGAGGGCCAAGCCGGAGTTCCCGACTACTTCTTGGTAGACGGCATCGGATACACGACGACCTCACTTACCGTGGCGGGCGACAGCGGTGCCGCCGTCTGGGGCGACGGCGATGAGCTATTGGGGATGCACATCGGAGCCGACGACTCCGGCGCTGGCGATGTGACCGCCATCATGGCGCCCTTGCAGCCAGTGCTGGATTTGTGTCGCGTTCAGCCCTACACGCGCTCCGGTGGAGGCTCCGGCACAAGCGCACGTCCTCTCGACACGGTGCCGATGTCGCGACCGTCACCGACCTGCAACGACGATGCAGGGCAAATCGACGTCGTCGCGCGCACACTTTGGGGGGAAGCCCGAGGCGAGCCTGACGCCGGGATGCGGGGGGTAGGTTCAGTCATTTCGACGCGAGTTCGCAAGCGTTGGAGCGGCGCGACCACGCCCGCTCAAGTTTGCCTCGCCCACGCTCAGTTCAGTTGCTGGAACGACAACGACCCGAACCGCCCGCAGCTTGCCCGCATTGCCCCCAACGACGCCGCTTTCCTACGTGCGCAGGCGATCGCGAGACTTGTCGTCAGCAGTTCATTGCCCGACGACGTCTCGGGCGCAACCCACTACATCTCAAGCACTTTGCGGATGCGACCGCACTGGCTCGACGGTTTGGCACCGTGCGCGGTGCTCGGTCGCCTCGAGTTCTATAAGAACGTCCCCTGAGGAGGAACGCACATGGGCAATCCCATTCTCGATGTTGTGCTTGGCCTGGTGCTCATCTACCTCGTTCTCTCCTTGCTCTCAATGAAGTTACAGGAGACTCTCGACGGCCTGGTCTTTAAGGGGCGTGTCCGAAACCTTCACCGATTGGTATGTGAAGCGGTTGGAGGCGACACGACGCTGCGCAACCGTGTCATGCAGAGCCCATTGATCTTTGCGCTCTATCAGGGAGACACCGCCAAAGGCCATACCTGGTGGCGCAGTTCCGGGCCTTCGAGGATCCCGCCTGATCTTTTCGCGCGTGCGATCCTTGGCGAACTCAACGGCGGAAACCAACCTTCTGCCAAATTCGCCACACCGACAGCGTTCCTGGGCGGCGCTGACCACAAGACCGGAAACGCACGTGTTTGGGCGACGATGGATGCGTTGGTTGTCGGGCAGGAGGCCTCGTGGCCTGGCTTCGAGAAGGCCATCGCCGACTGGTTTCGAAAGATTGGCGACCGTTCGGACGGTTGGTTCAAGCGCCGCGCCCAGATCTGGTCACTCGTGATGGGCGCGTTGGTCGCGATGGCGCTCAATGCCGATTCGTTCAACTTGGCGCGTGTTCTATCGACAGACGGACAGGTTCGAGAGGCACTCGCTGACCTAGCGCGCCGCGTGGATGCTCAACATGAACAGAGCAACTCGGAAGCATCGACGAAGGTCGTGCAGACCCCAGCAGCCCAGCCTGCTACGGTGCGCGTCGGCGATGATCTCGCCGATGCCATGCGTCGAACGAGTGCGCTTGCAAAAGGCCATACTGCATTCGGCAGTTTTGCGATCCTGCAGGAGAAGTTTCCTCCCGTGTGCGAACCATTCGAAAAGTATGTACTGACGGCCCCTCCCGCGACCGTCGAGAAGGAAAGGCGATCGCAGACTCCTTCCGCGACTCCGCCAGAGAAAGCGGCCTCGGCGTCGGTTGCAACAAACTGGTGGCTACGTGTGCTGATGAACGTGCGTTCAGACGTCACAACGGCTCATCTTCCGTGCGATCTAGATGACAAAACGGCAGTCTGCAGTGCCCCATCTAACCGATCATCCAACGGGGATGCCCTGCGCGCTTCACAGACGTATCACCAGGCGACTCGTTGCCTACAATCGTACGATTCGTGGCTTGTCAACGCATCGGTGCTTAGCGGCGCTGATGCCGACACAACGCGCGACTTGCGCGCTTCGCTTCGACTTGCCGTCGCGGACCTCGAGGAGCTGGACGGCAACCAACGCGTACTAGTGTCGCTGCGTCGATCATTCTTGAACGACCCACAGGCGTTCAAAGACTGTGCCGCAGATTCCAGTTCGCGAGCTGCGTTCGACGCCTGCTTGGTTCGGGAGACCGCACAATCGGTGCGCTTGCCGTTGCTCTTCCTGGATAGCACGCTAAAGCCCCAGTTCTGCCGCGTCGAGACCCCGGCAAATGCGTCGAGCGGGGTGGAGCCTGGTAACGCAAAACCAGACTCGCGTGCTGAGCCCCATTTTCCTTGCGGCGGAGATCTGGCTCAAGCAGATCCTGCGTTGGGTCTCGAGTCCATGTGGACGATCCCGATTCAGCCAAATTGGTTTGCACGGTGGGGTCTATGGCTGGCTGGGATACTGGTCACGACGATGTTCGTAGCGCTCGGCGCGCCATTTTGGTTCGACGTGCTGGGCCGAGTCGTGCGCTTGCGCGCTGCGGGTGATCCCCCTGCGCCCTCTGCCGACTCCAAGAAGGAAGGCACTCCGAGCACCCCAGTCGCCGGGTCCAGCCCCGCGCCACGCGTAGACGCTTCAGCGCCAGGTACCGGGCCTTTCGCCGACTCCCGCAATCGCTTCGAAGACGGGCTTGTCACGCGCGATGTCATTGCGCTTCAACAGGCTCGAGGTGTTCCTGCGACGGGTCGCTTGGATCAACCGACACGCGCTGCGATTCTGGCGTTTACTGTGACGCGACAGCCGCCTGGAACCGAGGAACTGTCCAGGGAGCTGTACTACCAAATCGTCGGTCGCGACGCTGTCCAGGTCGGTGCTGTCGTGCCCCAGGGGCGGCTTGTACTCGGTCGAGCTGACGACAAGGTCCCTGCCGTGGCAGCCGCCCTGATGAAGCTGGATGAATTCAGCGGGCGGATCGCACCTACCGAAACGGTCTTCTCCAACGAGGTGCGTGCACTCGCCGTTCTCTATGAGTACAAAAAGGAAATGGCTGCCCAAATTAAGGCAAATGCCGGAGGAACAGTCTTCGACAACACGCTGCAGATCGTGACGACGTCGCGAAGCTCGGCCGCAAGTCTTGACGAGATGGATCCCGCGGCTGTCGCCGAAGTCCTGGGAAATGCTGGTCCGCCGTTTGATCGAGAGACTTCACCTTGGCTCGACTGGGCGCTTGGCGAGCAGGGGCAGGTTGCGCTTGGCGCGAAATCCATTGCAGCCAGCAATGCCAGGGTCTGTGAGTACTTGAAGGTTGCCAGTCCAGGGTCGGAGTCGGCCGGCGATACCACGCCTTGGTGCGGCGCTTTTGCGGCGTGGTGTCTGAATAGGCACGCAGACACACTCGCTGCTGGCGACGCAATGCGCACAACGCTGATTCCGTCGCCGGCGCCTGCGAATTGGCCCTTGCGTGCCGCCTCGTGGGCAGACTGGGGCAAACCGATTGCACAAGTGGGCAACCAACCCGACTGGACCAAGGCTCAGCGTGGCGACATCGTTCTCTTCAAGCCTGCGTCAACCGCTTCTGGAAGCTCGTCAGGTCACGTCGCGTTCTTCCTGGCGGTGGATACAGGCGGTGGCCGCGTCGTGGTGATCGGGGGTGACCAGACCGCAAGCCCACGTGTGATCATCGAGTCATTTCCGATCTCGGATGTCGTCAACGTATTGAGAGCATAGTTGTCAATCCTTCAGCGCAATCGGCCCCACAAGGTCATCTACACAATACATCCATGCTGCTTCTTTGCGTCGACCAAGTGTCGGGATTGTTGTTCGCAGGGCAATCGGCCCCCTACACCCAACTTCCGAGCTCGACTTTCCTCACGCCCTGCGTGCTCGTACCTCCAGGTCGACAGGCTTCAGAGTTGGTGGCGAGCAGTCCCGACTTCAATATCCATCGCTGGGTATTCCAGGAGCAGCTTTTTGATCCACTGACCCGCCTGAGGCGGGGTCGTCTGTGGCAGCCCTGCACGGCAGGGGGCGGGCAACCATCGTTGGTAGGTGTCGCACCGAGCGTGGAGCACATGCTGGCGGTGGGCGCGACGGGAAAGGTTCAGCGGCAGGTCTACCAATACGAGCCCGCGCGAGATTTATGGTTGACGCCCGCGAGAGGTTTGGGTGCAACGCTTGGGCTCGGCACGCAGGCGGCCTTTACTCTCTGGTCGCTCATCAATGCCGAAGTCGTACACGATGGATCCATCATGGTGACGCTCAAGGCTCGTGGCGGCCTGGGCGCGCTGCCTGATTTGTCTCTGGTCGAAGTTGAGAACGACTTCAAGAGCGCCGTGCAGACGAACTACAACCTGGCGCTAGAGGCCGTTCATCGCGAAACGCCCGGCTCCGTGATTGACCGCGTCAAGGACACTATGGCCGTGCTGATCAATCGATGGCTGGTGCAGCACAAGCATGCGCCAGACACCTTGCTCCACGAGGACATCGGCAATACCGTCAAAGCCCTGGATCCAACAAAGCACTACTGCCTCATGCGACTCGGTGAGGTGGTTGGGCGCCTGCATGCGCGCAACAAGCCAAACGAGCAATATCGACGCGGTTTGCCTGAGACCCGAGAGTCGGACGCGGAATTGGCGATCCAGTGCCTCACATTCGTGATGTATGAACTTGGGTACGCCACCAGAGCCGGTGTGACCCCCTGAGCACCGAACTCTGGATCGTGCGTTTAAAGACATTGGTGCCGATCTTCTTCGACGGGAAAGGGCGTGCGGCGATGTGACCTGACCCTGCGCTTCTCGCAAGAAGCGCCAGTACCAACTGCGTGCAATCGCGAGAAGCTCATGTCGGCGATGGGCGCCTTGAACCATCGATTCGGGCGCACACCGTTCGCCTTGGGAGAACGGCGGCCGTTAGAAGCGGCGCAGAGATTCGGGTTTGAGCGATGAAGCAGTAACAGCGGTCGACGCGCTTCACCATGGCGTGGGACGAGATGCCAGTGCCGCATGCGTGCTTGCCGGCGCTTTGTCGACGCGTCCGCCCCTAAGCCCATTGGACGCGAGATAGTGACCAGGAAACGTTGCCTCAACGGCGACGCAGATGGTTTCGGGAAGCTCAGGAAATCGCTTTGCCTCCATGCTGGTTCAGAGAAATGGATAAGGGCGATTAAACTTCGGCACCTCCGCTCCTTCACAGCCCATGTCCAAACTCTCTGCACTCAAGAAACAGATCGCCGCACTCGAGGCCCAGGCCGAACGCATCGCGAAGGCAGAAATGTCCTCGGCGATTGCCAAGATCAAGGACATCATGTCAGAGTTCAACCTGACCATCGAGCACCTGTCTCAAGCTGTCGCCGGCAAGCGCGCGGCCAAGAAAGCGAAGGCAAAGACGGCGTCGGTGGCGAAATACGTCGACCCGAAGACCGGGAAGACCTGGTCTGGATTTGGTCGCGCGCCGGGCTGGATTGCCGGGGCGAAGAATCGAGATGCCTTCCTCGCCGGCAAGAATTCGGCTGCAGATTCCGCAGCCAAGGCGCCTGCCGGTTCCAAGAAGGTTGCAGCCAAGGCTGCGAAGGCAGTCAAGGTTGCCAAGAAGGCTGTGGCACCAGCGGCGAAGAAGGCCGCCGCAGGCAAGAAGGCCTCTGCCAAGAAGGCGGCGCCAAAAAGGGTTGCGTCGAAACGTGTCGCGGCGGCACCAATTGATCCGACCGCTACGCAGGCGTCATAACGAGCGGCCGTTGCCACCCTGCGTCGATCATGTATCAATGACGAACGCAGGCTTGGCGTGACCCTGCGGGGGCATCCGCGCTAGTTCCCGGGCGCTCTCCCACGCCACCTAGTTGTGGCGCTGAGCAAGGAAGGGAATCTGGTGCTCGATCCGTGTGCAGGGATCTGCTCGACCGGAGTCGCCGCTCTGCTGGGAGCGATGTTTCCTGGGCGCGAAGATGTCCGCAGACAAACCTGCAGGACCGACGTCGAGCGCCTGGAGGTCGCCATTCGCGGGGAGCACTGCACCCGGCCTCAGGGTCGCTCACAGCCCGCTCACTTTTGGCCGACGCCAGAATCCGAGCCGGCAGCCGTCCCGGCGGGGGTAGAACCACGAATGCCTTGCGACAGAGCCGCGAATTCGGCCAGTGAGACATCACCCGCGAGCGCATCTGGGTAAGCGGGCAGCGAAGTCATGTTGACCGCGCAGGGCCGGCGTAGGAGGCTCGTGTCCGCTTAACTTAGGCGGACACATGGACACTTACGGGGTGGATTTGATGGGGCGGCGACGCCGCCGACGACACAGCGCCGAGTTCAAGGCGGCGGTCATCGAGGAGTGCCTGCGACCAGGCGTTTCAATCGCTGCGGTCGCCTTGGCGCACAGCCTCAACGCCAACATGCTGCGCAAGTGGGTCATCGATGCCGAGCACAAGGGGCCGGCGATGAAGCCGGCGCCGATCGTGGCCGAAGAGGCTGCGCTCCCGGCGCCGACCTTCGTGCCGCTTGCCATCAAGGCTGATCCCGTGAGTGGAGACATCCACATCGAGTTGCAGCGCAACGGCACGACGGTCAAGATTGCGTGGCCGGCCGCTGCGGCCTCCGACTGCGCCGCCTGGTTGCGGGACTGGCTTCGGTGATCCGGGTCGACGCAGTCTGGCTATGCATCGAGCCGATGGACATGCGCGCCGGCACGGATACAGCGCTGGCTAGGGTTGTCCAGGTTTTCGGCGCCGCCCGTCCTCACCACGCCTACGTCTTCGCAAACAGGCGGTCGACGCGGCTCAAGGTACTTGTGCATGACGGCATCGGCATCTGGCTGGCAGCGCGTCGCTTGTACCAAGGCAGGTTCGTCTGGCCGGGTGGTGGCTGCGGGGCTCCGAAGTCGCTGACACGGGAGCAGCTTGATGCACTCGTGCTCGGCCTGCCCTGGCAACGCGTGGGCGAAGCCGGAACTATCACGCTCCTGTAAGGCAGGTCCATTGCCGGATGTGCTGATGGAGTCAGCGTCGCCACATTGGCACACTGGCCGTCGATGATTGACATCGCGCAGCTCGACCCCACCAAGCTCGACGAACTCGACGCCGAGCAACTGCGCGAGCTCACCCGCCTACTGCTCAATCGCACCGGACGCGATGTCCAGGAGATCGCCTGGCGGGACGCCAAGATCGACAAGCTCACGTTCGAGCTGGCCCAGCTCAAGCGCCTGAAGTTCGACCGAGTCAGCGAGCAGTTCAATGCCGAACAACGCGCGCTGTTCAGCGAGGCAGTCGATGAGGACATCGCGGCGCTGGAAGAGCGGTTGAAGGCGCTCAAGGCCACGCTGCCGGTCAAGGAAGGCGAGCAGAAGAAGGCCCCGAAGCGCACGGCGCTTCCGGAGCGCTTCCCTCGCCGTGATGTGCACCACGAACCGCAGGACACGAACTGTTCCTGCGGCTGCGCCATGAAGCGCATCGGCGAGGATATCAGCGAGAAGCTCGACTACACGCCTGGCACGTTCACGGTGGAACGCCACGTGCGCGGCAAGTGGGCCTGCATGGCCTGCAAGTCACTCGTGCAGGCCCCGGTGCCGGCCGCGGTCATCGACAAGGGCATTCCAACGGCCTCGCTGCTCGCGCAAGTACTCGTGGCCAAGTGCGCCGATCACTTGCCTCTCTACCGCCAGGAAGCGATCTTCGGTCGCGCTGGCCTGGCGATCCCGCGCTCGACTCTGGCCGCCTGGGTTGGCCAATGCGGCGTTCGACTCGAGCCGCTGACCGAGGCGCTCAAGGCCGAACTGATGAAGTGCCAGGTGCTGCACGCCGACGAGACGCCGGTGGCGATGCTGGCGCCCGGCAAGGGCAAGACGCAACGCGCCTACCTCTGGGCCTACGCAGCGACAACCAGCGAACCGATCAGTGCAGTGGTCTACGACTTCGCGCCAGGGCGGTCTGGCGAACATGCCAGGGCCTTCCTCGGCCACGATCCCGAGCGACGAGAACGAGATCAAGTGCCGTGGAAGGGGCACCTCGTCTGCGACGACTACAGCGGGTACAAAGCGCTCTTCGACGCGGGCGTCGTCGAGGTCGGCTGCATGGCACACGCAAGGCGCAAGTTTGTCGAGTTGCACGCGGCCAACAAGAGTTCGATCGCCGGCACGGCGCTGGAGCTGATCGGCCAGCTCTATGACGTTGAGCGCGACATCCGGCAACTGGATGCCGACAGCCGGCTGCGACATCGAAGCGAACGAAGCACCCCGCTCGCCAAGGCATTGCACGACTGGCTTGTGCTCCAGCGGGCCAAGATCCCCGACGGCACTGCCACGGCGAAGGCCCTGGACTACAGCCTCAAACGCTGGGAAGCCCTCACGCGATTCCTCGCTGACCCTCGGCTGCCAATCGACAACAACCACGACGAGCAGCAGATCCGGCCATGGGCGACCGGCCGTAAGAACTGGCTCTTTGCGGGCACGCTGGCGGCCGGCCAGCGAGCTGCGGTCATCATGAGCCTCATCCAAACGGCAAAGCTCTATCGGCACGACCCCTATGCGTATCTGAAGGACGTCCTCGAACGTCTGCCCACGCATGCGGCACATCGGGTCGACGACTTGCTGCCGCACCGTTGGGTACCGCCGTCCATTTGAGTAACGGGGCTGGCGACAAACCGTCTCGCTAGCGTGACGGGCACTCTCCAGCAATCGGGACGCTCAGGTTAAGCTAACTCCTCTGGTGCTGAGACGGCACCTGTGAGGAGCAAGAACACGTGATGGATTTTGCCGATAACGATCCTCCCGCAGTCAAGGATGAGGAGGGTTCACATCCGATTGCCGGCGCGTGGCGCCCGATGCTTCGCGACGTCGTGCATTGCTTGGTGCAGGGCGACTACGGCCTTGCAAAAGGCGTCGCGGGCGTCGAGCCCATATCCGCAAAGACCGAAGGACAGATCCGAGACTATCTCGCCGACTACGGATGCACGTTAGTCGATCTGCCACCTGAAACATGGCAGACCTCCGTCGCGCAGTGGTACGGCCCGCACTGGGAAATCTTGCTTGATCTATGGACGGCCGAGGAAGGACGGAGCGACCTGGTACTTGGAGGTCGAATCGTGGAATCGGAATCAGGCCCTCGCTTCACGATACACATGGTCTACGTCCCGTAGTCGAGGTCAGTCTCCTTGGGACTCTGCCATCGGCGAGGTCGATCCGGCGGCCGCGCTGTAGTCAATATGACTTCGCCGGCTGCTTACGCATCTGGGGGCCGGACGAGCTCTGCAGCGATTGCGGCGGTACTCGGCCTGGCTGAATCGGAAAGTCTGATATCTCGGTTCACGCCTTCCCGGCACGGGGATATCAGCTGTTTCGCGAGGATGCCCGAACGACACCCCCTTGAGGGGCCTTCGCGACGACAATTGTCGTCATGCCCACCACGTCGACCCGAGTGCCCGATGCTGCGCAAGTGGCCGCACTCGAGCCCGGGCAGGTTGCCCGGCTCCTGCAGGGCCTCTCACCACCCTGCCGGACCGGAGTATGCATATAGTTGGCGCCTCTGCCACTCTTACGAAGCAGGCTCGTAGCAGAGATACACGTTCCCATTTTCGAAGGTACGCGACAGGGTGCGCTTAAGGGTTGGCCTGCCGCTAACGCCTTCGAACATAGTACGCCCACCGCCGAGTATGACCGGCACCATGACGATCTTGTACCCGTCGATCAGCTTGGCTTCCGTCAGTTGGGAAATAATAGTTCCGCTCCCCATGAGGAGCATATCCTCACCAGGCTCTTTCTTGAGCCGGCGCACTTCTC
>FSZS01000447.1_pt1 | contig 18416 bp, 10 predicted proteins | sample 1638881 | NCBI WGS metagenome assembly FSZS01 (sample SAMEA3914813, study PRJEB12502) | metagenome | biome: forest; material: soil | place: Canada | collected 2011-07-07 | depth 0.3 m
GACGATCGCCGCACGAGAGCCTCCCTGACCTCCAACCAGCAGGCGAGCCTTGCTGGCGCCGCCTTGAGAAAATGAAACACTAGAGACCTCCGCAGCCGCCCACCGAGCCAGGTCGAGCACCGGCAGAATTTCGCCTTCGACGTTTGTCGCTCCTACCAGCCATGCGGGTGCATTTGGAACAGGCGTCAGCTGGAAGTCATCGACGATAGATTGCGCCCATGTATACGGAAAGGCCACATTGAAGTCGCCGCATTGGATTCCCTGGGCCGGCACCAACTCGACCGCGTCTTCGGACCGCGTGTGGTCGGCCGGATTTCGCAGGTTGTTCGTTGCGGAGTTCGTCATGACAGGCGTCCCGGCCAGCATCAGAGGTGGGCCAGGATGTCTTCCACGCGGTAGGGCTTCGTCACGTAACCCTTGGCGCCGAGCATCTGGGCGAAGACGCGATCGGCCTTCTGATTCTTGCCCGTCACGAAGACCACTGGAATGTCCTTCGTCAGCACGTCTCCGGCAAGTTGGCGCGCCGTGGAGAAACCATCGAGCCCTGGCATGTTCACATCCAGCAGGATCAGCGAGGGTTGATGCTCGCGCGCCTTCAGGAGCGCTTCTGCGCCTGACGACGCCGTCAGTACTGCAGCGCCGCTCCCGGAGACGATCTTCTCCAGATTCTTCAGGTCTACAGCAGCGTCGTCGACAACCAGTATTTTTTTCATCGCAATTTTCTCTTTGTTGAATTCGAATCGGCCTGCTCGCTGCAGGCCGAGGCTTTTGAACTAGCCGCAATAGAACCGCTCCATGAAGCCGGGATCGAGCTCATTGATCACCTTGATCAAATCCAATTCGTTCAGCGGCTTGACCAGGTAGCCGTCGCAGCGCGATATCGTTCCACGCATCTTGTCGATCAGGCGACCCTTGCTCGTCAGCATGATCACGTGCGGCGGCTCTGCGCGGTCCGGGTAGACTTTTCGCTTGATGCACTTGCAGGTCTCGAATCCGTCAATACCGGCCATCAATACGTCGAGGAAGACGAAGGCGTAGTGCTGCGTTTCGAGCATGCGCAACGCCTGGTCGCCGCTGGTCGCAAGCGATACCTGGAAGCCCAGACGGTTCAGGCGTATCTTCATGAAGCGGAGCGCGATCTCACTGTCATCGACGACCAGAACTTGAGCGTCCGCCGGCTCGTTGCGATCCATCGGCATCGGGCCTGCCGCCTGGCGGATCGTCGCGCGCGTCACGATCTCCGCGGGTGTCGTCGGCAGAGGACGGACGTATGGGCCGGTTGCGAGCGCGCGCGCGACAGACGTTCTCCCATGCCGAGCGTCGATCGAAGCTGCTGCGACAGCTGCCGGCATCTCCGCGACTTGCTTCGGTGCCCATAACGACATGTCACGCGTCAGCTCATCGAGCACGCGCAAGAGCGCCATCATGTTGATCGGGCGGGAACTCTGCGCTGCCGATCCGGCGACGGGAGTTGAGCCGATCGTGATGGTTCGAGCCAGCTTGCCTGCACGCATTACAGCGTCGAGTGCGGCCGGCCGTTCAGCGTCGGCGACCACGATGTCGGCCTGCGCAATGTCCATGACATACCGATAGGACGGAGCCCGGCGTGCCGCAAGCTGGAAGAATGACTCGAAGGTCGCGCTTTCGAAGGCGGTGAACCCCTGAACGCATACGCTGTAACTCAATGAATCCTCCTCTGTCATTTCGCGGTCCGTATCCGAAATCCGACTTCCATGCGATCCCATTCAACTGGATGCGAGCGGCATTCTTGGCGACGCTGGCTCCGGAGTCTCTACCCGGTCGTAACGAACTCATGATCAATTCATGACGCCCCTTCTGGTCGGCAACATCATTCATAGATACCCCATCAGGTACCATGACGACGTCGAATTGCCTGTCGGCCACAGGTCATCGACACATGCGGCGGGCGCATGTGCTGTGGATTCGGCATTGTGCTGACTTGGGACTTTCCGGTCAGGATCCCCGCAGGCACGGTTGTCGATCGCAGGTTCCAGAATTTGTCCGCCCTTCGGGCATCCAGACACCAGTGAACCGGCGTCTGCATGCGCCGCATCATCTTCGTCGTCCAGGCGTGCTCCGAGAACGCGAGCGACGAGACGCCGGGAATGGACGACGGGCCCTTCTGGCCGCCGCTGATGACGGCACCGACCTGATCGGCACCGGCCCAGCGCCCATCATCAGCAGCGGCGCATCGGGCAGGATCTGCTCGAGCGGAGTCGTCCTGGGCGGACGAATCCCGGTGCTCATTTCACTGCTCCGGGAATCTCGGAGGCGGCGACCGGCTCCGTACGACGCACGGTGCTGCGCCACGCGAGGATGCGTGTGAACGCAAGGCCTACCAGCAGGCCCCACAGCGCCGATCCAAGCCCGAAGAACGACATGCCCGACACCGTGACGACGAACGTGAGGAGCGCGGCTTCGCGAGTCCGCTCCTCGGCCAGCGAGGACGCCAGGCTCGACATCAGCGTGCCCAGCACTGCGAGGCCTGCAAGCGTCGCGACGAGCCCCGGCGGCAGAAGTGCGAACATCGCCACGGCGGAGGCGCCGAAGACCCCGATGCAAAGATAGCCCATGCCGCATACAACGCCGGCCACATAGCGGCGACGCGGATCTGGGTGGCACTCCGGGCTCGCGCACAACGCACCCACGATGGCCGCCGGATTGGTGCCGGACGAGCCGAACAGCGCCAACGGAATGGACACCAGGCCGCTCACGCCGACAACTTCGCGTGCAGCGACTTCATAGCCGGCGTTCGCGAGGATCGTCACGCCCGTTGCGTACTGCGTCAGCGCGAGCAGCAGCAAGGGAACTCCGAGGCCGAGCAGCGAGGCGGCAGAGAGCGTCGGCCCCGTCATCACCGGCCGCACCAGCGCGAGGGTCGTGCCAGCGCTCCCGACCGGCAAGTTGAATAGCGCCTCCATCAGCGCCGCCAGCAGTGCGACGGCCACGGCGTAGCGCGGAAACAGCCGCCGCCCGGCGAGATATACCAGCACCACCGGTGCAACCAGCGCCGGCGCGCCATGCATCGACTGGAATATTCGCGTGCAGAACTGGAACAGGACGCCGGCGATCATGGCCGACAACAGGCTCGCCGGCAGCAGTCGGATCAAACGCGTGAAGAGTCCGGACCAGGCGAGCACGGTGATGGCCACGGCCAGGCAGAGGTAGCAGCCGATCACGTCGCTGAACCGGTATTGGGCCAGCGCCGTGATCAGCAGTGCGACGCCAGGCGTCGACCACGCTCCGATGACGGGGATTCGGCGGCGCAGGCTGAGCCACAACCCGAGCGCCGCAGCCCCCACCGAGAGCGCCCAGATCCACGTCGACAGCACGTCGCGCGACAGGTGGCCTGCCTGCGCCGCCTGTACGACGATCAGCACCGGGCCGCTGTACGTCGCGATCAGCGCGATGAGGCCCGAAACAGCGGCAGAGATCGAGAAGTCACGCTTCAGGTCGTGCATCATGATTGGATTTCTCCGACAAGAAGGGGCATTCCCGCGAAGCCCAGCAGCAGTTCCGCGGACGAGCGCTCGATCGCCACGCGTGAAAAATGCCGCGCGGCTGCCATCACATCAGGCGGCTGCTTGTCCTGCGACAACTTGAAGCGGCCCTCGAGACTGTCCAGCGCGACACGCAGTCCACGGATTTCGCCGATCCACCGGCGCACCCGCGGATCGTCGTCCTCGACCCGGAATTCGCTCGGCGTGGCCGCCAGGCGCATGGCGCTGCGGCGCAGGATCTCGAGATTGAGCGCCCCGTCGTCGATCACCGAGACCGTGCCCGTCGCATGCACCGCCAGGTAGTTCCAGGTGGGCAACTGGGGCGTCGCGTAGCCCTCCGGCGGAATATAGGCGTCGGGTCCGGCAAAGACGAGTTGCGCGGAAAACGGCACCGGCATGTCGAACTGGTCGTTGCGGGCATCGACGTGGCCGAACAGTTCCAGTCGCTCCTCGTCGAAGAACAATGGCACGTGCGAGCATTGCCACGCGCCTTCACGCAGCGAGGTGATCATGGCCAGCGGAAAGCAGGCGACGAAACGTCGGATCAGGCCGACATCGGAAGAACGGTATTGGGCGTAGTGAAACATGGGCTTCATGCGACCGGTTGAGGGGACGTGCCTGCCGCACGGGCCGCGCCATCCCGCGCTGCGAGCGACCCGCCCAAAGCTTCGGCGATCGAATCGACGATCGTCGCCGAGCGCAGCGACAGCAGGCTAAACGAGCCGGCATCGCCCATTCCATGCGTCGCCTCGCAAAGCCCGTTGAGGAATACCGGCGCGTGTTCTCCCCGCGCCGACGGGCGCAGGCGAACTCGGTAGTCGAGTTCGACCTCGAGCGCGCCATCGGCCAGGTCCAGATACTCTGCGATCCCGGCCATCAACTCAGGATATGGCTCGTCGTCGATGGAGTTGCCCAGATCCTTGAATCCGGTGGCCAGCACGACCAGGTCGAACGGCACGGTCTCGCTGCAGCCGTTCAGGCCGTGCGTCAAGACCAACTCTACGGCTTGCGCATCACAACGCACGTCTGTCACGGACGACAGATGCCGGACGGACAGGCCCTCCTTGCGCAAGATCCGGTTGCGGTACATCTGCACGTAGAGGGCATCGAGCACATCCCGATCCGCTGACGAGTAGTTCGTCGACGCGAGTTCGGAGCGCAGTCTGCGCCTTTGGGCCGGCGTGGCATGGAAGAACGTGTCGACGAATTCGGGGAAATAGACTTCGTCGGAAAACGGACTCGTGTCCTTCTGCCGGAATCCGAAATTGCGATTGATTCCGACGACCTCGCCCTGCGGCAGGTTGCCTGCGATGTGCAACAGCAATTCGACGGCGGACTGGCTTCCGCCGATCACCGCGATGCGCGGTGTCGGCACGCGCTGCTTGACCGATTGGAACGCGCTCATGAATTGCGTCAGATGGACGATGCGCGCATCCTCGATGCCAGCGAAAGGCTGCGGAACGCGCGGCGTCCGCCCCGGTGCGAGCACCAGCGCACGGCCTTGGACGCTGTGACCATCGTCGCAGTCGACACGCCAAGAGGCGATGCGCCCCATCTCAATCGTCGGGACGATCGCCCCCACGGAATGGCCGTAGCGCGTGCGTTGCGCAAAATGGTTCGCTGCCCACACGACGTATTGACGGTACTCGACCCGCAGCGGATGGGCCAGCGGCAGGTTGAGGTGTTCGAACAGCCGCCCCTGCTCAAATAGGAAATTGATGAACGTGTAGCGGCTTCGTGGATTGCGCGGCGTCACCAGGTCGCGCAGCGGATGGTTTTGGATGTCGGATTCCGGCAGCAGCATCTCCTCCTGCCAGCCCGCACGCGCGTTGCGTTCGATGAAATGAAAGTCCAGGCCGGGATGGAGTTCCTCGGCCGCGATGGCGAGCGCGATGTTGGCAGGGCCGAAGCCGATGCCGATCACATCATGCATTGAAAGTCGATTCATTGTCATGGATGGCCTCAAGCGTTCACTGCGAGAGCATGTTCTTCGGGTCGAGCACAAGCCGCAGCGATTGCCTCGTCGAGGATGTGGAGCGCGGCGTCGATCTCCTGCTCGGTGATGACGAGCGGCGGCAGGAAGCGCATCACCGCACCATGGCGACCACCCGTCTCGAGGATCAACCCACGGGCGAAACACTCACGCTTGATGGCCCGCGCAAGCTCGCCGTCGAGCCGACGAGGTGCAGCATCCGAGGCAGGCGACATCGGATCGACGATCTCGACACCCACCATCAGCCCACGTCCGCGAATCTCGCCCAGGCAGGCATGCCGCGAGGACAGCTCGCGCAAGCCGAGCTGCAACCGCTGTCCCTTGCCGATGGCCTGTGCAGGCAATTGCTGTTCGATCAAGTACCTGATCGTGGCAGCCCCCGCCACGAGAGCGATCTGGTTGCCCCGGAACGTGCCGGTATGGGCGCCCGGATTCCACTTGTCGAAGCGCTCGTGGTAGGCCACCAGCGCAAGCGGGTAGCCGCCACCGAGCGCCTTCGACAGGATCACTGCATCGGGCACGATGCCCGATTCCTCATGCGCAAACATCGCGCCGGTGCGCCCGAAACCGGTCTGCACTTCGTCGATCACCAGCGGGACGTCATGACGGTCGGCGATGGCGCGCAGTCGACGCAACCAGCGCGCAGACGCAGGGATGCAACCGCCCTCGCCTTGCACCGCCTCGAGGATGATCATCGCCGGCTTGGTGATGCCGCTCTCCGGGTCGGACAGGACGCTGTCGATATAGTTGAGCGACACGTTCTCTCCTTGCACCCCACCGATACCGAAGGGGCAGCGCGCACTGTGTGGGTACGCGAAAAAGTGCGTCTCGGGGGCGAGCCCGGTGATGGCAGCCTTGGGCCCCAGGTTGCCCATGAGTGACAAGGACCCCAGCGTCATGCCGTGATACGCACCGTGGAATGCGAAGACGCTGCGCCGGCCGGTGGCGGTCTTGAACAGCTTGATGGCGGCCTCGACCGCGTCCGATCCCGTGGGGCCGCAGAACTGGATGCGCGCGTGGCGCGCGAAATCGGCGGGCAGGGCCCGCAGCAATTGCTGCATGAACGCGTGCTTGGCCACTGTCGGAATGTCCAGACCCTGCTGGATGTGCCCGGAGCGCAAGAACGCCTCGACGTCGCCCATCACGGCGGGATGGTTGTGGCCGAGCGGCAAGGCGCCCGCACACGACAGGCAGTCGATGTATTCGCGGCCTTCGACGTCCCACACCTTGGCCAGCAGGCCTCGTTGCAGGACGCGGTTGAAGGTGCGTGCGTAAGTGCGCGCATTCGATTCGCGGCTGCCGATGAACTCCAGCGCTTGCTCGTGCGCACCGGCGTCGAACGGCGGGCTGGACATGTCTTGCACTCCGCTCATGCGACCGTCGCCTGCGCGGTGGTGCGACGCGACCGATCTCGCCGTGCTTCGCCGAGCGTCTTGATCCAACGTCTGTAGGCGACGCCCAGACGGTCGCTCGCGACATGCATTTCGTCCTGGATGTCCAGTGGCATGCTGAACGGTCGCTGCGACTCGACGATCCAGCGATCCTGTTCACCGAACACCATCGCCTGGCGCTCGAGAATCTTCTGCTCCGAAATGTCCTCGCCGTAGTTGAAGCTCATGACGAGCCAGAAGATCGCCTTGTCGACGTCCACCGGCGTCATCGCGCACCAGGTGAACCAGTGTTCGTCCGGGCCCGTCTGCTTGTCCGAATATGCCACCGTCGGCGACAGGCAGTAGTAGTGATAGCGCACCGTGAGCGGAATGCCTCGTGCATCGGCGTAAGGCTGCACGACCGTGAACTCGGTGGTGCGAAGCTCGTTGCCGGTTTCGATGACCTGGTAGTTGATGGTCGTGTCCGGTGCGTCGGCGCTCCCGTTCACGCCCGGATGGACGTGCGGGAAATGCGAGGCGTCCATGAAGTTGTCGAGGCAACGCAACGCGTTCGCGTCGTAGGCGTACGGACCGGCCTTGACCTTGCGGAATTCGGCATCGTCCCAATGCGGCAGCCGCGGAATGTCGGCCACAGGATCACCCATGGAGACCCAGATGAAGCCATAGCGCTCGGTCGCACGATACCCCTGCACGACGCTGCGTGCAGGCGGCGACTGCTCGGGATGAGCGGGTACGTGCACGCATTGGCCACTGCCGTCGAAATGCCAGCCGTGGTATGGACACACGATCCGGCAATTCTTCACCTTGCCCAGCGACAGGGGTGCGCCGCGATGGGCGCAAAAATCCTTCCAGGCCTGAATCCGGCCGTCCTCCGATCGCCACAGAACCAGTTTTTCGCCCAGCAGCCTGGCAGCCACCGGTGCATCGCCGGCAACGTCCTCGGAGCGGGCGACCACATGCCACTGATCCAGCAGCGCCAGATAGTCCAGCGCCTCGCGGTCCCAGTTGCCCTCGTATATCCTGCTGAAAACAGGCATCGTCATTTCTTTTCGTTCCCGGAAAGGCTCCGCCTCTTCATGCGGAAGCCGGCTTCGCGATCCAGCATGGGCCGGACACGAACAACCGAACTCCGGATGAAGATCGAGTGGGTGTTGATGAAGGTCGGCAGCGGTAGTCCGCTGCATGAGCGCGAGTGAATTGCGCTTGATCGTCGAGCGGCAAACGGGAGAGTTGCCGAAGCGGAGTTCAGTCGATCGATCATTGATCGGATCGGTCGAGACTGACCGGCACGTCGCTGTAGCGAGGTGGAGTTCCGCTGACGAGCAAAAAACTATATCACCGGGGACCTCGTTCACACGCAAGGCGTTGGGAATTGGACACTCCACACATGCATGTGTGGAGTGTCCGACTCAAGTCAAAGAGTCTCCGTGATCCGGAGCGCATCGCACTTCTTGCCTGCCTGGCCGGCCTATCCAGGCCGATCCCGCCTCGGCGACTGCCGCGACACCCCATAGAACCGATGATGCCGTGCCAAGCCTGGCCGCCTTGACGCTGTCGTTGTCGATCGATGCCCTCACCGAGGCTGCAGCCAGTCCGGCCGCTCCGAAGTTCGCGGCGCCGCTCGCCCCTTGCAAGATCCTGCCGGCGGCACTGGGCCCGCTGATAGCTGCCCGCAGGATGGTGGCAGCCCCGTTGGCAGCCCAGGTTCCAGCTGACGCGTAGGCCATGCGGCTTTGCGTTTCGCCGAAGATGAACGGCGCTGCCGCGCTGAGCGCTCCCGCCGCGGCACCCAGGAGATTGGCCCCCGATACGGCAACGCTGTACGGCAAGTTGCCAACTTCATGCACGGCAGCACCGGCGAACCACAAGATCCCGCTCAGTGCTCCGGTCACTTTCGCTGCCGGAGGATTGCACGTCAAGTTGAACGCTGCCAACGAAAACCCTGCAGCGACGACATCGACTGCCGGCGCACCGTATGAGCTCAGGCTGTGCCGCATGGTCGATGCTGCGGCGCAAGTCGTCGCCGCCTCCAACGGCGCCCGGTTCGGTGGCACTTTGCTCGCATGGTCGGGCAGGTCTCCAGATGGCGTCTGCGCCTGCGCGTCAGCCGCGAGGAGCGCCCGCAGCGATGGCCACGCATAGGGATCGGCGGGCGGTTTTGAGTCTTGACAATTCGCTTCGCCGGTCGACGAATCCTCCAGCGGGAGCACATGCGCCTTTCCTGCCTGCAGGCCACTGAAGCGGGCGAGATCGGCCCGCGGGGCCAACGGCCCTGTGCGGCTCCTGGACGAGGACACGCTTCCTTTGTCGAGACCGGCCAGTGAGCCAGGCATGATTCGAGAAGTCCCGGAGCTCGACGTCGCCGGCGCGGGATGAGGAACTCGATGTTCTCCCGAAGCGGCATGTACACCGGCATTCGGGGTTGCGGATCCTCGTGAAGGGTGTGCATTGATCATGATGAGACTCCTCGCAACGATCCTCGCAGTTCCGGCGAAAAGAAAACATCAAGATCCAGGGCGACTGCGTTGAGATTTCATAAAGACTTCCGGAAGCAGCCTGACGCCAATGGGTGAGCCCCGTCCGGTGCGCGGGCCCCGGCAGGCTCGAGCAGCATGGGTTCGTCGCCAACGCTGCGGCTGCCCATGTGACGCGGTCGGCGAGCCCAGGCGCCCCTCATCTCTTGCCGTCGAGGCGCGCGCCGAGCAAGTCCGTACGCCCCGGGAAACTCACTCCGGACGCAGCGCGCTGGCATGCGCCGCTGCCCCGCGCACGTCAAGCCTGCGCGAATCGCGCGGGTGCTGATGCATGGCCTGGAAAAACACGTGACGAAAATCACTGCACGGTGCTTGTCGCAGCACCTCTGCCGGGCCGTCATTGCCTCGTCATTACTCGCAACGGCGGGCTCCCTACCATGAGGCTCATCTGGCCATGCACCAACGCCCAAGCGCGCGGCTTGGGAAGCAGGCGGGAACTCTGCCGATGTTCCACGACATCGGAATGATCACAGACGACAAGGGCCGCACGGACATCACGACTCAATGCCGTTCGCGCCTGATTTCCCACGCCCAGGAGCGGGTCCTGAAGCCAGGGAGAAGGACACGATATGAAAGAATTTCAGAGGACCTCGTTGTCAGTGGCGGCCGCACATGCCGTCCTGCTATGGAGCGGCGCTGCGCTGGCGCAGACGGCACCCGCCGAAGCAAACGGCGCCAAGCCGCCTGCCAACGACGAGCAAGTGGTCGTCGTCACCGGACAGCGTGCCGCGCTCGGTTCGGCCCAGAAGATCAAGCGTGATTCTGACGAGATCGTCGACTCGATCGTCGCCGACGACATCGGCAAGCTGCCGGATCGCTCGGTCACCGAGGTGCTGCAGCGCGTCGTGGGCGTGTCCATCGACCACACGATGTCCAAGAGCGACCCGGAGCACTTCTCGGTCGAAGGCTCGGGCGTGATGATCCGTGGCTTGTCGTACGTGCGCTCCGAGCTGAACGGTCGCGACTCGTTCTCGGCCAATGGCGGCCGTTCGCTGAACTTCGAGGACGTGCCGCCCGAGCTGATGGCCGGCGTGGACGTCTACAAGAATCCGTCGGCGGCTCAGATCGAAGGCGGCATCGGCGGCATCGTCAACCTGCGCACGGCCATGCCGTTCGACTTCAAGGGCCAGCGGGTGTCGATCTCGACGTCTTCGAGCTATTCGACCCTGCGCGGCAAGGCGTCGCCGTCGGCTTCCGGCTTGTATTCGAATCGCTGGGATACGGACCTGGGCCAGTTCGGAGCGCTGGTCGATCTCGCCCGATCGGAAAGCGCCACGCGCACCGACGCCTTCCAGATCGAGCCGTACTACCCCCTCGCCGACGGCGCCGGCAAGACCATCTGGGTGCCAAAGGGTGCCGAATGGCGCACGCTGACTTTCGATCGGGACCGCGAAGGCCTCTATGGCGCGCTGCAGTGGAAGAAGAACGACCTGTCCTCGTCGCTGACGTACTTCAAGTCGCGCTACAACATGCAATGGAACGAGAATGCGATCTTCGCGCAATCGAGTCCCTACAACATCACAGTCGATCCCGGCGCGACCTACGATGCGAATGGTGCGTTGCTGAAGGGTACGCTGCGCGACGCCGCGGACAACGGCATCAACTTCGGCGCGGACACCCGCGTCGCAAGGCGCAAGTCGGACACGCAGGACATCTCCTGGAACCTGAATTGGAAGGCCAGCGACCGCTGGGCCTTCAATTCCGACATGCAGTTGATCCGCGCCACCACGAAGAGCTTCGACTCGACGGTCGCCACCGGCATCCAGATGGCCAAGGAGCAGATCGATCTCACGGGATCCGTTCCCCAGCTGTCCTTCGACGCCGGCGACCGGGCCGCCCTGGCTGACCCGGCGAACTACTACTGGGCCTTCACGCAGGAGCACAGGGACCAGAGCGTCGCCGCCGAGAAGGCCTTGAAGCTCGACGCCAAGTACAGCTTCGACAGCCCGATCCTCAGCGACCTGCAATTCGGACTGCGCCTGACCGACCGCGACGCCACCACGATCAATTCCGTTCCCGGCTACAACTGGGCGGCGATCACGCAGCCGTGGGAATTGAACTGGGATGTCGCGCACATGGCATACCTGAACGATCCGCGGTTCAGCGGCAACACCCATGCCTACAGCTTTCCCAACTTCTTCAACGGCAAGGCGTCCGTCCCGACGCTGATCTTCCCCGACGTGTCGATGGCGACGGGCTATCCGAACAGCTATGCCACCCTGCACAGCTATCACGACGTCCTGTGCGCCGAGAATCACGGCGGCGACAGCAGCAGTTGCACGCCTTGGACGCCAGCCACGTTCGGCACCGATCCGGCAGGCACCAACGCGCAGGACGAGCGGACGCAGACGCTGTACGGCCAACTGCGCTTCGGCTTCGACGACAGCGCGATGCCCGTTGACGGAAGCGTCGGGCTGCGCATGGTGCGCACCGAGGCGGATGCGCATGGCTACACAGTGTTCACGCCCCAGCCCGCAGTGCCCGCAGGCGAGACGCAGACGGGCGTCACCGTTCCGGATATTCCGGCATTCGCCCAGGCGGCAGATTTCAAGAACGCCTACAACGACTTCCTGCCAAGCCTGAACCTGCGCATGAAGGCGCCCAACGACCTGCAGTTCCGCTTCGCGTTCGCCAAGGCGCTGACGCGTCCGGACTTCTCGCAGATGCAGGCCTACACCTCGCTGACCCAGAGCGTGACGGCCTATTCGGCCGGCACTTCCTACAACGTCTCGAGCGTCAGCGACACCGGGGCCGCGTCCGGCAATCCCGATCTTCGGCCCGTCAAGTCGAACCAGGCCGACCTGACGGCCGAGTGGTACTTCGCCAAGACCGGATCGCTGACCTTCGCTGCCTTCGACAAGGAGTTGAAGGACATCATCATCAGCCAGACCTACACGGTTCAGGTGCCGGACGTGAACGGAAACCCGGTCTATTTCACGACGACCGGCCCGATCAACGGAGCAAAGGGCCACGCGCGCGGATTCGAGCTGGCGTTCCAGCAGTATTTCGACAAGCTTCCGGGCTGGCTGGCAGGCTTGGGCATGCAGGCCAACTACACCTTCGTCGACAGCCGCCAGACACTGTACACGCCGGTCAACCAGATGTACTGCGGCGGCGCTTCCAACACCGTCAACGTCAACCTGAGCCTCAACGGCTGCGACACCAACGGGCTGGCCTTCGGAAACCTCCCGCTGCAAAACCTTTCACGCAATGCGTTCAACGTGGCGCTGCTCTACGACCGGGGACCTCTCTCGACGCGCGTGGCCTACAGCTGGCGCTCGCGCTACCTGCAGAACGTCAACGTGAGCGGCACACAGGGCTCCGACGGTACGGACTCCAATCCGGAGAGCTCCACCTACGGGCAGCACGACGTGGCCTGGGGCCTGCCGGTCTGGGCCGACGGCTACGGCCAGCTCGACGCGGGGATCTTCTACAAGCTCACCGAGAATCTCACCTTCGGGCTGGAAGGAACGAACCTCACCGGTTCGACCTACAAGCAGTTGATGCAGCAACACATCGGCATGAAGGGCCGCGCATGGTTCGTCACGGGGCCGACTTATGCGGCGCAGGTCCGCTACTCGTTGTGACGCCGCGACTCCGGCACGATCGGATTGGCCACACGCCGGAGTGCGGCCATCCGTTGGACCATCGTTTGCGGCCGGCACGAGACAGTAAGCCGACTGAACCTCGCAGACCCGCGGCTTCGGCTTCGGCGTTGCCTTTGCGGGGCACCCGACGCAGTGACTCTGGTGGACGAGACCCCGCGGTGGTCTGATCGCACGGAGGGCAGGCCCTTCCTGTTCGACCGGCCGTGGCGGCAAGCGCGGCGCCATGGACCTCAGGGCGGCGCCGTGCCAGCCGGACGCGGGTTCACGCCGGAGAGACCCAGGGACAAACGTCGACGCCGATCCAGGCAGGTTTGAGAATGCCGAGGCTGGCGACCGTTGTCCGCGTCCTGGGCCGCGACCTGTCAACGGATGCGGCCTGAGTTGATATGTGAAGTCGCCGTGCGCGCCGCCTCGATCCGAGGGACGCGTCCGGGGCCGGTTCATCTGCGCGACTGCAGGCTGGAGCGCACTGGAGGCCCGCCGTTCGACGCGCAAGGCCGTCGCGCGGAGCGATGTCCGCGCCAGTGGTTGAAAGCCCCTGGGCAGATGACGGTCGAGTAGCCGCAAGGGCGCTTCGCTTGGCCGATGTGTTCTTCGCCTGGCCCGGCAAGAGGCCCGTGCGATTTCGCGCATCCTTGCGGTGGAGTGGTGCCGCCCACACCCGGCGTCTTCGCCGCGGCGTCGCCGCAGTACCTCGACGAGCACCGGCACGATTGGCGGCACGCGACAGCACGGAAGCCGGGCGCGCGGAGACGCGTCACGGCGGTCGGTATGATCGACCATCCCGGATTCCCGCCGCAGTCCACGACTCTACGATGCCACCAACTGCCAGCGACGCACAACGCATCACGCACTGGGTGAATCGCGACACAGTGGCAGGGGCGCGCAACTGCATCAATGCGCAGGATTGCGAATCGGGTGCCCGGCCGGGCACCCGACGGTACCTGCGTGCCAATTGCTTGCATGCGGCACTGGCCGCCGCGGTGCTGGCATTGGCCGCTTGCGGTGCACGGGCGCAGTCCGCCGTCCTCGACGCCTACCAGGAGCGCGACGGCCTGACCAACATGAAGGCGGAGTGCCTGACCCAGGAACCGCGTGGCACGCTCTGGATCTGCACGGAGAACGGGTTGTTCCGGTTCGACGGCTTTCACTTCCACCGCGAGCCACTGCCCGCTCCAGCCGGACACCTCATCGTCTACGCGCTGGCCGACCGGCTTGGCCGCCTCTGGGTCGAGACCGAAACCGGGCTCTACCTGCGGCGCGAGGTGGACAACGCACTGCGGTGGAGCGCCGTCTCCACGGCCGACGGCAAAGGGCTGATGATCGACCGGAGTCATCGTCTCGACGTCGACGAGCACGGCAACCTGTTCGCCATGGATATGGAAAATCGGCTCTGGAGCGTCGCTGTGCCCGTCCTGCCATCGCCGGCGCCAGTGGCCCAGCCTGTGGCGGTGCCCGCATTTGCGCCTTTCGAGAAGACCCGCGAGGCCCGAAGCGGCCCGGTGCTCGCTGTCGGAAATGCGCTGTGGTTCGGATGCGGATCGGGCCTGTGTCTTTGGCAGAGCGGGCAGCTCAGGACATGGGGCCCGGCGCAAGGCCTGCCATCCGGTGCCTGGTCCGCACTTCTGCTGGCTCGAGACGGTAGCCTGTGGACACGCAGCAGCAGCCACCTGGCGCGCCTCGCGCCTCTGGGCGATCGATTCACGACGCTGGACGCCCCTTCCGCAATCAAATGGGCCGGCACCATCGCGCTCGTGGAAGATCCGACAGGCGCGATCCTCACGGCCACCGATGACGGCGTGGCGCGCTGGGACGGCCGGAGATGGCAGACATGGACACAGCGCGAAGGGATGCCGGAAACGGCCGTCCACGCCCTGTTGTTCGATGCCGAGGGCTCGTTGTGGCTGGGAATTCACGGCCGCGGGCTTCAGCGGTGGATCGGCTACGGCGCGGTCGACCACTGGACTCCAGCCACCGGGCTGCCGCATCCGGCCGTGGTAGGGCTCGCACGCGGGGGCGATGGTCGGCTTTGGGCCAGCACGCCCAAGGGCGTGGCCTGGCTCGACGAATCCGCGCACATGTTCCGTGCTCTGCACTCGTCGCCCGCAGCCGATGGCGCGGTCTGGAGCCTTGCCGTGGACGCGTCCGGCAGCCTGTGGTGGGTCGACGACGGCAAGTTGATGATGCTGCGTCCTGCTGAAACACGGCCGCAGGTGATCTCGGCCGACGCGCATCTGGGTCGGGTCGTCCAGGGAAATGCCGATGTCTATCTCGCAACACCCCGTGGGGCGCAGCGGTTGATGCCGCTGCCCCCGTACCTTCGCCGCGAGCCGGCGCTGGCCGCCATGCAAGAAGCCCAGCTGCTGCACGCGGTGATATCGGACGGAACACACGAGTGGTTCCAGGCCGGCAGGCATCTGTGTCTCATGGAAGGGAACAAGTGCGAGGAGTTGCACGACATGCGGGGCGCATCGATTGACATCAGCAACACCGCCGCCTTCGCCGGCGCTTCGGAGCTATGGGCGGACGATGATACAGGGATCTCGGTCTACTCCGTGCACGATGCCGTTGCCCGTCTCGTTCGTCGCATCGACGAGTCATCATTCGGCGGAGCCGCCATCAATCATCTGCGTTCCGATACGGCGGGCCGCATCTGGATGGGCACGGACAGGGGGCTTTTCGTCTTCGACGAAGGGAATTGGTCGCACATCGATCGCACGAACGGCCTGGTGTGGAACGACATTGACGGCGCCTCGCTTGTTGACCCTGACGGCACAGCCTGGATCGGCACGAACGCAGGCGTGACGCAGATCCACCCCGGCATGAAGCGGACGACGGCGCCTGCCCTGCGGCTGGACGAATTGGAGTTCGGCACGCACACCGCCTACACCGCACCACGCGCGCCGATCGCCTGGGCCGACCGGCGAATACGTATCACCGTCGGGACACCCAGCATCGGCCGTGGTCGCGGAACCCGGCTCGAGTACCGGCTGCATCGCAACGAGCCATGGCAGACGGTCGACGGCAACGAGATCCAATTCGAGTCACTGGAATCGGACTCCTACCACTTGGAGGTGCGCGCGGCCGCACGGTTGCCAATCGACGAGCCAGGAACCGCGCTGCAGATCCCTTTCGAGGTGGCTCCGCCCTGGTGGGCCTCGGTGCCAGCGCGACTGGGGTACGCGGCAGCCTTGGCGGCCTCGTGGTACATCACCGTCCTGGTGCTGCGCCGGCGCGCGGCCGCCACGCGACGGCGGCTCCATCATGCCATCGCCGAGCGCACGTCTGAGCTCGAGAGTTCGCGCGAGTCCTTGCGCGAACTGGGCGAGTACAACGCGCGGTCGCTCGAGGCGGAGCGCAAGCGCGTTTCACGCGAACTGCACGACGAGATGGGGCAGCAGCTTGCGGCCCTGCGCATGGAGGTGTCAGTGGCACGCATGCGGATCAATGCCAACCAATCGGTGGGCAGCGAGACGCTGGACACTCTGCTCGAACGCGTCGACCGCATCGTCGCCAGCGTGCGTACGCTCGTCTCGCAGCTTCGACCGCCGGCGCTCGATGCCGGCCTGCTGCCGGCGATCGAATGGCTGGCCGCCGAATTCACGCGCAGCACCGGCATCCCCTGCGAACTGGCCCTCGACGCCGGCGCGCGCGACCTGCCGGCGGACGCGGCGACCATGGTGTTTCGCATCATCCAGGAATCGCTCACCAACGTGCGCCGGCACGCAGCAGCGCGGCGGGTGTCGGTGGCATTGCGGCCCGAAGCCAGGCGCTGGGAACTGCGGGTGAGCGACGACGGCAATGGCTTCGATGCCGCGCAGCCGCGGTCCGGGCATGGCCTGCTCGGCATGTCGGAGCGCGCGCGCGTGCTGGGCGGTGCGCTTACGATCACCAGCGCGCCGGGGGCCGGGACGACGATCCGCCTGGTTCTCGGGCCGGCACACATCGCAGATTGAGTCGCGCAGCGTCGTCCCAGCGCCGCCGATTTGAACTGCATCACGCACGAACTGGTTTTCGAATTCGGAATTCCCTGCCCCGGGAGAAATTCGATCATCGCGCCGACCAGCGACAACTGCTGGCAGTCCCTGCTTGATCATTTCAACGCGCCCGGCTCGGCTAAAGCCGCAAAACACGAGGTAGTCGCGACGCTCAGGCTTCAGCCAGCTGGCCCAACTGCAGCCTTCTGGGCTCTTCGTATTGAACATGGCCGCAGAGTCTTCTTGCATGGCGACCTCGCTGGCTTGAGCCACCATTGTGGACCTCTTGTGATCAAGTCGCCCACGAAGTCAGGCGAGGCAAACAGTACCCTATCGCTTGATCGTTTCGTAGCGAGACCGTGGCAGCGTTGCGAAACCAATTGCAAATGCGGGACGGGCTTGAATCCGTACTCATTGGAAAGTCGATTTCAATGGAGCACGTTCGTGCACTGGTGCGATCGTTGGCATCCACTTCAGTGGACGTCAATCGATCGTTGCGGGGTGATCTCGGGGCGTGGTTCAGGACTGGGTTCCACTTTCATGACTGACGGTGCGCGTCGGGGGCTGTGAGACGAGCGAGGCATGGTGGCGATACTGACCTGTTCGGCAACCTGTTCGCGTCCGGCGATTTCCTCCATGTCCTGCTCCCGTGCCCGAGCGATGTGCGCCACCTCCCGCAAGCGCATCGGCGTCGCGGCGCTGTCGGGGGCCGAGCGCGTGACGCGTCTGGCCAGCCGGCACGGGATCAGCCGCAAGTTCGTGCGCGCACAACGCGAGCGGGCGCGCCAGGCGGTCGATGAGGCGTTCGCCGAGCCAGTTGCGGCGCCGCTGGCCGAGCCATACCCTCGCGTGAGCGAGGTCTGGGTACGTCGCTTCGTGCTGGGAGTCATCCTGCTCGTGCACGGCTCGTACCGCCAGGTGATCGAGTTGTTGCGCGACCTGTTCGGCGTGTCGCTGAGCGTGGGCACGATTCACACCTGGATCGAGCACGCCGCGCAACGCGCAGCGGGGATCAACCGGGCGCAGGATCTGTCGCGCGTTCGCGTGGGCCTGCACGACGAGATATTCCAGGGCAACCAGCCCGTGCTCGCCGGCATCGACGCCGCCTCGACTTACTGCTACCTGCTGCAGGTCGTCGAGCAGCGCGATGCCGACACCTGGGGCGTGCACCTGCTGGACGCCGCCAAGCAAGGGCTCGACCCCGACTACACGGTGGCCGACGCCGGCGACGGGCTGCGTGCCGGCCAGGTCGCTCCCTGGAGCGACAAGTCCTGCCACGGCGACGTGTTCCACGTTCGCCAACAATGCGAGGCGCTGACCAACGTGCTCGCGCGCCAGGCCAAGGGCTGCGCCTCCCGGCGCGAGGCCCTCGAACTCGCGATGACCGCGGCC
>FSZS01000176.1_pt1 | contig 18295 bp, 11 predicted proteins | sample 1638881 | NCBI WGS metagenome assembly FSZS01 (sample SAMEA3914813, study PRJEB12502) | metagenome | biome: forest; material: soil | place: Canada | collected 2011-07-07 | depth 0.3 m
AGCTTGGCGATGATCTGGGCGGCGGGGATGGACACGCCTGTGCGCTCGTATTCGGCCAAGGATGCGTCGCAACGAGAAGCGAAATCGGTCTGAACGCGCCGGTACTCAACGGCGTTGCGCACGGCGACCTCGACGAAGTCGGTCAGCGTTTCGCCAGGGCGCAGCACAGCATCGAGGCTGGCACGTAACTCGGTCTCGACACGGACTTGGGGAATTACAGCGTCTTTCATGACCGCATCGTAGTGCAAACGCACTACGAACTCAACCCCCTATGCGCGGCTGGACTGTTCGGATGGTTTGAAACGCTCCGAAGCTGCAGCTCGCGACAGGCAGGTTGTGGCCGACTTCAGCTGTCGTGGGTTCATGCCGAAGTGGCACCCCATACACGTCGCGTGGCCGGCATGATTTTGAAGCCTGCGTCGGCGTCAGCTTCGTCCAACGTCGCCCAGTATGCGGTCGTCGGACGCTACAAGACCGCACGGGGCGTCTATGCGTGCATCTCTGGGCGTCGCAGATACGGCTGTTCGGTCGGTCAGCGGAAAAGTGGTCGGTGCCGACAAACGCCCTAAATGCGATTCGTACGTGTCATGCTGGGCCGCCATCTTCCTCGTCCAGTTGACGACGCATTGGTCGCAGTAGGGCGTTCGCTACACTGACGCCATCCCAGCATCGCCGGTCTCCCATGGATTTCGACTCGCGCCCCGCCGGCGCGCTTCAGCGCAGAGTCGTCGTTGCTCTCAGCGTCCTGCTGATACTGACGGGCCTGGCCCTTATACCGTTCGCGGGAACCATGCTGGATCCCGTACCCGCGGCCTCTGGCCTCTACGGTGCCGCGTCCGCATCGATCGACCTCGCGACGTTCCTGTTGCTCGCGGCCAGCCCCCCACAGCAACGAGCAAATCACATCCTCGCGGGCGCCTTCCTGTTCGCGGGTTCCATGGCTTTCATGCATCTGCTGACTTTTCCCGGCGCCGTCCTGCCAGGCAAACCGCTGTTGGGTGACGGGAAGGCGGTCGGATGGCTGTTCAACGCCTGGCACGCTGGCTTCCCGATTGGCGTCGTTTGCGCGGTGGCCGCACAGAAACGACCGGTATCGACAACGACCGCAAACCCGTTTCGAGCTGAACTAATGGCCTTGGCGGCCGCGATCGTGACCAGCGTGGTCTGCCTCAGCGTCACTACGTCACCGTACCAGCCTGGCACGACGGGCGTGCGCTTCTCAATGCTGAGCACTTCCGCGAGCTATGCATGTGCGTTTATCTCTCTGGCAGGACTCGCGCTGATCTACCGTTCCGGCTTGGCCAGGCGCTCGCTGTTCCTCTGGGTGAGCCTGGTGATGGTCGCGGACACGGTCGGCCTGGTCGTCGGCACCGTCGGAGGCGCGCGCTATACGGTGGGCTGGTATGGCCGGAGAATAGAGGGGGTGCTCGCGTCCTTGATCGTGTTGGCGGTCCTGTCCGTTCACTTCAGGGCGATGCAGGCCGAACTGGTCGCGACCGTAAGCAGCCTGCGCTCGCGCACCGACGCATTGCAGGCGGAAAGCCAGCGCCGCGAGCACGCCGAGCGCATGCTGCTGCAATCGCAGAAACTCGAGGCAGTCGGTCAGCTTGCCGCAGGCCTGGCGCATGACTTCAATAACCTGATGCAGGTGGTCGTGGCCCGGCTCGAGGTGCTGCGTCGACGGGTCGGCTCGCAGTCGGAGGAGGACGTCCAGGCGATCCGGCGCGCCGTCGCGAAGACGGAGGGGCTGACTCGACAGTTGATGCTGTTCACCGGACGCCGGCGCGCCCAGCCGGTCGCCGTCTCGCTACCAAGCATCATGCCCGTACTGATCCAGATGCTGCGTCCACTCGTGCGCTCCGACATCGAGATCGAACTCGACGTGCCATTCGACACGCCGCCGATCTTCGTCGATCGCGACGAATTCGAGGTGGCGGTGACCAACATCGTCGCCAACGCGCGCGACGCGATGCCCAACGGTGGCGTCATCAGCATCGCCGCGACCCGGCGAGACGGCAAGGACGTCGTCATACGCATCACGGACAGCGGCACGGGAATCGCGCAGGACGTCATCGACCGCGTCTTCGAACCATTTTTCACGACCAAGGCGCCCGGCAAGGGTGCGGGGCTCGGTCTGAGCCAGGTCTACGCCTTTGCCCGCAGCAGCGCCGGCGCAGTCGATATCTCAAGCATCCTGGGTCGGGGGACGACGATCACGCTTCAGCTGCCGATCGCCACCGATAGCGCGATGCCCGCCAATGAGGCAGAACCTTCCGCTCCGACCGCGCTGCAGCGCAGCGGCACCATCCTGCTGGTCGACGACAGCACGGACGTTCGAGATTCGACGTGCATGCTCTTGGAGCACGCCGGCTACGCGGTTCGCTCGGCAGGTTCTGCTCGCGAAGCCCTCGCGTTGATTGATGCAGGCTTCAGTCCCGACATGGTGATCTCGGACATCGTCATGCCGGGAGACATGGACGGACTCGGCCTAGCTCGCGAGATCGCCGCACTCCGTCCCGGCATGAAGGTCGTGCTCGCGAGCGGCTACAGCGTCGCGACAGATCAAGCCCGCGACGAAGGCCTTCGCGTGCTCCAGAAGCCGTATTCGATGTTCGATCTGCTGCATACCCTTGACGAACTGTGATGACGTGGTTCTCGCCGAGTACGGAAGACCTCGACGGCCGCGCGTCCGGTCTTCTTCGCACCGCGAAGCCCTCCGTCGCCGAGTTGTCCCCGATCTAGCCGGCTCGACCCATGCTGAATAGGATGCCCAGTTCGTCTTAACGGTCCTAGAAGTAGCCGCTGGCGTACTGTGCCTTGAGCCGAGCGGCGCCTCAGGGTGCTGGATTGACGCGCCGTCACACAGCCATCATCGACGAGTTGACCGCGAGCTACGACCTCCGATCCGCATTGATACGTGTGCCTCTCGATGCGAGCCGATGGACATGCGCGTCGCGGCTGCGCCTGGTCGAGCAGGTCGTGCGAATATTCGGCCAAGCCCTGGGCCATCACGACTACCCTTTATGCTCTCCAGAAGAGCCCTCGGTTAAATCCTGGCGCCGCGCTGGTTAAACTAAGTGCACCCGTTCGTTGAGACGGACGCCGAACGATCTTCGGGGAGGGGCCCGACGAGTGCTTCGCGGGTGTGGGCAGCTGCCCGTTCAGAAGGGATCTCCTCCATGGCAGGCCAAGTCGTCCATCCGTCTCTGTTCCCTGTGAATATCGCCGGGTCGCTCGCTAGCCACGTGGATTGGGCTCACACCACCTTAGGCCCTGTCCATGACTGGCCGCAGGCACTTCGATGCGCGGTGTCATTGGTGATGCGCGCGAAACAGCCTATGCTCGTGGCGTGGGGAACCGATCTGATCGCTCTCTACAACGACGCCTATGTCGAGATTCTCGGGAAGAAGCACCCGCAGGCTTTCGGCAAGCCGATGCGCGAGATCTGGGCGGAGGTCTGGGACCAGGCCAAGCCGATCAATGACGCGGTGATGGCGGGCGAGTCGCTTTGGTTCGAAAACATGCCGTTCGAGCTGGTCGGACGCGGGCAGGCCACACGAGGCTACTTCAGCTTCTCGTACACGCCCCTGCTCGACGACGACGGGAGCGTGGCCGGTCTGTTCTGCGCTGCCACCGAGACCACCCAGGCGGTACTCTGGCACGAGCGCAAGAACCAGGAGGTGGAGCGCCAGCGCCGCCTGTTTGAGCAAGCGCCGGGCTTCATCTGCACGCTCCAGGGGCCAGAGCACACCTTTGACTTCGTCAACGGATCCTATCGGCGCCTGTTCAGTCGGGAAAACATCGTTGGCCTGACCGTCCGCGAGGCGTTCCCCGAGTTGGAGGGCCAGGGCTTTTTCGAACTTCTCGATCAGGTCTATGCCTCAGGCGAGCGCTACGTGGCGCGAGCCGTACCCGCGAGCGTGCGCCTGCAACCACACGAGCCTGAACAAGCCTTCGTGCTCGACTTCATTTACGCGCCGATCCTTGACGAGACCGGCCGGGTCACAGGCATCTTTTGCGAAGGTCACGACGTCACCGGATCTGTGGAGGCGCGCCGCATGCTCGAAGAGCGAGAGGAGCAATTGCGCTTGGCCACCGAACACGCCGAGATCGGGCTTTGGGATGTCGACACGGTCAATGACACGCTCTACTGGTCACCCAGAGTAAAGGCTATGTTCGGCATCTCTCCCGGGCAACCCGTGTCGATGAACGACTTCTATGCGTATCTACATCCTGGGGATCGCGATCGCGTCGCTCATGCCTTCGCTGCGGCCTGCGATCCGCAGATTCGCGCCCTCTATGACGTGGAGTACCGCACCGTCGGCAAGGAGGACGATCGCATTCGATCCGTAGCAGCCAAGGGCCGCGCGTTGTTCGAGGCGGACGAGTGCGTACGCGTGCTTGGAGTAGCGATCGACGTTACGACCCGCAAGGCAATGGAGGATGCTCAGCGAGAAGCTGACCGTCGCAAGGACGAGTTTCTGGCCACGCTTTCGCACGAGCTACGCAACCCCTTGGCACCCTTGAGCAATGCCATCCACGTGCTGCAAAGGCGTCATCTCGGCGAGCAGGAAGGAAGTCTGGTCGACATGATGGATCGGCAGTTGCGGCATCTTGTCAGGCTCGTCGATGATCTGCTGGAGCTGTCCCGCATTAGCCGCGGAGCCATCGATCTGCAAATGGAGACGTTCGACCTATTGCGCGCGCTTGACATGGCACTCGAAGCCGTCGCTCCGGCGATTTCTGAGCGACGCCACGCCCTCTCGTTCGTTCGCTCGAGCGAACCTCTATGGATCCGTGGCGACGCCGTCCGCCTGGCGCAACTCATCGGCAACCTCCTGAGCAACGCTGCACGCTATACGCCCGACGGTGGTTCCATACGTGTGACCACCGGGGCATCAAACGGTCAAGCTTTCATTTGCATCGAAGACAACGGTCGCGGCTTCACCTCACAGGAACGCGATCGCATGTTCGACATGTTCGTGCGCAGTCCGGACTCTCCCGGGCTTGGCATCGGACTGGCACTCGCAGCACAGTTGGCAAGACTCCAGGAGGCGCGTATCGATGCCACGAGCGCCGGACCCGGGCTGGGCGCGGTGTTCACCGTCTCGATTCCGCTTGCTGTGGATGCACCGTTGACCCGACCATCGAGCGAGGACGCCCGGCCGGCCAAGGCGCGTAGACGAATACTCGTGGTCGACGACAACGTCGATGCCGCCGAGAGCCTGCGCCAGCTGCTCGAACTTGGCGGCCACGAGGTTCATGTCGTCACGAGCGGTCGACAGGCGATCGAGCAGTTCGCGCGGATCCGACCGCAGGTCGTGCTGCTCGATATCGGAATGCCCGACATGAACGGCTACGACGTCGCTCGAATGCTTCGCGCTGCTGCTCCCACCGCGAAGGACTTGGCGATCATCGGCTTGTCAGGTTGGGGCCAGCAGCGAGACCGCGAGCTCGGGCGTGCCGCCGGATTTGACGAACACTTGGTCAAGCCGGTGGCAGTCACGGATTTGGAGAGAGCGCTCGAATCAGCGAGCTGCAGCTGACGTTGAGCTGCCCGACGCCGTCGCGCGTCCTGACCGTACAGCCATCTTCCAACCGCTGCGCACACACTGGCGGCAGACGCCAAAGCGCCCCTTTCGGAACGGCCAGGGTGATCGGCCGCTTCTGGCCGAGAGTCGCCTAGTTCCGGGTTGAAGCTGCCCAGGCCCATCTCGACCTCGCGTTAAGCGTCGTGCGCAGCCGCAGTCCGGCACTGGCGACGCTAGCAGCGCGTTACCTGCTAGTCGAAGAGCGTGCCTCGCAAGCCAAGTTCGCGATCCCAGAACATCTTTTCCGCGGCGACCTCGTGGTCGAGCGTTTCGAGGGCTGGGCGTGGCGGCAGCTCGTACACGGGTTCTCGCCTGCCGAAGCGGCCGACCGCGATGGGCGCGAGCGAACGCACGCTGACTCGGCGCCTGCACCACGTGCTGGGCAAGACGCCGCTGTCATATTTCCAGGATCTGCGCATCGAGCGCGCGGTGCATCTGCTGCGCACTAGCAGCGCGAGCGTCGACCAGATTGCCGCGCAGATCGGCTACGCCGACGACGTGACCTTGCGCACTCTATTGCGACGAAAGTGGTCCGCGGGGTGAGAGAGTTGCGCGCATGCGCCTAGTCGGGGCAGGGCCGTAACGCCGGTCGTGGCGGCAAGGATCACAACCTAGGGGGCAGCCCGGCAACCCACCCAGCTCGATGTCCGGTTTGTCGATCGATTGGCGTCTGTCCCGATGTCGAACGATCCGACATGGCGCGAGCGGGCTCGCGACTCGGTGGCGGTGTCGATTCGACGACTCCATCGACAACCGAGGACATCATGAAACACATCGCGAACATTGGGGCCATGCTGGGGCTGGCCCTCTCTTGCGTCGGCAGCCACGCCGCCGCCAACGGGCTGGGGATCAACGGCGAGCTTGCCGCCAACCAGGAGATCACGTCCCCTTCCGGACGCGTGAGGCTCATCATGCAGCCTGACTGCAACCTCGTCGCCTATCAGCAGCCGAAGAACTCGGCCTACTGGGCCTCCAACACGGCCGGCAAAGGCAGCAGCTGCACGGCGCGGATGCAGGCCGACGGCAACCTCGTCGTGTACGACAAGTCAAACAAGGCGCTGTGGTCATCGGGTTCGGCCGGCCATCCGGGCACGACGCTCGGCCTGGGCGACGACGGCAACATCGTGCTCGCGGACGGAACGCGCGTGATCTGGGCGGCCAACAAGTTCGCCGACGAGGCTTGGTCGGGCTGCATGCCCAGCGGCAGCAACGACGTCGCGCGCGCCTGCTACGTCTTCCAGCCCGACGTCCAGCACGCCGAGACGGCCTATCCGAACATCCGGTTCAACCCGGGCGACACGATCCGCGTCGATGCGCAGGGCTGCGTGCAGACCGGCGGCCACGGCGCGACCTGGAAGGACTACGTCAACCCGCAGGGCGACAACTCGGGCACGCTCTATCACGGGGAAATCATGATCCCGGGGGTCGTTCCGCACCTGTCGCCGGTGTCGTCGTTCAACGGCAAGACGCTCGAGTTCCCGGGCAACGTCGATCCGCACTTCGCGTACCTGACGCTGGGCTATGTCGACGACGACTACTCCGACAACGGCTACTACAAGCACGACGACGGGAACAACAACCAGTGCAAGGGCAAGGGCCCGGCAAGCGTGAAGCTGACGATCACGCCCAACGGCACGAACTTCACCATCTCGCCGAAGTTCCAGGTGCTGACCGTGGTCTACGCGCCGCCGGGCTGCACCTCGACCAGCGCGCTCAAGTGCGGTGGCGTCAGCTCGATCGACTACGGCGCCGGCAGCACGACCGGCACCAAGGTGTCGACGAGCCAGAGCTTCAAGGTCGACGACACCGTCACGGTGAGCAGCGGCGTCCAGGACGTCGCGAGCTTGTCGCTGTCGGCGGGATTCACATCGACGGATTCGAGCTCCACAACGCAGACCGTCTCGAAGGCGGCCAACTACGACCTGAAGATCAACGGCAACCAGGATGGCGTCGACCACGACTACGACCAGATCGTGGTGCTACTGAACCCGGATGTCGCCGTGCGCGCCGCCGGCAACAGCATCCAGTGGTTCGCGGGCTATACGCCGCCGTCGGCCTTCGTGCAGTCGCTGCCGGTGACCTGGCTGAAGCATCGTCCCGCGCTGCCCTGCAACAACTCGGCGCCGACGCCCAACGACCAGATGCCCTGCAGCATCGCCACCGAGCTGCAGAAGCACGGCTTCAACGAGACCGACTACGCCGTCCTTCTCGCGCGCGACCCGTTCGCCAACGGCTCGACGGCGCTCTCCGCGCGCTATGTCCCGACCGCGTACAGCCTGGCCTACGAGCCGGCCGACCAGTCCGCCGACTGCAACGGCGGCATCTGCGCCTGCCCGCAGACGACGGTCTCGCTGAAGGACGAGACGGACGGCGACAGCGGCCAGCAGTACCAGGATTCGTTCACGATCGGCCTGCAGGCCAGCGCCGGTGCGCTGATCCTGAGCCTGAAAAACTCCGAGAACTTCACCTGGACCAACAGCTCGAGCGTGGACTACACGACCGCCGCGACGCAGACCGCCAGCCTGTCGATGACCTGCGCCTCGCCCAGCTACAACGGCAAGCCGTTCATGCAGGTGTACTGGGACACCGTCTACAGCTCGTTCCTGTTCGTGCCTGTCGACTTGCCGGATTCGCAGCTGATGGCCAAGGGCACGATCCTCAGCAAGGCCGGCAAGCCGCTCGCGCACCAGCAAGTCGACCTGACCTTGTCCAACGGCAAGGTCTTCCACACAGTGACCGACCTCAAGGGCGTGTACCGCATTCCGAAGCCGCATGCGCCGATGAACATGGGCGGCACCGGCCAGCTGCGCGCGGGCGGCGCCAGCAAGACCATCCCGCTGGGCACCCAGGCGCTGCAGAACATGAGTGCCGCCTGAGTTAAGGCTCGCATTGACACCCCGGACCCGGCGGCGGCGGCGCGAGCCGCCTGCGCCGGGTCATGTCATTTCGGCTCGCCGCAGGCCAGTTCGGTCATGCTGACGACGATCTTGAGGTGTCCCGCGTTGACGGCCGTGTTGAGCGCGGTCAGCGCCTGCTCGCTGAGCTGCAGCTGCTGGTTGGTGATCGGCTTGTTGACGGTGGTCTTCGGCGGCGTGCTGCCGCAGTCCGACCGATGCTCCAGCAGCTGCGGCTGACCCGTCGCATGGACGGTGCCGTCGTCGTCGACCTTGACGATGTAGGCCGACACGTCGCTGGCGTCCAGCAACAGCTTCTTCAGCTTGGCCTCGACCTGCGCCTTGGTCAAGCGCGGCAACTTCGTCTTCACCGCGCCGGTGGCGTGCGCGCTGGACAGCGACACAATCAGGCCGGCGATCAACGCGGCGGAACGGACGATTCGGAAAGCGGTGCGATGGGACATGGTTGAGCGCGTTGGACGCGAGAGTGGGAGTCAAAGAATCAGCACGCAAGCGGACAACGCGCCGCGCGGGCAGGCGGTCGTCGCGGCGGCCTCGCGGGCGATGGTCGCCCACGAGGAACCCGCGGGAAACGAGGACACGTAGGCGTCGAGCGCCGCGGCGAACGCCGATTCGGCGGCCGGCGTCCGGTCGCGGTGCCAGGCGAGTGCGTCGAGATAGAGCGCGTTGCGCTGGCGCAGCGGATGGTCGGCATGCAGGCCGGCCTCGAGCAATTGCCGCGCTTGCGAATGGGCGTCCTGCGATTCGCCGGCCAGGCCGCGTTCGCGCGCAAGGCAGCCGACCAGGTCCAGCGTGGCGGCGCGTTCGACGCGCTGCCCGGCCTGGAAGCTCGCCTGGTCGATGGCGACGCGGCGCAGCTCGTCGAGCGCAAGATCGAACTCGCCGTCTCGCGCCTTCGCTTCAGCGAGATAGCGGCGGGCGCGCAACACCTCCATGCTGTGCGCCGCGTAGCCGGCCGCCTGGAGGCCGGTGATCACCTCGGCCAGTTCGCGCTGCGCCGCCTTCGCGTCGCCCTGCAAGAATAGCGCGCGCGCATGCGCCTGCCGGGCCAGCACGGGCTCGACGTCGCGGCTGTCGTCGCTCGCTATCGCGAGCGCCGATTCAGCCGACTGCCGCGCGCCGATGGCGTCGCCTAGCGCAAGCTGGGCGGTCGCCAGCAGCCGCAGCTGTTCGGCCTGTTCCGGTTTGGCCGGCGTGTGGGTGAGCAGCTCGCGCAATTCGTCGCGTGCCCTCGCATAGTGGCCTTCGTCGAGGTCGAGCACGGCCTCGGTGCGCCACAGGTCGATGCGGTCGGACAGTCGAAGGGTCGCATCGCGCCCGATGTCGAGCGCGCGATCCAGCGCCTCGCGCGCGGCGTCACCCTGCCCAGACTGGCGCGCCACGATCGCCAGGTTCAACAACGCGAGTCCGGTCTGGGCGTCGCGCGCGCCGAAGCCTTCGGCGCTCTCCGTCGCCGCTTGCTTCATCCAGGCCAGGCCGTCGGCACCGCGACCGCGGCGCAACGCGATGTTGCCGAGCACGGTGTCTGCGTACATCCGCGCCTTCGCGCAGTCGCGGCCTTGCCGGCAGTCGCGCAGCACGGTTCTCGCGAGGGTGTCGGCGCCGTCGTTGTCGCCGTGCTGCAGCCGCAGGTCGGCCACGCGGGCGCGCGCCTTGTTCAGCGCGCCGTCGCCGGGCGGCGCGTTGGCTTCGAGCAAGGCGAGCGCGTCGCGCTGGACGGCGGCCGCGTCGTCGGCATCGCCCAGCCGGCCGCGCATCCGGCCGAGTTCTGCCAGCAATTCGCCGCGCAGCCGGGGCTGGCCGGCGAAGCCGCTGCGGGCGCGCCGGATGGCGCCGGCGATCATCTGGCGACCCGTCGGCTCGATCTCCGGATGGTTCTCGTCGACTTCCGCGTCCTCAACCAGGTCGAACATGAAGTCCCGCACCGCCTCGGCACGCTGGCCCTGCTGCAGGCTGGCGACGTGCTGCTGCCAGGCCATTGCCCCGAGCGTCACTGACGTGACGACGCCGCAGGCGGCCACGAGGGACGCGGCGCGATGGCGCCGGACGAACAGGCGTCCGCGATGCCACGGCGTCTGCGGCCGGGCACCAATTGGGAGATGCGCCAAATGGCGCCGGATGTCGTCGGCGAAGCGCTCGACGGAACCGTAGCGTTCGGTCGGCGACTTGCGCAGGGCCTTCAGCACGATGGTGTCGAGATCGCCGCGCAACGCGGCGCGCAGTTGGCCGGGGTCACGCAGGCCGCGCACGCGCGCCGCCTCCTTGTCGATGGCGCTGCCGCTGGGCGGCACCGGATCGACATGGAGCACCGCATGCACGGCGTTCGCGAGCGAGTGATCGGACGTGCCGTAGGCGCTGGCGCCGCAGAGCAGCTCGTACAAGAGCACGCCCAGCGAATACACGTCGGTGGCCACCGAGACGGGCTTCCGGTCGATCTGCTCCGGCGCGGCGTAGCGCGGCGTCATCGCGCAGCCGGCGTCACGCGTGAGCGTGCTCGCGGCCGCGGCGTTCGCGTGGTCGTCGAGCAGCTTGGCGATGCCGAAATCCAGCAGCTTGACGTGCCCGTCGTCGTCGACGAAGACGTTGGCGGGCTTGATGTCGCGATGCACAATCAGGTGCTTGTGCGCGTGGTCGATGGCTTCCAGCACCTTGAGGAACAGGCGCAGGCGCTGGTCAATCCCCCATCGGCGCGTGTCGCAGAACACGTGGATTGACTGCCCGTCGACATGCTCTAGCACGATGAAGGGCTGGCCCGCGGGCGTGACGCCGGCATCGTAGAGCCGCGCGATGTGCGGGTGCTCGAGGCGGGCAAGCACGTCGCGTTCGCGCTCGAAGCGCTCGGCGTCGTGGCGCGTGCCGAGCGTCCAGAGCGGCATCTTCAGCGCGACCGCGCGACGCGGGCCGCCCTCGTCGCGTTCGGCGAGCCAGACCGTGGCCATGCCGCCGCGGCCGAGGAGGCGGAGCAGCCGATAGGGGCCGACCCGAGCGCCTTCCCGGGCCACCGCTGCTTCGGGCTCGAATGCGGCCAGGCGCGGCCCTTGCGCCATGAAGTTGATGCGCTTGTCGGGCGAATATTGCGCGAGCATCTCGCGCAACCGCGGCGCGAACGGTCGATGGTGCGGCGGCAGCGCCGCCAGCCAACGCTCAACATCGCCCGCGGCGAGATCCATCGCCTCATCGAGCAACCTGCTGAGCGTGGAGATGTCGGCGGTGCTGAGGGGCATGTCGGTGGGGCGAAGATCGGCGGGGTGGCTGCGCTGGTACGGACGTCGAACGGCGCCCGGACCGGACATCGCGCGTCAGGTGGCCAGGGCGGCCTGCAGGATCAGCCGCGCCTTGTCCCAGTCGCGTCGCACGGTGCGCTCCGTCAGCCCGAGCACGCTGGCGATCTCGCTCTCGCTGTAGCCGCCGAAATAGCGCATCTCGACGACGGAGGCCAGTCGCGGTTCGACCTTCTCGAGCGTGAACAGCGCCTCGTGGACGTCGAGTACCTCGATTTCTTCCGGGCCAATGGGCGGCAGGCCTTGGGTATCGAGATCCACCCGCTTCAAGTCGCCTCCGCGTCGCAGGGCTCGGTGCTCGCGCACCGAGTCGACGATCACGGAACGCATCACGTGCGACGCGTAGGCGAAGAACGCCCGGCGATCTGCGATTCCCAGCTCGCCCGAATTGGCGAACCGCAGGTAGGCCTCGTGGACGATCGCCGTGGTTTCAAGGAACGTGTTGCGGCCGCCGTCGCGCAGCCGAGCACGAGCCAGCTTCCGCAGCTCGGAGTACGCGGACTCGAAGAGACGGTCGCGGGCGCTTCGGGTTCCCGTGCCGACTTCCTCGATCAACTGAGTGAGACTGAGCATGGCGTGTACGCTGTTACCTGCGTACATACGCAGACCGTCATACCCTAACCTGTATTCATGTCTTCGACGATCCCTCTGATTGGGGCATGTCGATGCCGACGTCGCGCGGTGCGGATCGGACGACTATTTCGCGCACCTGCTCAATCGCAGACGCCCTGGTTACTGCGAGAGTCTTCATCGGCTCTGATAGAACCCCATCGCAATGCTGCCATTCCTGAGCAGACACCGAGTACGCGTACTTCAGCGTCTGATAGCGGTCAGCGCGTCGGCTCGCCCACATAGCAACGAAGAGCTGCGGAAGATTCGCGGGAATTCGCGGCCATGCCCAGCGCTTTGCTTCAATGTCCAAATTCACCGTGAGGTCCGTGGTGTAGGCGACATCGATGGCTCGACGCCCTTGGTGGCAGTCGAACCGGCCCCGGAAAGACGCTCCAGCGAGGCCGAAGGGTTTGAAGGCATTCTTCAGGTTATGGAAGCAGCTCGGATGATGGCCGCAATGCTTATAGTGGATCTCGAATACCTCCTGGCTGCATGGTGTCGGAGGACGTCATGGCGCCCCACGTCATCCCTGACGATCGTCAACATCGGACGGCTGGCTTAGACCAAAGCGTGTCTTCGACGCTTGCTCGGCGGGAGCATTGGCGACGCTAGAGATGGCCCCTCGCGGCGTTCTCCTACGGCGAGCCGACCAGCGCGAGGCCGTCGGGGAAGCCCACTTTCGCTGCGCTCGTTACCTAAGCTCGTAAGTCGTCACCTCGAATCGCGTCAGGGTGTTCTGCCCGAAGCACATCGTGATCGGCACGTCACTGGCGTCGCGGCCACGGGCCATCACGATGCGGCCGATGCGCGGGATGTTGTGGCGTGCATCGAACGTGTGCCACTTGTCGCCGAGAAAGACCTCGAACCAAGCGCTGAAGTCCATGGGGTAGGGCACCTCAGGGACGCCGATGTCGCCGAGGTAGCCGGTGCAGTAGCGCGCCGGGATGTTCATGCAGCGGCACAGAGTGATCGCCAAATGCGTGAAGTCGCGGCAGACCCCCGTGCGCTCGCGGAATCCGTCGAGCGCCGTCCGAGTGGGACGCGCCAGCTTGTAGTCGAAGCGCAGATGGTCGTGCACGAAGTCGCAGATCGCCTGCACCCGGCCCCAGCCCATCGGCGTGTTGCCGAACCGGTTCCATGCGAACTGCATTAGCTCGCTGTCGACCTCGCAGTAGCGGCTAGCTAGCAGGAATTGCAGCGTGCTCACCGGCAAGTCGCAGGGGTCGTGTTGATAGGCGCACCAGTCGGCCTGGTCGGGCAGGCCGGAGTCGTGGACGACTGCTTCGTTGGTGAACCGCACGGATCTGGAGCCCCAGGGCACATTGACGCGGCCACAATGGTTGCCGAAATGGTCGATGTAGTCCTCGACCTCCACGGGCGGGCTCAGGGTGAACGCTTCAGGAGTCTGGAGGTCGTCCTTGCGGGAAGGGTGAACGCGCAAAAGGTGGATGAGCGCCATCGGCGCATAGACCTCGAGCTCGATGTCGAAGCCGATTTTGATGAGCATTTGCAGGTTGTCAGACGAGTTTCAAGGCGTGCAGGCCGCATTGGCCTGCGTGTGCGGGGCGGTGATAGAACGCTTCATAGTGCTCGACACGTTGGCCGTTGATCCGACGGTTGGGCGGCCGACGTTGCTGCGGTGGCGCTCAGGGCCGGCAAGATTAGACAGATCCTTGGAGAATTTCGGCAGGGATGCCATACGAGGCTTCTTGTCGTCCGGCCACGCAAGTCAAGCGCGTGGCGTAGCAAGCGGGCCGCCCGGGCGGCTGCTTAATACGGATAAGCAGCGGCGGGCGAGCGGCGATCTACCGAGCCTGGCATTTCAAGCCAAGCACGGCTCGCCGCGCAGCGGCCGGGAAGGCTACCGGGCATCCGCGCCTCAGTACGTTTCGTCCGCCGTGACGTCGCGCTCGAGCCCTGCCGACTGATTCCCGGCTAGCGTTTCTTCAATCCCTCAAACCATGCCGCGTAGGGCGTGTTTCGCGCCATCTCGTGGTCGTAGTCCAGCGCGCCGGCGAACCACCAGGCTCGCCTCGCTCCCCAGCGCGCGCTTAAGGGCCTCGACCTCGGCGCGGCCCGGGCCGCCATCACGCCGCGATGAGTGCTTCGGGAAAATCGCAACGGAGCGAGCTCCGGAATCGACAGCCGCCACAGCCTGCCGCGGACGATGAAAATGGCGGCCGTCATGCGTCGACGAATGGCGCGCCGGCTTTAGCGCGAGGCCCTTGTGGCTCGGACCGCGGCGTTGGGCGCTTCACCCTAATGCGGGACGGTATGCGGCTTGCCTCGAAGCGGGGCCGAGCCCATACCTTTCAAAGCGCCATGCCCTCAAAATGCCGCGTCCTCGTCGCCGACGACAATCGCGACGCCGCCGACTCGCTCGTCGGGCTGCTCCAAGCTTGGGGTCACCACGCGCACGCCGCCTACGACGGCGAAGCAGCCTATGAGGAGTTCGTTTGCTTCCATCCGGACATCGCCATCTTGGACGTTCAAATGCCGCGCATGGACGGATGCTTGGCCGCTGCCCGCATGCGCGTCCACGATCGCCCGCCCGGGCTCATCGTCTCTCTTACCGGGCTTGGCCATGATCAGGAGCCGATGAAGTCGCATGGCGACGTCTTCGACGAACACCTGAGCAAACCTTGCGACCCCGACGAGCTGGAGAAGCTCCTCCGTCGATGGCAAGAGGCGGCAAGGGTGCCGCCTGGCGCGTAGGCAGGAGTATCGGCTTGGCGCGCCGCCCCAGAGGCAGCGCCAGCCGGAACACGCTTCCGAGGCCGGGGCCCTCGCTTCGGGCTCGCGACGAGCCTGTCAAAGGGCGATGCGCTTCGCCACAGCCAATCCGATGCCATGGCGGACACTTCGATAGCTGCGCCCCGTCTCCGACGATAACCGAGATCTCGATCCGGCACCCGGGGGGTATTTGGAGGCGTTCCTGAGAAGGTTCGCGGCCGCTTGCGACGGCATCGCGGGCCGCAGTCCAGCGGGGGCGGCTGCGTCATGCGAGTCATGGACGCTTCCCGAGCGAGAAATCCAGATTGCCCGCGTCCTGCGGCCATTGGGAGTCGGCAGGATGCCTCGCGCGCAGGTCGAGCGTGCCGGCCAGTTGCTGGACTGCACTCGAAAACGGTCTATCGGGTGCGCACTCGTTTTCATGCGCGACCCGTGGCTCGTCGTTGCTACCCTCTCGCCTCGGCCGACTCAAGGGCCGCACCGCGTGGTACCTCAGCTCGAGGCTGACGTGGTCGAACGCGGCTGCCGTGCCAACGAGAGCTTGCAGATCGGACCCTCGATACCTACAACGAGGTTCGCCGCTGCCTCGCGGTCGGCCTGAAGGCGCCGGCGCGCAACAAACGCTTCCAGGCCCTGCAGGTCGAGTGTTGAATCGGCTAACCCGAGGCCTGCGGAAGCCATGAGCCGTCTTAGCAGGTTGCTCGATATGCCGCGCCGCGAGCTGATGCCTTGTCTCGTAGCGTATGGGCCCCAAAGTCAACATCCCGACGAGCGACGCTTCAGCCTTCCCTCGTGCTGTCGATCTGATGTAGGCGGGCCGCAATGCGATTACTGACCATCTCTAGGAAGTGAGTTGAGGCCGGGCATTGGCATCGTTGCATGGATCGTTCGATCCAATGTAGCGTTTCCCGATATCCGTCCGCCTGGTGGGCGTCGGAGATGGGTGGCACAGGCGTTCTACCTACGCGAGCTACCCGTCGAAGGCGGCTCAGTAGCCCAAGGTAACGCGGCCCGACGAAGCTCCAGTCGCGGACCGACATGCTTAGGCGACGGCTTCGGTGAGTCGCGCGCGGATCCTCAACAGCGCCATCTGGCCCAGCGGGGTGATGCGCAGCAATCCGCCGTGCCAGTCCATCCAACCCAAAGCAACGAAGTCGTCGATATCGCTTTCTGGGATCCGGTTCGCGCGTCGCAACAGCAGCGCGTCAGCGGCGGCAGCGAACGCCTCGCAGGTTTGTTCGGTGATAGTCGGGGCAAGTTTAGTGGCGTGCATGGTGGGTCTCCCGCTGTGGTTGACAGCCATGTTGGACAGCGACTTGCTTTCTAGAAGTCGGCGAATCGCGCTCGGCGAAGTAGGAAACCTCCGACATAGGGGCTGGAGGAGCCCTGGGGCAGCAGCATGTGCTTTAACGCGCGCACGCGAGATGGCCCCGAGGCCTCCGCGACCGACGGATCACACGGACAGCTCGCTTCAGATAGTTGGATCCATCCCATCCTCCCGTGGAGGATGCACCGTGTCAGCCCGAGCCTCACGTCATCCGGCGCGGGTGAGGCGATGGATACGATGTCGGGAGCCATCAAGTCCCGCTTCGACAAGCTTGGCCAAGGCCTCCGCTTTGCCTTGGTTGCATTGAGGCTTGGTGGCTTGGGCTGTTCCCGGCAACGATCGCTCCCCGCTAGCGACGGGCCCGTTTTCATGCTCCGGGGGAGCCCGCAGACCTCAGCATCCAGGCCGAACTCGTGCAGGCTGCCTCGCTTGCGCGACACGGTCGACCAAAATCCGTCTGACGCCCGGCATCGCCTTGTTGACGGGCATGGTTGCCCATCACGCCGTCGCAATGCATCCCGCGTCGCTCGTAAGCCTACCGGCTCAGCAAGCGGCAGGTTCGCAAGTTGCCATAACGATGAGAGGGTGTAGCGCCTGGGAGAGCGTGCCTCTCTCGTAAACTGCCGCGCGGCAAAGTCTGCGTCCGTGCAGCTAGCCACGATGAGGATGAAGGCATGGTTGACAGAGACAGTACCCGCTTTACCCGTGTATCCACTGGCGTGGCGGGACTTGACTCGATCCTGGGTGGAGGGCTGACACCGTCGCGCATGTACTTGCTCGAAGGAACACCCGGCACCGGAAAGACGACATTCGGCTTGAAATATCTGATGGCAGGGGCTGCAGCGGGAGAGCCTGGCCTCTACATCACGCTTTCAGAGACGGCGCGTGAACTTCGTGCAGTTGTCGATTCTCACGGCTGGACGCTCGACGGCATAGAAGTCCAGGAACTGGGCAACGATATTGGCTTGATGGCAGAAGCTGCTCAGACCATCTTGCATCCGTCCGAAATCGAGCTTGGTGAGACGATCAAGGCCATGACCCAGGAGGTCGAACGACTGAATCCGCGGCGAGTTGTGTTCGACAGTCTGTCGGAGATGAGACTGCTTGCCCAGGACCCACTGCGCTATCGGAGGCAGATCCTCGCGATCAAGCACTTCTTCTCAGACCGCGATTGCACTGTGCTGCTCTTGGATGACAAAACCTCGGAGCCGACGGACCTTCAACTCCACAGCATCGCACACGGGGTCATTTCGCTCGAGCAAGAAGCTCGCGAGTTTGGTGCGGAGCGGCGCGCGCTCCGCGTCGTGAAGATGCGTGGCGTGAAGTTCCAGGGCGGATGGCACGACTTCATGCTGGACACTGGGGTAGTGGAGGTCTTTCCTCGCTTGATCGCCGCGGACCACCGCACGGATTTCGACATTCCGCTGGCAGCCACGGGGTCGCAACAACTTGACGCGATGCTGGGCGGCGGACTGCCAGCAGGAACAAATACGCTTCTGCTCGGCCCCTCCGGCGCCGGCAAGACGAGCACCGCTGTCAGGTGCATGCTATCGGCCCTCGAGAGAGGTGAGAACGCCGACTATTATTTGTTCGACGAAGGCGTCACGACTCTGCTGACACGCAGCAGAAACCTGGGAATGCCGCTCGACCAGCACATCGAGTCCGGGAAGCTGGTTATCCATCAGATCGACCCCGCGTCGCTTTCCCCGGGCGAGTTTGCGTCGCGCGTGGTCGGTGGCGTCGCCGACCGGCAAGCCCGTTTTGTTGGCATTGATAGCCTCAATGCGTACGTTCATGCGATGCCTGGTCAAAGCTTTCTCATGCTTCACATGCACG
>FSZS01000299.1_pt1 | contig 17584 bp, 19 predicted proteins | sample 1638881 | NCBI WGS metagenome assembly FSZS01 (sample SAMEA3914813, study PRJEB12502) | metagenome | biome: forest; material: soil | place: Canada | collected 2011-07-07 | depth 0.3 m
ACATGGATCTGCGCCATCTTCGATGCTTTATAGCTGTTGCCGAAGAACTACACTTCGCGCGCGCGGCTGAACGGCTGCATATTGAACAGTCGCCCCTATCGCGTGCAATCAAGGAATTGGAAGAAGACTTAGGTGTTCAGCTTTTCGTCCGCACTACACGCAGCACACGGTTGACTCGTGCAGGTAAATTGTTCATGGAGCATGTGCCGCGAGTCTTTACTGCCATACAGCAGGCACGCGACAGCGTGAAGGCTGCCGCCAATGGCTTTCACGGACAGTTGCGGGTGGCGCTCTCTGATGGCATCACGCCATCTCGTTTTTCCACCTTCTTGGCGTTGTGTCGTCAGGAGGAACCGGAAATCGAAATTCGATTATCGGAGATTCCGTTGGCGCAACAGATCAAAGGATTGCAAGACGACCTTTATGACGTGGGGTTTGCGCAGTCGAACGAGGTAGGCGATGGAGTCATCGCTGAAGCCATTTGGGAAGATCTGCTGATGGTGGCGGTACCGGCGCGACATCCGCTGCTGACCTTCAAACATTTGCCCTTAGAAGAAGTTCTACGCTACCCGCTTGTGCTTTGCGATCCGCAAGTCTGCGAAGGCCATGCTCGCCAAATTGATCGTGCACTACGGCGAGTGGACCAGGAGCCGCTGATTGCCGAACGGGTTGCCTCAATTGACCTGATGATGGCATTGGTGTCGGCGGGCTTCGCCTTGGGGGTGGTGGGCGCCTCGCAAATCGCGGCCAGTCGCGAGCCAGGAGTGGTCGCGCGGCCACTAGCGGGCCGCTCGCAGATGCTCACCACCTATCTGCTTCGTTTGAATAACGAACCTTCCGAGGCTCTGGCCCGTTTCATCGAAAGGGTCAACACCATCGAATCGCTATCAAGCAAGAAGCCTGATTTACCAGAGGAACCCGATACTTCGGAGGAAGTCGAGCCATGAATAAGATCATGCTGCTGATGCTCGCTGTGGCGATAACATCTTGCGGAAAATCCGCACCCACCGAGACGGTCGAATCCCTTGCCGCCAATCCAGAACGGTTGAAGGAATTGCGCCAACAATGCAAGACCGACCGCGCTAAGCTAGGCGACGAACTCTGCAACCGCGTGGCCGAGGCGACGAACCGGCGCTTCTTTGGTGACGGTAAGACGCCCTATAACCCACCGAAGGAATCTCCTAAGTTCTGATCGTTGCTGATTCGCGCGAAAAATCGATTTCTGAACACGATACGCCACGACCCGCCCTAGCTCGTGGCGGGTTTCGCTGATTCGCCCCTGCGCGAAATCTTGCTTTTTTATCGACATTTCTTCCGATAACGGTCTTTGACCGTCTCCTGACCTGGCCCGAATCTCACGGCTACGGCACGACTTTGTGCCGCATGTCGCGCAGGAGAAATCGGAGGCCAGGATGCAAGGTCAAGGCGTTCTGTTCGGGCAGGTCGGTGTCGTCTTCGGCATCGTGATTGCCGGTGTGTGGGTCGCTACACAATGGACAGCAGCCGCCCTGGGCTACCAGCTACGCCTTGGCTCGCCCTGGTTCGATTTCTTCGGTACGCCGATCTATCACCCCTGGCGGTTGTTCGAATGGTGGTTCTCCTACGATGCTTATGCGCCGCGCATCTTCGACACCGGCGGCGCGATCGCGGGTGTCGGCGGCCTAGTCGCAGTGGTGGTCGCCATCGCCATGTCGGTGTGGCGGTCACGCCAATCGAAGCTGGTCACGACCTATGGCTCGGCGCGCTGGGCCGAAGTCGCCGACATTCACAAGGCTGGTCTCGACAAGCCTGCCGGCGTGTTCCTCGGCCTGCATCGGGGCCAATACCTGCGGCATGAAGGCCCGGAACACGTCCTGACCTTCGCGCCGACGCGTTCCGGCAAGGGCGTCGGTCTGGTCATTCCTACGCTGTTGAGTTGGCCCGCGTCCGCCGTCATCCACGACATCAAGGGAGAGAACTGGCAGATCACGGCTGGCTGGCGCTCGCGCTTCTCGCACTGCCTGCTGTTCAATCCCACCGATCCGAAGTCAGCGGCCTACAACCCGCTGCTGGAAGTCCGACGCGGCGCGCATGAAGTGCGCGATGTACAGAACATCGCCGACATCCTTGTTGATCCCGAAGGCGCGCTGGAGCGCCGCAATCATTGGGAGAAGACTTCGCACGCACTTCTGGTCGGCGCCATCCTGCACGTGCTCTATGCGGGAACCGACAAGACGTTGCGCGGCGTCGCCAACTTCCTGTCCGATCCGGCGTGCCCGTTCGAGCTGACGTTGCACCGGATGATGACGACGAAGCATCTGGGCGATGCCCCGCATCCCGTCGTCGCATCGGCCGCGCGCGAAGTGCTCAACAAGAGCGACAACGAGCGGTCTGGCGTTCTCTCCACCGCCATGTCGTTCTTGGGCCTGTACCGCGACCCGACGGTTGCCGAAGTCACTTCGCGCTGCGACTGGCGCATCGCCAATCTGATCGCGTCCGAGCATCCCGTCTCGCTGTACCTGGTCGTGCCGCCATCGGACATCAGCCGCACGAAGCCGCTGGTGCGCCTGATCCTCAACCAGATCGGCCGCCGCCTGACCGAATCACTGGATGGCAGCGACGGCATCGCCCGTCGCCACAAGCTGCTGTTGATGCTCGACGAGTTTCCGGCGCTGGGCCGGCTCGACTTCTTCGAGACCGCGCTGGCGTTCATGGCCGGCTACGGCATCCGCAGCTTCCTCATCGCGCAGTCGCTGAACCAGATCGACAAGGCATACGGCCAGAACCATTCCATCCTCGACAACTGCCATGTGCGCGTGACATTCGCCACGAACGACGAACGCACCGCCAAGCGCATCTCGGAAACGCTGGGCACCGCTACCGAGTTGCGCGCGCAGCGCAACTACGCTGGCCACCGGCTCGCACCTTGGCTGGGCCACTTGATGGTGTCGCGGCAGGAGACAGCACGTCCGCTACTCACGCCCGGCGAAGTGATGCAACTCCCGCCGGACGACGCCGTGGTGATGGTGTCCAGCCTCGCGCCGATCAAGGCCAAGAAGTTGCGCTACTACGCCGACGCCAATTTCAAGCAGCGCGTGCTGCCGCCGCCCACGCTCGCAGCCGGGCGCTACGCCGATGCGCCACCGATGCGGCCCGACGACTGGGGCGCACTGGCGATCCCCGCCGTACCGACGGCGCCCGCCAATGTGGGCCCGGCCGGTGACGACACCGGCACCGCCGATGACGGAGGGCCGCGCCGTCAGCCGGAGCTATCCGAGGTCACCGAGTACCACCCAGAACAGGAGCCGGCAACCAACGACCTGATGCTGCTTGATGACGACGACGTGCCGCTGCCACTTCCGCGCCAGCTCGATCCGGCCATGCAACGCACGGCTCGGCTGGCGTCCCTCGATCAACACGACGGGATCGAGCTATGAGCCAGTACCGCCTCAACCTGTTCATTCCGCACGAGCACGCCAAGCGTCTCGACGAGCTGGCCGCCAAGAAAGGCGTGTCCAAGTCTTCCATCGTCGCGGCGGCGCTGGCGTCCTGGCTGTCGCCCGACGCGGGTGACCAGCGCGAAGCCGCCATCGCCAAACGGCTCGACCGGCTGACGCGCCAGTTCGAGCGGCTAGAGCGCGACCAGAACATCGAGATCGAGACACTGGCGCTGTTCGTCCGCTACTTCCTGACGGTCAGCACGCCGGTTCCCGAAGCCCATCAGGAAGCCGCCCGCGCACAGGGCAAGGCGCGCTTCGAGCAGTTCGTCGAACAACTCGGCCGCCATCTGATGCGCGGGCGCAGTCTGGTGCGCGACGTAGTTGAAGAGCTGCATCCCGACACCGCTCACCTGGACGATGCGGCGGCGCTGGCCGAGGCGCGGGAGCGTGCCTCATGAGCGCTGTGCCGCAGTCCTTCGTTACCACCTCGCTCGACCGACGCATCCGCATGTTGCGCACGGCGATGGGGCCGCTGATCGCCGCCGCGCTGGAAGACCCAGACGTGGTGGAAATCATGCTCAACCCCGACCGCACACTCTGGGTCGATCGCCTGTCCTCCGGCCGTGCGCCGCTGGGCGCGGAGCTTTCCGAGGAAGACGGCGAACGCATCATTCGCTTGGTCGCCGCACACGTTGGAGCAGAAGTCCATCGCGGCCAGCCGCTCTTGACCGCCGAACTGCCGGAAACCGGCGAACGCTTTGAGGGCATCCTGCCGCCGGCGGCGCCGGGGCCAGCCTTTGCGCTGCGCAAGCGCGCGGTCGGCGTGATCCCGCTGGAGCGCTATGTCACCGACGGGATGATGACCACCGAGCAGGCCGAGTTCTTGTGCCGAGCGGTGCGCGAGCGCCAGAACATCCTGATCGCCGGCGGCACCAGCACCGGCAAGACCACGCTCGCCAATGCCTTGCTCGCGGAAATCGCCGCCACGGGCGACCGTGTGTTGGTACTCGAAGACACCATCGAACTGCAATGCACGGCACGCGACCACGTGCCGCTGCGCACACGTGCCGGCGTCGTGTCGATGACCGAGTTGGTGCGCGCCACGATGCGGCTGCGCCCCGACCGCGTGATCGTCGGCGAGGTACGCGGTGGCGAAGCGCTGGATCTCATCAAGGTGTGGGGCACCGGCCATCCCGGTGGCATCGCCACCATCCATGCCGGCTCCGCGCTGGGCGCGCTGCTGCGCCTGGAGCAACTGATTCTCGAAGTGGCCGTGAACCCGCCGCGGGCACTCGTCGCCGAGGCTGTCAACGTCGTCATCCACATCGCCGGCCGTGGCCGTCGCCGCCGCATCGAGAGCATTGCCCGCGTCCTTAGCTTTGACGGCGTGGGTTATCGCCTCGCGGATGCGCTGGAGCCACCGCTTCCAGAGCTGCCGCTTTCTTCCTCGTCCCTCAACCCCTCTGGAGAACTGCCATGACGCAGATGCACGCCCCTGCTTTCCGTATTTCCGTAAATCCGGCCTCAATCCTCGCTCGCCTGCGGTGCCTGGCCGGCCCCGCATATCACGGCCTGCTGCTCGCTGCTGTCATGCTGATGACGGCCGGCACGGCGAAGGCATCAGGTTCGTCGATGCCCTGGGAAACGCCGCTGCAATCCATCCTCGACTCCATCCAGGGGCCAGTCTCCAAGATTATTGCCGTCATCATCATCATTTCGACCGGCCTGGCACTGGCCTTCGGCGATACCAGCGGTGGCTTTCGCAAACTCATCCAGATCGTTTTCGGCCTGTCCATCGCGTTCGCGGCATCGAGCTTCTTCCTGTCGTTCTTCAGCTTCTCCGGCGGGGCCGTTGTATGAGCACGGCCAATGATCTTCCAGGCTTCGAGGTGCCGCTGCATCGCTCACTGACCGAGCCGATCTTGATGGGCGGTGCGCCGCGCACCGTGGCAATTGCCAACGGCACGCTGGCCGGCGCCGTGGGATTGGGCCTGCAACTCTGGATTCCCGGTGCCGTGCTCTGGATTACCGGCCATTCGCTCGCCGTGTGGGGTGCGCGCGTGGACGCCCAGTTCATGCAGGTGTTCGCCAGGCACCTCCGGCACAAGCCACTGCTAGACGTGTGACGGGAGGCCGCCGCGATGCTCAACCTCGCTGAATACCGCCATCGTCCCGCGCTGCTCGCCGACTGGCTGCCGTGGGCCGGCCTGATCGCGCCCGGTATCGTGCTCAACAAGGACGGCTCGTTCCAGCGCACCGCACGCTTTCGCGGGCCTGATCTGGACAGTGCGACGCAAGGCGAACTGATCGCCACCACGGCGCGACTGAACAACGCGCTGCGCCGGCTTGGCGCGGGTTGGGCGCTGTTCGTCGAAGCCGAACGGCGGCCGGCGGCGGACTATCCGCACTCGGATTTTCCCGAGCCGTTGTCCTGGCTGGTGGACGAGGAGCGCCGCGCGACCTTCGAGGAATCCGGCCACCACTTCGAGAGCGGCTACCACCTCACGCTGCAATACCTGCCTCCGGAAGAATCACGCGCCCGTGCGGCCAAGCTGCTCTACGAGAACACGCCGACCGCTGGCGTGGACTGGCGCGAGCGCCTAGCCGCGTTCGTCGCGGAAACCAGTCGCATCTTCGATCTGCTCGACGGCGTGATGCCGGAAATCGACTGGCTCGATGACGCCGACACGCTGACCTATTTGCACGCGACCGTCTCAACGCGGCGCTATCGCGTCGGCGTGCCGGAGGTGCCGTTCCATCTCGACGCACTGTTGGCCGACATGCCGCTGGTCGGTGGCCTCGCGCCCATGCTCGGCGACCAGCACCTGCGCGTCGTCACCGTGCGCGGCTTTCCGACCTCGACCTGGCCGGGGATTCTGGATGACCTCAACCGGCTCGGTTTCGCCTACCGCTGGTCAACCCGGTTCCTTTGCCTCGACAAAGCCGAGGCCGAGAAGGAGTTGGGCCGCCTGCGTCGCCAGTGGTTCGCCAAGCGCAAGAACGTCCTTGCGCTGCTACGCGAAACGATCTTCCAGCAGGAATCGCCGCTGGTCGATACCGACGCCAGCAACAAGTCGGCCGACGCCGATGCCGCCATGCAGGAGCTGGGCAGCGATCAAGTCGCCTTCGGCTTCGTCACCGCGACCGTGACTGTGCTCGATAGCGATGCCGACACGGCCGACGAGAAGCTGCGCCAAGTGGAGCGCGTGATTCAGGGCCGGGGCTTCGTGACCATCCCCGAAACCCTCAATTCGGTGGAGGCGTGGCTGTCGTCGGTGCCGGGCAACGCCTACGCCAACGTGCGCCAGCCCATCGTCTCGACGCTGAACCTCGCGCACCTGATGCCGGTGTCGGCGGTGTGGGCCGGACCGGAGAAGAACGAGCATCTCGACGGCCCGCCGCTGATCGTCACCCGCACCGAAGGCGCGACGCCGTTCCGGCTGGTGACGCACATCGGCGACGTGGGCCACACGCTGATCGCCGGCCCGACCGGCATGGGGAAATCTGTCCTGCTCGCCACGCTGGCCATGCAGTTCCGCCGCTATCCCAGCTCGCGCATTTTCGCGTTCGACATGGGCCGCTCGATGCGCGCAACGGCGCTCGGCCTGGGCGGTGAGTATTACGACCTCGGCGCCGACGGTGCGATCGCATTCCAGCCGCTCGCACGCATCGACCAGGAGAGTTATCGCACCTGGGCCGCCGAATGGGTCGAAGGCCGATTGCTGCACGAAGGCATCGCCGTTGGCCCGGACGAGAAAGCGTCCATCTGGTCGGCGCTCGGCAGCCTTGCCGGCGCGCCGCCCGAACAGCGCACGCTCACCGGCCTGTCGGTACTGCTGCAATCGAACGCGCTGCGCCAAGCGCTCGCGCCTTACGTGCTTGGCGGCGCGCACGGCAAGCTGCTCGACGCCGATCACGACCGCCTGGGCGCGGCCGACGTGCAGTGCTTCGAGATGGAGGAACTGATGCACAGCAAGGCTGCGGTGCTGGCCGTGCTGGGCTACCTGTTCGCGCGCTTCGATGAGCGGTTCGACGGTGCGCCAACGCTGCTGATCCTCGATGAATCCTGGCTGTTCCTCGATGACCCGGTTTTCGCGGCACGCATTCGCCAGTGGCTCAAAACGCTGCGCAAGAAGAACGTCAGCGTCATCTTCGCCACGCAGTCACTTGCCGACATCAAGGATTCGAGCATCGCGCCCGCGATCATCGAAAGCTGCGCCAGCCGTATTTTCCTGCCGAACCCGCAGGCGACCGAGCCGCAGATCCGCACGATCTATGAAGGCTTCGGCCTCAACAACCGGCAAATCGAGATCGTCGCCACCGCGCAACCCAAGCGCGACTACTACTACCAATCCCGCGCAGGCAATCGCCTGTTTGACCTCGACCTGGGGCCGGTCACGCTCGCGTTCGCAGGCGCTTCAACACCCCAAGACCAACGCGACATCGACCGTGTGCTGACGCAAGCCGGCGCACCCGGCTTCGCCGGCGCGTGGCTGCGTCATCGCGGCCTCGATTGGGCGGCCGACCTGCTGCCGTCCGCGCCATCCGCCGCGTCCTTCCTCGCTCCTCAACCTCTGGAGGTTTCGCCATGAAGATTCGCTTTCTCTCCCTCGCTGTTGCTGCATTGATCGGCGTCACATCTACGGCGCACGCGCAATGGGCCGTCATCGACGCGACCAATCTCGTGCAGAACACGATGACGGCCGCGCGCACGCTGGAGCAGATCAACAACCAGGTCAGGCAGCTCCAGAACCAGGCGCAGTCGCTGATAAATCAAGCGCGCAATCTGGAGAGCTTGCCGTTCAACGTAGTCAGTCGGCTGCAATCGACGCTGGCGACCACGCAACAACTCCTCACGCAGGCACAAGGGCTGGCGTTCCAAGTGCAGAACATGGATCAGCAGTTCGCGCAGTTGTACCCACAGCAGTACGCCGCGACCGTGAGCGGCAACCAGATGTACCAGGACGCGCACCAGCGTTGGCAGAACACGCTCACCGGCTTGCAAACCGCGATGCAGATGCAGGCGCAGGTATCGCAGAACGTGACCGGCGACCAAGGCGTGCTGACCGATCTCGTGAGCCAGAGCCAATCGGCCACTGGCGCGTTGCAGGCGCAGCAGGCGACTAACCAGCTTCTCGCATTGCAGGCCAAGCAGTCGATCCAGACGCAGCAGCTCCAGCTCACGCAGGGCCGCGCAACGGCACTGGAACTGGCGCGGCAGGCCGCCGCCGTCGAACAAGGCCGCGTCATCACGCAGCGTTTCCTCGGCACCGGCACGCCGTACACGCCGCAGGCCGTGAACTTCTACGGCAACTGACGGACACGGCCATGAAACGCGCCCCCGTTCTGTTCACCTTCGCGTGCCTGCTGGTCGGCTGCGACCGGCCGCAGGCGCTATCGGTCGATGCGCTCGCCGCCGATCCGGCACGACTGCACGCGCTGCGTGCGCAGTGCCGGCGTGGCGAGTACGACGGCGCGTTCTGCGCGCGGGTCGCGCAAGCCGACCTGCGCCGCTTCCTCTCCGGGCAGGCCCAGTCCGACGAATACCAGAAGCTCGCCGACCTGCCGCCGATTCCGGCCAGCTTCGACGGCCCAGATGCGCCGACGGAGACCAAGCCATGAACGACGTTTCGATCATCGACCACTTCCTCAACGTCTTCTCGACTTACATCGACTCCGGCTTCGGCCTATTGCACGGTGAAGTCACGTTCCTGACTGCCACGCTCGTCGCTATCGACATGACGCTGGCCGGCCTCTATTGGGCGCTGGGCCATGCCACCGGCCAGGGCGAGGACGTAATTGCCAAGCTGATCCGCAAGGTGCTCTACGTCGGCGCCTTCGCCTACATCATCGGCAACTTCAACATGCTGTCCGGCGTCGTGTTCCGCTCGTTCGCCGGCTTGGGGCTCACGGCCACCGGCTCGGCCGTGAGCATGGAGACGTTCCTGCAACCGGGGCATCTCGCCAAGACCGGCATCGACGCCGGTATGCCGATCCTTGACCAGATCAGCGACATGGCGGGCTTTCCCGAGGTGTTCATCAATATCACGCCCATCGTCGTGATGTTCCTCGCCTGGCTGACCGTCATCGTCTGTTTCTTCGTGCTGGCGGTGCAGCTTTTCATCACGCTCATCGAGTTCAAGCTGACCACGCTTGCCGGCTTCGTGCTGGTGCCGTTCGCACTCTGGAACAAGACTGCTTTCCTCGCAGAAAAGGTACTCGGCAACGTGGTGTCGTCGGGCGTCAAGGTGCTGGTGCTGGCCGTCATCGTCGGTATTGGCACGGGCCTGTTCGCGCAGTTCCCGACCACGCCAAGCGAGCCGTCCATCGACCATGCGCTGGTCGTGATGCTGGCCTCGCTCGCGTTGCTCGCCCTTGGCATCTACGGGCCGGGCATCGCCACGGGCCTCGTGTCCGGTGCGCCGCAGCTCGGCGCCGGTGCGATGGCTGGTGCGGCGCTGGGCGCAGCCGGAACCGCTGTGGCAGTCGGCGCTGCCGCTACCGGCGTCGGCGGTGCCGTGGTCGCCGGGGCGCGTATGGCGCCAGCCGCCGCCAGTGTGCTCGGCAAGGGCGCGCGCATGGCCGCGTCCACGGCGGGCAGTGCCGGTTCGGCGTTCCAGGCCGGTTCTGCCACAGCCGGCGGGGGAGCAAAGGGGGCAATGGCGGGCCTGGGCAATGTCGCCAAGACCGGCGCGCAGGCAGTCGGCCAGAAGGCTGCTGCCGGGGCGCGCTCGTTCGGTCAGCGCGCAGCCGCTGCCTTCCACTCGGACGGCGCCGGGTCGGCGTCCGGTAGCGGCGCTGCGGCCGGTACTGCCGCACCCGGTCAATCCGCCGCCGGTGAAGCCCCGGCCAATAGCGCCAACCAACAGCAACCCGCCTGGGCCAAGCGGCTGCATCGCCGCCAGCAGATCAGCCACGCCGCGACCACCGCCGCGCACACGCTGCGCGGCGGGGATGGCGGCGGCTCGGCACAAGGCCCAAGCCTGGGCGATTCCGATTCTTGAGGAGAACCAGCCATGCGATTCAAGCGACCGCAGGTGCGCTACGCCAACACGCCGCAGCCTGCCACCCCGTATCAAGCCGCCGCGCAGGTGTGGGACGAGCGCATCGGCTCGGCCCGCGTGCAGGCGAAGAACTGGCGGCTGATGGCCTTCGGTTGTCTGGCACTCGCGCTGCTGATGGCGGGTGGCCTGGTCTGGCGTTCGGCGCAATCCATCGTCACGCCCTACGTGGTGGAGGTGGACAAGACCGGCCAGGTGCGCGCGGTGGGCGTTGCCGCCACACCGTACCGGCCGGCGGATGCGCAGATTGCTTACCACTTGGCGAACTTCATCACGCTGGTTCGCTCGCTCTCCATCGACCCGGTCGTAGTGCGGCAGAACTGGCTCGACGCCTACGACTACACCACCGACCACGGCGCAGCCGTGCTCAACGATTACGCCAGCAAGGACGATCCGTTCGCCCGCGTCGGCAAGGAGTCGGTGACGGTGCAGATCATCAGCGTCACGCGCGCCAGCGATTCGTCGTTCAACGTCCGGTGGACGGAGCAGCGTTTCGTCAACGGCGCACCCACCAGCACGGAACGCTGGAACGCCGTGGTGTCCATCGTCCTGCAAACCCCGCGCACCGAGCAACGCCTGCGCAAGAACCCGCTCGGCATCTACGTCAACGGCCTGTCGTGGAGCCGCGAACTCGATGCGTCCGAAGGAGCCAAGCCATGAACCTGTCTTTCCGCTTTTACGCTTTCGTGCTGACCGTGGCGGCCACGTCGTCATTGCTGGGCTGCGCCTCGCAGGGCAAGCCGCCGCCGCATATCTCGCTCGACGAGCCGATACAGGCGCACGTGCTGTCCGAACCGCCCAAGCCGGTCGAAGTGGTGGAGGTACCGAAGGTGCTGCCGATGCCGGCGCAGATGAAGCCTCTGCCGGAGGCGGACGATTCCAAGCCTGCGCCGGAACCGGCCGATGAAACCGTGCGCGTGTCGCGCGCCAACGCTGAGGCGCGCATGGCGCCCACGCGCGAGGGCTACGTCAACGCGATTCAGGTGTGGCCTTTCACCGATGGCGCGCTGTATCAGGTCTATGCCGCGCCGGGGCGCGTCACCGTGATTTCGCTCCAGCCCGGCGAGGAACTGGTGACAGTTGCCGCCGGCGACACCGTACGCTGGATCGTCGGCGACACGTCCAGCGGCACTGGCAACGATCTGCGCGTGAGCGTGCTGGTAAAGCCCATTCGTTCGAGCCTGAAAACCAATCTGGTTATCACCACAAGTCGGCGCACGTACCTGATCGAGCTGACTTCGACGGACAAGGCATGGATGGCGTCGGTGTCCTGGGAGTACCCGAAAGACCAGATGCTCGCGTTGCAGCGTCAGGACCGGGCCGCGCAAGCGGCTGCGCCGGTCGATACCGGCCTGTCGCTGGAGAAGATCCGCTTCCGTTACGCGATCAGCGGCAGCAACCCGCCGTGGAAACCGCTGCGCGCTTTCGACGACGGCGAGAAGGTCTATATCCAGTTCCCGCCCGGCATCGCCCAAGGCGAGCTGCCGCCGCTGTTCGTGATCGGCGCGCAGGGTGACGGGCAATTGGTGAACTACCGCTTCCGTTCGCCTTATTACATCGTCGATCGGCTGTTCGGCGCGGCCGAACTGCGCCTCGGCGGCGACAAGGGCGAGGTGGTGCGCATCGAGCGCACGGATGGTATGCGGGGGAACTGACCATGAGCCAAGACGAAACCCCGGACGCGCCGATTCCCGACGCCGCGCCGAAGGTCGCGCCGGAGAATGTGGCGCTACGGGCGCAACCGCGCCCGGTAACACGCCTCAATCGCCGCACGCTCGCGCTAATGGCTGGCGGCCTCGGCGTCGCCGTGCTGGGCGCAACGATGTGGTCGTTGCAGCCGAAGCACTCGCGCGGCAACAACGATGCGACCGAGCTTTACAACGTGGATCGCGTGTCGAAGTCCGAAGAACTCGACCAGCTTCCCGCCGACTACTCGAAGCTGCCGCCGCCGGTGCCGGCTAAGGTGCCGGAGCTGGGGCCGCCGCTGCCGGGCGACCTCGGGCCGGCCATCGTCAAGTCACAGCAGCCGACGATAGCCAACTATGCACCGCCGGGTCAGGACGCAGCGGCGGCCGAGCGCGACGCAATGCGCAAGGAGGCCGAAGCAGCAGCGGGTTCGTCGGTGTTCTTCCGTTCCAGTAACCCGCAGCGCGGCGCCACCGCTGCGCCCACGCAGACCGCTTCGGCCGCGCCCGCATCTGGCCTGGCAGGCTTCGACCCACAGGCCGCCGGCCCGGCCTCGACAGCGGCCCAGCCCGCCGACCCGACTGCCGTGCAGAACCGGCAAGACCAGAAAGAGGCGTTCCAGAAAGCCGGAACCACGGAAACCCGTAATTCCGGCAACCTGCAAATGCCGGCCTCGCCGTATCAGGTGATGGCCGGCACCGTGATCTCGGCTGCGCTGGTGACAGGCATCAAGTCCGACCTGCCGGGCGACGTGATCGGCACAGTCACGTCGCCGGTCTATGACACGGCGACCGGCCGCTATTTGCTGATTCCGCAGGGTTCGCGCATCTTCGGTAAATACAACAGCCAGGTCGCCTACGGGCAGAGCCGTGTGCAGATCGTCTGGAACCGGATCATCCTGCCGGATACGTCCTCGCTCACGCTGGATAACCTGGCTGGTGCCGATCCGGCCGGATATGCCGGCCTGGAGGATGGCGTTGATTGGCACTGGGGACGCATCCTGGCGGGTGCAGCACTGTCCACCGTGCTGGGTGTGGGTTCCGAGCTAGCCGTCTCCAATCAGGGGAACGTCAATGGCAATACCGTCATTGCGTTACGGGATAGCTCGCAGGACACGGCGAATCAGGTCGGCCAGGAATTCACGCGCCGCAACCTTAACATCCAGCCGACGCTGACCGAGCGGCCGGGCCTGCCAGTCAGCATCATCGTCAACCGCGATCTGGTACTGCGGCCGTACCAGCCATTATTCTTCAACCGGGGAGCTTCGCAATGAGCACGACCAGGAAGCTGCGGCTCGGGCCGCTGCCGAAAACCGAGAGCGTCAAGGTGACTTTCGCGTGTCCAGCCAGCCTGAAAACCGACCTCGACCGCTACGCCGCGTTGCACGCGCAGACCTACGGCGAAGCTGTCGATGCGGCGACGCTGATCCCGCACATGCTGGAGGCGTTCATCGCTGGGGATCGCGAGTTCAAACGGGGGAGGGGCGTCAAAGGGGGATCGTCCCAGGCCGTTAGTTCGAGCAACGGCCGCTGCCGCGACGCACCGGCATGTGGCGGCACGTAAAGGGCATATTTACTGTGCAGTAAATATGCCCGTCCTATCAAATATGAAGCTGCAGCGTCGCGCGCTGCCCTCTTGCACGTGCGATCAGAGCAGTTGTGGCCCCGAAGGGAAAATCCAACTCACACCCTCAATCGCGCCTTTGCGTGGTCGAGGCGAGGGCTGCGAACCCTACACGTTGGACATTCGACGAGCCAGTATGGAGATGATCACGGGCTTGGGCTTGCCGGGGGGCAGGTCCGGTCTCGCGGTCTGAACATATGGGAATGGGGTTGCCCCTTGATTCCAGTCCAACACCTGCACGTCCGTCACGGTAAATCCTGAATTGTTGAGCATGTACTTTTCGTATTCCTTCGCCATCTCGTCCTTGATTTGAGCCTCGTTAACCCCGGGTGGGGCGGCACCGCGATGCACGGTGTGGACCCACTCCACGGATGGTGGGCAGAGCGGCAGCGCAACCAGTCGATCCTCGACATTTTCTCGGTAGACCTTGGGCTTTTGGTCGATGCGCAGGTCGGCCGGAGTACGCTTGTCATTGTCGTCAGGATGAGAGCCGATGAACCATCCGACCACGACCTTCGGCTGGAATGCCTCGATCGCCTTGAGCAGGTCGTCGGACGGCTCGAACAAGTCAGACTGGATGATCTCCGCATTCACCCCGTTGGTGTTCAGTCGGGATCGAGCGAGGCCAATCAAATGGGCGTTGTTGTCGATCGCCAAGACAGGCCGATTTGTCGCAAGACTCAACGTACTCCATCCCGCGCCGCAACCTACTTCCAAGGTCGCTTCGGTGGGAACAATCTGGCTGAGATGTGCATAGATGTTGTCACTCGCGAATTGGGACGATTCACGCTCCCAGAACTCCGAATAGTCTTTTGGTGTCATTCGCTGCAGCATTACGCCCCCTATTAAATTGACGAATTCCTGGTGTGTTCGCGACTGCGCAAATTGCGTAGCCCCAGTCATGATCAGATGAGCGCGCTGCGAAACGCAATGCACAACCTCGCGACAAACTCAAAGCCCTGGCTCCGCGGCTTCCCACTAGGTGCTCGCCTTGCTTCGCCTAGGACTCACGCAGGCGGTCGGCCTTCCAGATCCCCGTTCGTTCCAACCGCATTCGCCTTCTGCTGAATTGCCTGGCATTGCTGGAGCAGGGCGTCGAACGATTCGACCTCATCGAGGAACAGCCCGTCGTCGACCATGTGCTGGTAGTCGGCGGCCAACTTGGTCAAGGCACCGTCGTCGGGCACCAGGCACAGGCCACCCGAGACGGCAGCGTGGTAGTCGATCAGTTCGCCCTCTGACTTCTTTTCCGCAAAGAAGATGCTTTTGTGATCGGCCACCGCATTCGCGAGCGCCCTGTCGGCGATCGCGGCGTCGGCAAAGCCGGCGGCATCCAAGCGCGTGACATCGTGCCAGTGACGTGCAAACCGGTCGCCGCCCCGAAAGACACCTTGCGCGCAGAAGACGTGAATCGCGGTCGCCTTCTCCCAAAAGGTTCGCTCGGCACGCATAACCTTCGGCATCGCTTCTGGAAACACCACGCCCTGCAGGTGCGCGGCGGCGTCGCAACGGACCGGGCGCAGTTCGCAAGGCTCCCCGGTGGAGCGCGCGCCGAATTCGAGCATGACCGCCGGCGGCACATAACCCGTTCCTGAGACTAACGGCGTGTATTCGATGAACACCTTGTCGCCTTCGGCTCTTGCTTGGGCCGGTAGGCCATGCTGCTCTAGGTCCTGCTGGAGCCCGGGGATGACTTCGGCCGTCACCCACTCAGCCAGACGGGTGCGAATCTCCTTACTCCATTTCTTTTCCTGGCTCCGGCTGGCGGGCAGGGGCGCGCCGGCCTCGCCGATCAGATCGCTGGCGATGACGCGGATGTCGTAGGTGAGATCCACGTCCTCGGAAAAGCGCTGGATGACGCCGTAGGCCTTCGACAGCGAGGTGCCACCCTTAAATATGAGATGCGGCGCATAGGGTGCGGCGAACAGGTGGCGCAGGGACCACACCACCCAAACGTCCTTTTCGAGCAGGTGGGGCGGGCGGCCGGAAGCATCGGCAGCCTGGGCAAGGGCTTCCAGGCGTTCATCGACAGAGAATTCGAAGAACTCAGCCATGCGACACCAGCGCGCTGACTTCCTGCGCCATCCATGTCGGCAGGCGGGCACGTGCCGATGCGACTTCTTTCATCTCGGCCAGCGGCAGCTTGGCGCGTAGCGTTCGCAGCGCCTCACCGGCCTTCTCTGGCCCCAGCCATGCCAGCGCCCGCACGACATCGCCGGCAGCGCGGCCAGGAAAAATCAGCTGCCACACCGGCGCGTGCCTAAATTCGACGGTCTGGGCCCCCAGCTTCAAACGGCGACTGGGGCCGGAGGTCAGATAGACGGATCGCACCGGCACTTGCGTGGTGAGGCCCAGCGCGTTCGCGGCCGCCGCACCATGCGACACGATGGTTTCTCCGCGCTGGTGAGCCAGCCCTTCGACCATTTTGGTAGTCGACGGCGCGCGCGATCCGAAGCGGCTTTCCACCGGCAGGACATAGATACCGCGGCTAGCGCGCAGCAGGGCGCCGCGCTGCACGAGTCGGGACAGGACCTGGTCCACCGCCGCCCGGTTTCCCAGGTGCAGCAGTTCCTTGGCGACCAAGGGCGTGCCTTCCGGCAATCCGGCGGCGTGTTCCAGCACTTGTTTGGCGAGGGTCTGCATGGTGGGAATCTCCTGACTGGTAGAAGTATGGGCTTATATCTGACACTTTTCAAGGGGTGCATACGGTACGGGTTGCCAACGAAGCAACCAATCAACCATCTTTTCGCGCTAAACGAAACTTTTACGTGGTAAAATGCCGACAAGCGAAATCAGACTTGGAGAGCGTATGACCCATCCGCCCGTAGACACGATCCCCGACCTCTTGCAGCGTAGCTTGCCGCGCGAGCTGGTGATGGCCGTCGAAGAAGCGTTGAGCGTCGGTGCCCAACGCGCACACGCGGCGTCCAAAGGCATGGACGAGGGCCACTTGCCGCATGTGGTTGGTCAGCTGCGGCATTTCCACATGAATGAGGCGTTTCACCGCGCGCTGGCGATGGGAGAGGCCTCGCCGACTGCTATTCGTGGTAACGGCATCGTTAGCGGCCGGGCAGGGGTTTTCACACTGGCCAGGTTCAACATTCCGGATGGCTTTTGGGTCAATGGCCGACGTAGCCACACGCGCCGCCAGATGTCATTTGCCAACAAGGCCATCGAGCCGTTGGTGCAACCGGAATTGTTCGATCAATACACCGCGCCCTCCGATGCCGTCGCGTTTTTCGTGGCGTGCTTCTCGGGCTCGCTGCATATACATCCGGATGCGCCCGTATCGATCCAGATCGCGGTGCCTGACCGTGAGATGCGGGGCTGGCTGTTCAAGGAGCCGCTGACTGCATTCCTGCAGCGGTACGAGCAAAAGCCTGCGGCGCAAGACGATTTGGCCACGCCCAAGCTCAAGAAGATCAAGAAGCAGGGCAACGACGGCAGCGCGCCATGAGCCGCGGAGGTATTCAAGGCTTTGAGAGTGAGCGCCTCAGTCAGATTCTTGCCGCGAGGCGTTTGAGCCAGGCGCAACTTGCCTCGCTGGTCGGCGTGTCCCCCGCAACCGTCAGCAAATGGCGCTCGGGCAATCAGGCTCCCGAACGTGAAACCCTGGAGCGTCTTGCCAGCGTGGTCAATGTCACGCCTGAATGGTTCACCCGGGCACCCTCTGCCAAGGTCTCGCTGCCGCTGTTTCGCAGCAACGCGTCCGCGCACGTGGCGGCACGTGCGATGCTGGAAGCGCGCATGGAGTGGGCGCAGGACGTTGCGCTCGCGTTGTCGGAGTTCGTGGAC
>FSZS01000044.1_pt1 | contig 17303 bp, 15 predicted proteins | sample 1638881 | NCBI WGS metagenome assembly FSZS01 (sample SAMEA3914813, study PRJEB12502) | metagenome | biome: forest; material: soil | place: Canada | collected 2011-07-07 | depth 0.3 m
CTATCTCGCGCTGTTCGCGCTGCTGCGCGTGCCCCAGAGCATGTGGCGCTTTTCCGGCTTCGGCGAGGTCAAGCGCCTCACGTGGGCCTGCCTGGGCGCGGGCGTGGCCTGCGCGGCGGTGGTGATGGGCGCCCAGTTGTACGGCGTGCCGCGGTCGGTGCTGGCGTTGCATCCGCTGGTCACGCTGATGTCTGTCTGCATGGTGCGTGTCGGCTACCGGATGCTCTACGAGCACTCGCGTGCTCAGATCACAGGTGGCGACAAGGAGGTGCGTCGCGCGCTGATCTTGGGAGCAGGCGAGGCCGCCAAGCGGCTCATGGCGGGCATCCCCAACCAGGGCTGGATCGTGCTGGGGCTGCTCGACGACGACCCGAGCAAGCAGGGCGCGCGCATCGCCGGCGTGCCGGTGCTCGGGCCGCTGGAGGCCGTCAACGACAAGGGCGTGCGCGGCGCCGCGACGCACCTGATCATCGCGCTGCCGGGCGCCTCGTCGCGGCAGCGTCGCCGAGCCTTCGAACTCGCGAGCGTTGCGAGCCTGCCGGTGCTCACCGTGCCCTCGGCCGACGAGCTGAGCGCGGGCCATGGCAACGTCCAGCGCCTGCGCGACATCGAGCCGGAGGATCTGCTCGGTCGTGAGCCGGTGCAACTCGACGAGCAGGGGATCGATCTCGTCTTGCACGGGAAGACCGTGTTGATTACCGGTGCTGGCGGCAGCATCGGCTCCGAGTTGTGCCGCCAGGTGGCACGCTACCGGCCCGTGCGCCTGGTGCTGGTGGAACTCTCGGAGTTCAACCTTTACACGATCGAGCAGGAGCTGACGCACGAGTTCCCGCAGGTGGAGCTGGTGCGCCTGATTGGCGACGTCAAGGACGCTGACGGTATCCAGCGAATCTTCGACAAATGGCGGCCGCACGTCGTCTTCCATGCGGCAGCGTATAAGCACGTGCCGCTGATGGAGCAGCACAACGCCTGGGCGGCGCTACGCAACAATACTTTGGGCACCCACAACGCCGCGCTGGCGGCGGCCCGCGCGGGGGCCGAAAGGTTCGTGCTGGTCAGCACCGACAAAGCCGTCAATCCGACTAACGTCATGGGAGCGACGAAGCGTGCTGCAGAAATGGTTGTCTCTGCGCTGGCTGACGCATATCCAGCCACGCATTTCATGGCGGTCCGCTTCGGGAACGTGCTGGGTTCGTCAGGCAGCGTGATTCCCAAGTTCAAGGAGCAGATTGAACGCGGCGGTCCGATCACGGTCACCCATCCCGACATCATTCGCTACTTCATGACCATTCCCGAAGCGGCACGGCTAGTGCTGCAGGCCGCTGCCATCGGCGAGAGCGGCCAGGTGTTGGTGCTCGACATGGGCGAACCGGTGAAGATCGTCGACTTGGCGCGCGACATGATTCGTCTGGCAGGCCGTGGCGTCGACGAGATCCGCATCGTCTTCAGCGGCCTGCGCCCTGGGGAAAAGCTCTTCGAGGAATTGCTGGCCGATGCCGAGTCGACCGTTCCCACGGCCATCAATCGACTGCGTATCGCCAACCTGAAGTCGGCCACGCCCGATGAACGCGACTGCATCGAGGCGTTGCGGCGCGTGGTGGGCAACGACAAGTCTCTGACGGACGATGAAGTACGCGCCTGGCTGCGCCGTGTCGTGCCGGAGTTCCGGCCAGCCATCGCGCCGACCACAACTCAGAAGCCCCAATCCTGAACACTCGCCATTCCCGAATCGCTCCCATGTCTTCCCTTGCTCCTCTCGTTACCCTGTCCATCGTCAGCCACGGACAGGGCTCCCTGATCGCACCGCTGCTCCAGGATCTGCTGCAGCTAGAGGTAACTCAGTTTGAGGTGGTGCTCACGCTGAACATTCCTGAGGACGAGGGCTTCTTCGCCGATGTGAACGGCTTGCGGATGAAGGTGGTGCGTAACCGCGGAGTGAAGGGCTTCGGCGCGAATCACAACGCAGCGTTCGACGTGTCCGAAGGCGAGATATTCGTCATCGTGAATCCCGATATCCGCGCGCAAAGCTTCGACCTGCCTCGGTTGATCGACACGTTCGAGCTCCCGCGCGCCGGCGCCTGCGGCCCAAGCATCGTGTCGGCGACCGGGGCCAGCGAGGATAGTCCGCGGCGGTTTCCGACGATCGCTCGGCTTGCGCACCGGAGTCTCTCGGGGACGCATGAACCCGACTACGCTACCGACCGCGGGGCGATCGCGGTCGACTGGGTCGCGGGCATGTTCGTCGCGTTCCGGCGCGAAGCCTTCGTCGAGATCGGAGGCTTCGACGAGCGCTACTTCATGTACATGGAGGACGTCGACATCTGCCGCCGCTTGCGCGCCGCGGGCTGGCAGGTGTACTTCCAGCCTGGCACCGAAGTCGTCCACGAGGCCCAGCGCCAGAGCCGGCGCCGCCTGCGCCACATCGTCTGGCATCTGCGCAGCCTATTCCGATACCTGCTGCTGCATCCTGTGACGGGCCCATGGCGCCGCCCCTAACTCGGCAGGCGCTGCACCCGAGGTGATCCGATCAGGTGACCGAAGGGGGCGGCAATGCCCGAGGTGCTGGAGCGCGTGCTGATGCGACGGCAGCCCTGCGGCTGGCGACGTCAGATGCCGTCCCCATGCCCAGCAGCAGTATGAACGTCGCAACGGTGGCGGGGGACACACTCAGGAGGTTGATGAACAGTCCGCCATACGAGACCGCGAGCACGTTAATCCAGTTGCGAGCGAACTTGACCACCAGCATCACGTAGATCGTCAGCGCGACCCAGCCGAAGTCCACCAGCAGCTTGGGCAGCAGATTGCCGTCGAAGAAGCCGCGCCTGAAGTTGAGAAACTCGTAGTCGGCGATCGACGGCAGCTTGATCAAGTCGCTCCAACTGGAGCCGATCAGGCCGAATTCGTGCGGCGATCTTGCGACGGTCAGCATTCCGATGAAGCGATGGTAAAACGACGCGTCCAGATCGGCGACGCCGCTAATCGCGTCCTGAAACGCGTAGATGATGGCGTAGATCACCAGTTGGCTGACGACGAAGACGGCGAAATTGCCGACCCGCCCCCAGGCCGTTCGCGTGGCGGGAGCGCGCAGCGAGAGCACGACCAGTGCATAGACGGGCAGCAGCGCCAGGATGATCTTGGACAGGCTGAACAGCATCGCCGCCAGGAAGATGAGCGATCGCCAGCGCTTGCCATCCTGTATCGATAGCGACAGCCAGGCGAGATATAGCACGGCCGCGAACGCCGGTTCACGGTTGATACCGGCCACCCGCGGGAAGAAGAAGTCGAACTGCGAGAACGCGTTGTAGTCGATATGCTCGCCCGTGCCGGGCAGCAGCGGTCCGTAGAGGACGCGAAGTACCTTCGAGAAGTCGATCTCGATTCCTGCCAGCAGTAGCGTGAACTGCGCAATGATGACCCAGGCGTGCAGATAGCCCATGCTCAGCATGAACTTGCGTAGGCGAGGCGTCGATAGCACCTTCACAAAGAACAGGCACGCGAAATAGAACGATGCCATGCGCAGCGAGGTCAGCGGATCGAAGATCGCGCACAGGCCGAGCACGGCCACCGTCGCCGCCGGTAGGAGCAGTTCCTTCGAATTAAAATGCTGGGCCGCGCACAACGCCAGCCCGACGAAAATGAACGGATAGATCACCGTATCGTTGATCGCGGGCGCGAGCAGAGGAAAGGTGAAGAAGACAATCGCTATCCGATATAGCACATCGGGGATCGCGGCATGGCGCAGCGAGCCGGCTGGATCGTATTGCGCATTCATGACGGTCATGAGGTCGTGTCCGGGCTCGGTGTCATGCCGTGATCTTTCCGGTGAGACGGTCCAGCAGCGTTTCGACCGTCGTCAGAGCCGACGCCTTGCGGCAGCGACGCTGGAGCCGACGTTTCTGCGCCGCCAGCAAGGCGGGCTCGACCTCGCGGTCGCGCACCATGCTGCCAAGCAGCTGGCGCAGATCAGCATCATCCTTGAACAGAAAATTTCCGTAAACGAGTTCGCGATTGCCGTGGATGTCTGAAGCGAGCACGATGCGGTCGTGGTAAAGGGCCTCTAACACGCTCAGCGGCATGCCTTCCCAGCGCGACGCGTTCAGCACGAAGCTGAAGTCGTGCGCATATATGGCCTCCTCGTCCTGCCAGCCGTGGAAGACGACATGCGACTCCAACCCGTTGGCGAGGACGTGGCTTCGCAGCGCGGCCTCGTCCGGCCCGCTGCCGAACAGGTGCAGCACCAGGCCGTTGGCCCGCAGAAATTCGCCATGCCGCCGCACCAGACTGAGTTGCTGCTTGTGCTTGTCCTGCAGCCGGCCGATCACCGCGATGGCGCGATTGAGCGGTCTGGCCTCGAAGGGCCGGTCATTCTCGCAGTCGACGTAGTTGTAGACGACGGTCATCTTGTCGCGCTGCACAAAGGCTTCGAGTTCGAACAGGTTGCCGTCGGAGATCGCCACGACATGGGTCGACAGGGCCGCCGACAGGCGCTGCAGCGCCATGCGCAGCAGCCAAAGCCGCGGGCGTGACTTCGCCGGCGAGACGACGACGTGCGGATAGAGCAGGATGCGATTGCCGAGCAGCCGCAGCAGGATCAGGAAGGCGACGCCGATGCCCAGCACGCTCATGTTGTATACGACCACGCCGCGCCGGACGCGCAGTATCCTGCGCAAGGTCGGCCACCAGCCGGCGCGATCGATGTCGTGCCGTTCGTAGCGCCAGTCCCACGTCGCGCCCGACCGGGCCGCGAGGTCGGCGTACAGCTTGTCGAACTGCATCTCCGCGCCACCGAAGCCGTGGTTGATGGACACGAACGCTTTCATTCCGGGGTGCTCATGCGAGGTGGGTGTCGAGATGCGCGACCGCGGCGTCGAAGGCTGTTCCGATCGCCGCGAGTTCCACGAACCGGACATCCTGAGCGCGATCCGCGGAGAACGCCCCGATGTCGTCCACTAGCGAGTCGACGTCCTGGTAGAGCCGGGTGCTACGCCCGAAGAATTCGCGGAACACCGGCGACTCCAGAAGGAAGCAGGGGATGCCTGCGGACAGCGCCAGTGCTATGGGCCGGCCGAAGCCTTCATGGCGCGCCACCGAGGCGACCAGATCGGCGCCGGCGAGGAAATCTTCGATTCTGGCCGCGGCCGACGTCACGAGTTCGATGTCGAGATCCGCGAACCGCGCGCGCAGGTCGTCGAGATAGGGCGTGGCGTGGCCGTACACGAGGCAGCGCACGCGCGTCGCGAGCCGCTTCGCGCGGATCGACCCGAACAGATCTTCGTAGTGCTTTTTCGGCGAGTCGGAGCCGAACAATGCGATGCGGATCGGCGGCACCGCCGCCACGGCCGCGGCGCGCGCGACCCGCAGGGCTTGCGCGACGCCGGGCGCGGGGCCCTTGTTGGGCATGTAGCGCAGCCTAGCCGCCAGCGTGTCGCGATCGCGCAGCGCGTCGAGCGAGGTCGAATGATTGATGTGCCCGATGTCGCAGCCCGAACTGCGTAAGCCGAATTCGAACAGGTGGCGCTTGAGGCTGCCGGTCTTGCCTAGGAACGGGAAGTCGTCGTGAATCACCACTAACTGGCGGCGCAAGAACGGAAAGGGATGCGAGGTCGGCGTGAACACGAAGCGGCCACGCATCAGCGCGCCGGCCATGCGCAGCAGAAAGCCGCCACCGCCGACCGCGCGGACGTCGTGGTTCGGCAACTCGGCGCGGGTCGCTTCGAGCAGTTCCTTGCGGACGACGACGACGGCAGGCCGCGTCTGGGCGCGCAGGTAATCGAGGGCGTAGTAGAACAGCCCGTTAGTGCGCTTGATATGCCAGAGATTGCAGATCGGGGTCGCGGACGTCATGCTGTGGAGGATGCCGAGGTGGGCGAGGCGGCGGCGTGACGTGCCGCAAGGATGCGCTCGCGCAGTGCCCGCGGCAGCAGCACGAACACGAAATTGCTCACGAAGCGCCGTGTCATGGCGGCACGTGGGTGCGCGCGCAGCGCGTGCATTAGCAGGCCCAGCGCGTCCTTGCGCGACAGGTTACCCTGCGAGAACGCCTTCTGCGTCAGGCCTGCGAACTCGCACACGGTATAGCGGAACTGTTTGCCCGCCACCGCCGCGGCGACGGCTGGCAACTCGCGGCGCAGCCGCTCGAACAGACGGCTCTCGAAAGTGACGAGCTGTTCGTAGACCTTGAGCGCGCGCTCGTTGAAGATGCGGCCGCCGAGACTGTCTGCGTGCATCACGAACGCATAGCCTGGCTGCCGCGAGCGTGCCTCCACGATCGACCCTTTCATGCTCAGGCTGAGCCAGAACATGGTGTCGGGGGCCATGTCGTGATCCGTTTCGAAGCGCAGTCCATCCTGACTGACGAGGGAGCGTCTGAACAGCCATCCCCAACCGAAGCAGCCGTTGCCGTCGGTGAACGCGGAGATCACCTGCTGCGGCGTGGATGGGCCGACCGGCAAGGGGCTGAATGGGCGGCCGCTCGGCACGCAGTCGATGTCGCGCTCCTGATAGAGCTGGAACGGGAGGTGCGCTGCCACGTACGGACCGTCCTTCAGTTCCTGCAGCAGTTCGAGCAGCACGCCGTCATGGATCAGGAAATCGTCGGCGCAGAGGATGAAGACGTAGTCGCTGGTCGCCCGGTCCAGGCAGGAATTGACGTTGGCGGGATAGCCGACGTTGAGCCGATGGCGGAAGTAATCGATGCGCTCGGGCTCGTGCGCGACGGCCACCTCGGCCGTGTTGTCGGTCGAGGCGTTGTCGCCGATCACCACCTGGACGTCACAGCCACGTTGATTCAACGCCGAATCGATGGCGCGGCGCAGCGTGTGCGCGCTTTGGTAGGTGGGAATGCAGACGGAGATCTTATCCACGATGGAGTCTCGCTTTTTGAAAGGCGATCAAAACGCGCAGCAAAGGATTGCGCGCATAGCCCGACACTATGTCGAGGAGCTTCGCATTTTCGCGACGAATGTCGTATCGTAGGGTTTCGTTGGCATCGTGCAGATTCACGTAGACGCCGGGCCAGTCGATGTAGGTCAGCCGCCGCGCGTCGCGGAGCAGTGTGCGCAGGACGAACTCGAGATCGCAATTGAACGGCAGGCGGGCGTCGAATCGGACGCCCGACTGCGCCAGCGGAAAGACGAGCGACGACAGCGGAATGCCGTGGAGATGGCGGACCAGCCGCCACGGCGCGACCTCGGCTCGGCCCGCATGGACGTTGGCGAACACCGTCTCGCGACCTTGGCTCAGAACGCGGCTGTTGGTGAACGTCAGGCCAGGTTCCTCGCGTTGGCGTGCGATCGAACGCTGCAGGAACTCGGGATGCCAATGGTCGTCGGCACATAGGACTACGCCGAGCTGGCCGGTGGCAAGTTCGAGCCCCTTGTTGATGTTGCCGACCATGCCGACGTTGGCGTCGTTCCGTACGAAGCGCAGGCGCGGGTCGTCGAAGCGGGCGACGATGTCGGCCGTCGCGTCGACGGACGCGTTGTCGAGCACGATAAGTTCGAAGTCCGGGAAGGTCTGGCGCAGCACACTGTCGATCGCGGTCGCGACGTAGGCGGCGGCGTTGTAGGCCGGAAGGACGACGGAAACGCGTGCTTGATGCATGTCAGAAGGAGGGCTCGATCTTGCGGCGCGCGGCCGCGACGTACAACACCGTGCCGATGATCATTCCCGCGGCCAACCGCAGCATCGACGACCGCTCGCCCAGCAGCGCTGATAGGGCCGCCTGCGCGAGCGCGAAGCCGGCCGCGAACAGGAAGAAGAACGGAAGGACCCCGCGCAGATACCGCGCGATCGGGACCTCGAGTTGCCTGAGTGTCAGGTAAGGCGCATACCAGTTGTTGGTGGCGATCTGCGCGATCATCGTACCCAACGCTACCCCCAGTGCGCCGAGCCAGCGTACCAGCGCAAGCGAGATCGCGAGATTGAGGACGCCGGCGATGAAGGCCGGTCGCACGAACGGAATCCTACCAGTCGCCATCACGAGATTGGCGTGGCTGACGTGGTGCGTCTCGAGCGTCATCATCACGAGCATCACGAAGAGCAGCGGGTAGCCGACGAAATTGCCCGCTCCGAGCCAGACCTGGAACACGTCCTGTCCGAAGGATGCCATGAAGCCCATTGCTGCGGCCATCACCAGCAGCGCATGGCGGACGTTGGCATCGAGCAGGTGTCGCAGCGCGGGAATGTCGCTGGCCGAGGCTGCACGCGAGTAGTACGGAACAGAGGCGTTTGTGCGCAGCAGAGCGATGGTGCCTACGGCCGTGACGACCTTGGCCGTCGCCTCGTAGGTCGGGATTGCGGCGGCGCCCAGGTTCCAGGCGATGACGACGTTGTCTGTCTGCAAGATCAGGAGCGCACCGAGCTGCGTCAGAGCCCATTGCGTGCTAGGCCGCGCGAGGCGGCGTGCAGCACCCGTATCCCAGGAACCCGAGCGCAGGCGCAGATCGGGCACGAAGACCCGAACCGCGCCGACGGCGATCAGTCGACTTGCGCAGGCATGGCAGAACCACGCCGCTGACAGCCCCAGCAGGCCGTGGCCGGTCATCAGTGTCGCGGCGCTGATGGCCAGCCAGATCAACATCGTCACGGCACGCGTGATTCGCTCCGCGGCGACTTGGCCCTCGCCGGTCAGCACGGCGTAGGAGATATTGCCCAGCAGGTTGATGCAGGAACCGGCTGCGAACAGCGACCAGCTCGCCAGCAGCACCGGGTCCGAGGGCGCGGACAGCTTCAGCCTGGGCAGGAACAACCAGCCGGCCACAGTGGCGGCCAATAGCAGGCAGGCTGCAATGATGACGTACAGCCGGAGGCAACTCGCGAACAGATCGGCGACGCTGCGCAAGCGTTCCTGCACAGGCATGCCCGAAAGGAAGGCAATCTCGCGCGACAGCGTCGGCCCGATGCCGAGGTCGAAGAAGGCGAGGTAGCTGCCGAAGCTCCAGAAGAGCAGCCAAACCCCTGCCGTTTCGCGCGGCAGGTACAGGAAGACCTGCTTGTAGTGCAGCACCGCGGTGACGATCGTCGAAGCTACCAGGGCGCCGCCGCTGATCGTGCCGGCCGATATCTTGCGCCGCGTATGCTCCGGCCGGTCGTCCCGGGCCGCGCGGGAGTCGGGCATGTCAGCCGACATGGACATCGTCGACGTTGGCTACGAGGCGCGCCAGTTCTCCCGGACGCAACCCGACCTCGCCGGGCAGCAGCCTGCCCGTGGCATTCCACTGCGCCCACCAGCGCTGCGCGAACTGCATCAGGCTCGCGGCCTGTCCCGTGCCGATGTTGCGCACATGCGGATTCCCGGGCTCCACGCCTGCGAAATCGAGCGCCTGCACAAACTGGTGCGATACGTCGGCGACGTCGATGAAGTCGCGCACCTGGGTTCCGGCGCTCATCGGGAAATCACGGCCGCTGCGCGCGGCCTCGCGCAGCGAGGGCCAGAAGCGCGTTGCCGTCTCGCCTTCGCCGTAGACCTGGAAGATGCGCAACAATTGCATGCGCAGCGCGCGGTTGCGCGCGAGCCCGAGGAGCGCGCTCGACGCCGCGGCCTTGGATATCGGGTAAGTCAACGTGGGGCGCAGTTCGGTGGCCGGATGCACGAATTCCTGGCCTTGCGCCGCCAAGCCGTATTCGAAGCAAGTACCCGCCACGAGGAAGTCGCGCACGCCGGCGTCGGCCGCCGCCTGGATCAGGCGGGTGCTGGCAAAGACGTTCCAATAGAGGCATTCGTCAAGCGGCGCGTAGGGCGGGTTGGGTGTGTGGGCCGCAAGGTGCACCACGCAATCAACTCCGGCAAGGTGCTGCGAGAGGTCGCCGTCGAGCGCCGCATCGACCCAGCGAACGCTGTCCGGCGCCTCGATCCGCGACAGGCTGCCGAGCCGCCGGAGGGCGGTGACTGCATGACCGGCGCGCACGGCCTCGCGAACGAAGTGGCTGCCGACGAAGCCGGTGGCTCCCGTGACGAATATATGCATGCTAAAACGGGCTCGTGAAGGCGTCGAACCCGATGTGGCGGCGGTCGCGATCGGACAGGATCGTCTCGCCGTCAAGGTTCCAGTTGTGGCCGAAGGAGTCCCAGCGGATGCCGGTGTCGGCCGTTGGCGCGTATTCGGTGGTCGTCTTGTAGACCATGAGGCTGCCATCCTCGAGCGACCGAAACCCATGCGCCACGCCGGGCGGAATCAGCAGGGCCGACGGCGACGCAGCGTCGAGAATCAGGTCGGCCACGGCTCCATAGCCTGCACCGCGTCGAAGATCGAGCAGGACGTCGTGCACCGAACCGACCGCACAATAGACCATCTTCGCGTGATCATGGGGTGGCAGCTGGAAGTGCATTCCGCGCACGACATTTCTCGCCGAGACCGAGTAGTACTCCTCTGCGGCGGTGAATGACAGGCCGTGCGCGGCGAAAGCCGACGCCGCGTAGGTCTTCACGAAGCTTCCGCGCATGTCGGCCTGGCGTTGCAGCGACAGGTGCCACACACCGGGTAGCAATTGCTTTGCGGAGTTCACTTCAGAATCCGACACCGAGGAACTCTTCGAGCTTCTCCACGACGTAGTCGAGCTGTTGGGTCGTCAGGCCTGGCCAGACGCCGAGCCAGAAGGTCTGGTTCATGACTGTGTCCGTGTTCGTCAGCTCGCCGCTGATCCGGAAATTGCGCCCGATCATGTAGGGCTGGCGGGTCAGGTTGCCAGCGAACAGCAGGCGCGTGGCGATCTTGCTTTGGTCGAGGAAGTTGATAAGGTCCGCGCGCTTGATGCCAGCGTCTTCCTTCAGCACGAGCGGGAAGCCGAACCACGACGGCTCCGAGCCGGGCGTTGCCTCCGGCAGATGCAGGAACTGCGTGCAACTCTGCAGGCGCTGCTCGAGGTACTTGAAGTTGGACTTGCGAGCGGCGATGAAATCCTCGAGGCGATCCATCTGGCCCAGCGCGCAGGCGGCTTGCATGTCGCTGATCTTCAGGTTGTAGCCGAGGTGGCTGTATGTGTACTTGTGGTCGTAGCCTTCGGGCAGCTCGCCGAGCTTCCAGCAGAAGCGCTTGTTGCAGGTGTTGTCCTTGCCGGGCGGGCAGTAGCAGTCGCGACCCCAGTCGCGGAATGATTCGGCGATTAGCTTGAGCTCGGGGTCGTTGGTGAATACCGCACCGCCCTCTCCCATCGTGATGTGGTGCGCGGGGTAGAAGCTGAGGGTACCGATGTCGCCGAAGGTGCCGACGAGCTGGCCGTTGTACTTCGCGCCCAGTGCGTCGCAGCAGTCTTCCACCAGCCACAGGCCGTACTTCTTGCAGATCGCGGTGACGACGTCGAGATTGAACGGGTTGCCGAGGCTGTGCGCTAGCATGATCGCCTTCGTCTTCGGCGAGATCGCGGCTTCGATCTTCGAGGCATCGATATTGTGCGTTGCGAGGTCGACATCGACGAACACCGGCACGGCGCCGAACTGCAGGATCGGGTTCACGGTCGTCGGGAAGCCGGCGGCCACGCCGATAACTTCGTCACCCGGCTTTATCGCGCGGTCACCCAGGCGCGAAGAGGTCAGTGTCGAGAACGCGACAAGGTTGGCCGACGAGCCAGAGTTGACAGTGATCAGGTACTTGACGCCGAGGAACTTCGCGAGGCGCTCTTCGAACATCGCGTTGAAGCGGCCCGTGGTGAGCCAGCCGTCGAGGCTGGCCTCGACCATCAACTGCAGCTCCTTGGAGCCGATCACCTTGCCGGACACCGGCACGGCGCTCTCGCCCGGAACGAAGGGCTTCGGTGCGTGCACGACATCCGAGAACTGCTGGACCAGGGCCGCGATCTCCGCGCGCAGTTGATCGGGCGTCTTCTTGACGAAATTGATGGGGGCTTCGGTCATGATGCGATGGTTTTCGAGTCGTGTGTATATTGGGCGATCTGCTGCAAGCACAGGGCACGTACGTCCTGCTTGTCAAGCCAGGCCTGGTGCCAGGTGACGATGTGCTGCAACGCATCGGCAAGACGCCAGCTCGGCTGCCAGCCGAGTCGGGAGCGGGCTTTGGAGATATCGAGTTTCAGGTAGTTTGCCTCGTGCGGATGAGGGCCACCATCGAGTTGCCAGCGGGCGCCGCGGCCCCACTTGTCGGCGAGCTGTTCCACGATCCATTGCACCGGACGCGCGTCCTCGTCGCGCGGGCCCAGATTCCAGCCTTCGGCGAACGCCGAGCCGCCGTCCCAAAGACGCTGAGCGAGCGTGAGGTAGCCGGCGAGCGGCTCCAGCACGTGCTGCCAGGGCCGCGTGGAGTGCGGGTTGCGGATCACGACCGGCTCGCCGCGCTCGAACGCACGCAGGATGTCGGGCACGAGGCGATCGGACGCCCAGTCGCCGCCGCCGATGACGTTGCCCGCGCGCGCGGTCGCGAGCGCGGGGCCGCCTTGCTGGAAGAACGATTGGCGGTAGGCGCTCGAGACCAGCTCGGCGCAGCCCTTGCTATTGCTGTACGGGTCGTAGCCCCCCATGGGCTCGTCTTCGCGATACCCCCAGGCCCATTCTTTGTTTTCGTAGCATTTGTCAGTCGTCACGTTGACGACCACGCGTACGCCCGGTGCCTGGCGCACCGCCTCAAGCAGATGCACCGTGCCCATCACGTTGGTGGCGTAAGTTTCCACCGGCTGGGAATACGACAGTCGCACCAGCGGCTGCGCCGCCATGTGGATCACGATCTCGGGGCCGAATGCGGCCATCGTCGAACGGATCGTCTCCAGATCGCGGATGTCGCCGATCGCACTGGCCATGCCCTGCGCGACATCGGCTTCGGTGAACAGGTTGTGCGGACCGTATGGCGCGAGCGCTAGCCCCTGCACCTCGGCGCCTAGGCTCTGCAGCCACAGGCTCATCCAACCGCCCTTGAAGCCGGTGTGACCGGTTAGGAAGACGCGTTTTCCGCGCCAGAATGTTGCATCGACACTCATCGCGCGTTCAATCCCAGGTTTTCCAAGGTGCATGGCCGGAGGCCCATAGCTCTTCGAGCAGGTGCTTGTCGCGCAGCGTGTCCATCGGTTGCCAGAACCCTTCGTGTTCGAACGCCATGAGCTGGCCCTGCGCGGCGAGGTTCATGAGTGGCGCCTGCTCCCAGATCGACGCGTCGTCGGAGATCTCGGCGAGCACCTTGGGCGACAGGACAAAGAAGCCGCCGTTGATCATCGCGCCATCGCCCTTGGGTTTCTCCTTGAAGCTGCGCACCTGACCCGCGCGGATGTCGAGAGCTCCGAATCGTCCTGGCGGGTAGGTCGCAGTAAGCGTTGCCAACTTGCCATGCGCACGATGGAAATCGATGGAGGCGCGTATATCAACGTCTCCGACACCGTCGCCGTAAGTGAAGCAGAACGCCTCTTCGTTCTCCACGTATTTCGCTACACGGCGCAGCCGGCCCCCGGTCATCGACTCGTCGCCGGTGTCGACGAGCGTTACGCTCCATGGTTCAGCGCGCTTGCTGTGGACTTCCATCTTGTTGTGCGCCATGTCGAACGTGACATCCGACATGTGGAGGAAGTAGTTGGCAAAATACTCCTTGATCACGTAGCCCTTGTAGCCGCAGCAGATCACGAACTCGTTGATGCCATGCCTGGAATACATCTTCATGATGTGCCACAAGATGGGCTTGCCGCCGATTTCCACCATGGGCTTGGGACGTGTGGCAGTCTCCTCGCTCAGTCGCGTCCCGAGGCCGCCGGCCAGGATCACAGCTTTCATTGTTGTCTTCTCCTCTAGATTGTTAATATGCGCCGGATCGCACGAAGGCGTCCGAGTTGAAGCGACGCTCTGGGAGGCCTGCGGCGACGAGCCGTGAGTGAGCCGCATGGATCATGGTGTCGGAGCCGCAGGCATAGACGATCGTGCGTGCGAGATCGGGCTTGTCCGCCATCAGGCATTCCTGCACATGGCCGCGCAGCCCCTCCCATTGCGGTTCGTCGCGAGAGAGCGCGGGCAGGAACCGCAGTCCTGCAGGTGCGTCCGTGCCGGGTCGCCAGTAGAGATCGGCCGGCTTGCGCCCGCCCCAATACACGGTTAGCGAGCGTGGACGATCGGACTCGGCCCGCACCGCGAGGGCTTCGAGCATAGCCTTGACCGGGGCGATGCCGGTGCCGGTTGCGAGAAAGACCAGGTCGAGGTCGGCCGTCTCCCGCATGAAGAACGTGCCGAGGGGGCCATTCAACCGAAGCAGGTCGTTGACGCGCGCGCGCTCGAACCAATGTTCGCTCATCGCCCCCCCGTCGAGACGACGGACGTGGAACTCCAAGTGCTGGTCGGGGCGGGGTGCATTGGCGATCGAATAGCTGCGGCGCATGCCGACAGGCCCGATGATGTCGACATACTGCCCTGGCAAATACGTGAATGCGGCGGTGGGCGGCAGTCGAAGCACGATGTGCATCACGTCTTCGGACAGGCGCTCGAGCGTATGGATGCGACACGGGAGCGTGCGCGCGGTCGGCAACACGACGTCGCCATAGTCCTCGACGTCGAGTGCGACGTCCGAGATCGCCGTGCGCACGCAGCCCAGGATCCAGCCCGCAGCCAGTTCGTCCGCGGTGAGGCCGAGTTCGGCGTGCAGGGCGTCGGTGGCGCCGGCCGCGACGCGGCAGCGACAGGTGCTGCAACGTCCGCTACGGCAGCTGTGCGGAAGCAGGACGCCCGCTCGCAAGCCGGCGTCAACGAGCGATTCGCCGACGTTGGCGTCGAAGGACTTGCCGCTGGGAAGGGTGATGTGAGGCACGCTGGGGAGTCGACCGCGGAGGTCGGAACGATGGGCTGGAGAATGTCGCGGCGAGACGCAGGGCGAGGGGAGAAACGCGGCGACGTATCAGACGGCGGGCGACCGGCGGGTCATGACACGTCGTCCACTTCCCGGCGCAGCGCCGCGATAGTGATTCGTAATTGTTCGAACTCCTGTTCCTTGCGCACGAGGAACTCCCGGGTCATGCGCAGTTTCGCGTGCATGCCGGCAGGGGTGAGGAGATAGGAGTAGCCCAGCTTGAAGTCGCTTCGAGTGAAGTTGCGCACCTTTACCAACCCTTTGTCCAGCAGCGCATGGAGAAGATAATGCGTCTTGCCCAGGCTTAGACCAAGCGAGCGGGACAGCTCGCGTTGCGACACGTCCGGCCTTTCGGCGAGCACGCGCAGCAATTCGAGCTGCGGAGTTCGCAGGTCATTCGTGTTCGGCTGCATGCCTGATGGATCTTGATAGTTGGGTGCGTTCATACGGTGAACGCAGATTCTATCGTCCGAGCGTCGCGACACCCATTTCAGGGAATAGAATTTTGGCTCGTCGGGACTATTTGTGAGCGAGGTTGACGATCGGACTGCTCGATTGAGCAAATGGGCACGCTTCGAAGGGCCGAATCGCCACGAAGGAATCGGTTGAACTTTCGACAGGTGGCGTCGAGCGAGTCCTGTTCCGACTTGAGGTGCCCGTCGCTTTTCGGCTTCCATCTGGACTATCCGCTCGGACTGATCTTCCTCGGCGAGAGTGGGCTCACCTGCTCGGACTCATCGTGGTCGAGTTGGGTTCATGTTGCTCTACCGCAATCCAGCCGTATCGCCTCTGGCTCCACTGGTGCTCGTCGTACACGCTGTCTTCGAGCAGTCGTCGCAAGGTGATCGGTGGGCGGGCAGTGAGCGTGCCCGACAGCATTCATCTTCACATCCTGATCTATCGGCGCCTTATGCGCTGGGCCGTGGGCAAGGACGATCCTGCGGCGTTGATGCGCGGAAACTCGATGACGTCGTCCTACCTCTGGGTGCCGACATCGGTGTCGGTGGCGCCTGCTGCGATCTGGTTGACGACACGGCGTGCGCCTCACCACCATCCTCGTCTTCGTCGGGGTCTATCTATGGGCGTATTGGCGCATCGTGCGCTTCATGACTCCGCGCTGTATTGTCGTGCGGTCGTCGATCAGGCTTGATCGGGCAGGCCGCGCCGCTGGCTGGCCACTTCGCGGCCGATGCGCAACCCGTTTGCGTTGCGCGGCGCGACCTTTCTTCAGACGGTGACGCGGGTGGCGCGGCGGCGTCCGTGGATAATTATCAACCCGAGTGCCAGCAGCAAGGTCGCTCCCAGTCCGAAGGCCAGTACGAACATCGATCGCTTCGGGCTCGACTTCACCTCGGCGGGTTGCGCCGGATCGACAACTTGGATCAGCGCGCCTTCCCGGCTCTCGTCCACGCGCGCGAGCTCATACTGTTTCGACATCAGGTCGAACAAGGTTTCCTGGTACTTGAAATCGCGGTACTTGTTGATGTAGTTCGGACCTCCTGAATCGCCGCCGGCGTTTTGCGCCAGCGAGTCGAGCTGGGATTGGATGGCTTGTTCGGACGTCACTTGCTGGCGGACTTCCGGTGAGCCTTCTGCCAGCGAGGTGCGCAGCGTCTGCAGCCGTATCTGGGCCGCCGTCAATTGGACACGTAAGTTCGCATATTGCTCTGCCGCGGCCCGTGGCTCGGTCTTGATGGTTGATGCATTGACGCCGCTTTCCTGCAGTGCCGTCTGAGCGGCGATCAGTCGGGATTGCGTCTCCAGCATCTGTTTTTCGAAAAATACGCGCCGCTGCTGAGCCTCCGAAATGGCCAACACCGACGTCATTGTTCGCAGTTCGTCGACATATCGATTGGCAATCGCAGCCGCACGTATCGGATCGACATCACTTACGGCGACACTGATCAGTCCATCCTTCTTTCCGATGGAGATGTCGACGTTCTTGGCGAGTCCCTGTCGGGCATCCTTGCGATATTTGGCGTGATAGGCATCCATCAACTTGAACCGGTCGATGAGGCGATCGCTGACGGTGACGCTTTGCATCAGCGAGACGTACTGATCGGCTGGACTCTTGATGCCGGCGACGTTGCCAGCGATGCCCGCCAATGCTCCGAGTGAGGCCATCGCGGCCGCGGCGCTGCTTTGCTGCTGCTGCGGCGGCAAGAAGGTGGTGGTGGAAAGGAACTTCGGGGAGATCAGAAAGCTGCTTGCGGCACCGATCGATCCGGTCACGATGGCCGTTCCTATCAGCAGCTTCCAGTGCGCCTTCAATGGCGCGATCAGGTCGCCGATACTAAGTTCGTTGTCGTCGGTTTCCATCGAGTGTGGAGTCGCGGAGGACTTACTGGTCGCGTCGTCAGTGTTCATCACAGCCCCAACGACTTGATGCCAGCCACACCCAGGCCGAACTGATACAGGATCTGCGTCCAGTCCTTCGCATCCTGGATGAACGTCGATTTGTTCAACTGCTCCGGCACGAACAGCGTGTCACCAGGTTCCACCTGCGTGTCGCTCAGCTTGTTGCTGGAGCGCCAGAAC
>FSZS01000497.1_pt1 | contig 17119 bp, 10 predicted proteins | sample 1638881 | NCBI WGS metagenome assembly FSZS01 (sample SAMEA3914813, study PRJEB12502) | metagenome | biome: forest; material: soil | place: Canada | collected 2011-07-07 | depth 0.3 m
CCCTCAGACACCGAGATCGAGAGCTTCTGGCCGGTGAAGTCGAACGGCATCGCCGTGCGCAGGTTCACGAGGCCGCCGATGCCGCCTTCGATCTGCTGCGCCGACGGGTTCTTGTAGACGTCCACGCCGGCCATCAGCTCGGGCGTGACGTCCTCGAAGTTGAGTGCGCGTCCGCCGTTGGCCGAAAATGCGTCGCGACCGTTCAGTTCGGAGCGCACGTAGGTGAGGCCGCGGATGTTCACACCCGAGCCTTCGACGGAATAGTGCTCCGGGTCATTGGAAGAGATCAGGTGGCCGATGGTGATGCCGACGACGCGTTGCAGCACCTCGGTGACCGAGCGGTCCGGCAGCTTGCCGATGTCGTCGGCGACGATCGAGTCGACGATCTCGTCCGAGTCCTGCTTGATCTTCTGAGCGGATTGGAGTGCCGCCCGTTGGCCGGTGACGACCACGGTGGTGACCTCGTCGGTCGCCTTGGGATCGCTTGCGGCGGCGGCTGGCGCGGGCGCCGACTGTGCCATCGCGAAGCCGCTCCACAACAGGGCTGCTTGCGCTGCCGCGATTGACAACGCTGTCCTCTTGAATTGTCTCATGTCGTTCTACTCTTTTTGATGACGATGAATCCCCTCCGCCGATGACGGGGGGTACGCGGTGGGCCAGTGCGGGAAGTGCCGGGAACTTCGTTCGTTCCGGCTCGAAGCGAGCTGGCCGGCTCGCTTGTCGCGAACGAGCGGCGCACCGTCAGCACGATGCCTGCTGCTCGCCGGGTGTTCCGCGTGTCGTCGCTTGGGGGCGGGCGGCACGCGGCGCCAGGGTTCGCTGGAGGTACTCCTTATTGGTTGCCGCAGAAGCGATTGACGAGGTTCTCGAGCGCCTCCTGGCGCCCCGAGCGAGGTCGAACGTCGACGTCGGCTGCCAGCACGCCGTCGGCAAGTTCTTCCAGCGACACCCGGCCGGTGAGGATCGCCTGCCCGCCGGCGGCGTTCCAGCCCGCGTAGCGCTCGTCGACGGCGACCTTCAAGCGGCCGTCGAGGATCATCTGCTCGGCGATCAGCAAACCGCGAGCGCAGACGTCCATGCCGCCGATATGGCCGTGGAACAGATCAGCGGGATCGATCGACTGGCGGCGGACCTTGGCATCGAAGTTCAGGCCACCGCTTCCCAGGCCGCCGCCCTGCAGGATGTGGTACATCGCCAGGGCCGTCTCGGGCACGTTGTTCGGGAACTGGTCGGTGTCCCAGCCCAGTTGCGGATCGCCGCGATTCATGTCGATGCTGCCCAGGATGCCCAGCGCACCAGCCATGGCGATCTCGTGCTCGAAGCTGTGGCCCGACAGTGTGGCGTGGTTGGCCTCGATGTTGACCTTGACCTCCTTCTCGAGGCCATAGCGCACCAGGAAGCCGTAAACCGTGGCGACGTCGAAGTCGTACTGGTGCTTCGACGGCTCACGTGGCTTCGGTTCAATGAGGATCGTGCCCTTGAAACCGATCTTGTGCTTGTGCTCCACCACCATGTTCAGGAAGCGTCCGAGTTGGTCGAGTTCTCGGGCGATATCGGTGTTGAGGAGGGTCTCGTAGCCTTCGCGGCCGCCCCACAGCACGTAGTTCTCTCCGCCCAGGCGCTGCGTTGCCTCGAGCGCGTCGCGCACCTGCGCGGCGGCAAGCGCGAAGATCGCCGGATCGGGATTGCTCGCTGCGCCCGCCATGAATCGGCGATGGCTGAACAGGTTGGCCGTGCCCCACAGCAGCTTCATGCCTGTGCGTTGCTGGTGCTCGCCGAGGATGTCGACGATGCGCCGGAAGTTCTCGTGGCTCTCGCGCGGCGTCGCACCTTCCGGGGCGACGTCGCGGTCGTGGAAGCAGTAGTAGGGCAAGCCCAGTTTGGTGAAGAACTCGAAGGCCGCTTCGGCCTTGAGCGCGGCCAGCACCATCGGCGAGCCGCCCTCGAACCAGGGACGCTGAAAGGTGCCGCCTCCAAACGGGTCGAGCCCGGTCCAACAGAACGTGTGCCAGTAGCAGCCCGCGAAGCGCAGGTGATCTTCCATGCGCTTGCCCAGCACGATGCGGTTCCTGTCGTAGTGGTGGAACGACAGTGCGTCCTCGCTGTCGGGGCCGCGAAACTGGATCGGTGGGATGTCTTGGAAGTAGCTGGTCATGTGAGGGGCTGGGTGAAAGGATGTCGCCTGGATCAGGCGCGGCCACTGACGGCCGTCAGTGGCCTGAGCCGCTGATAGAGCGCGCGGAATTTCCCGAGGCGAACCTGCAACTCGGCGTGGCGTGGCGCGCCGGGCAGGAAGCGGGCGGTGATCTCGGGCTTGCGGCAGGCGTCGGCCACCTGGCCACCGTCCGCGAGCCAGCCCAGCCGCGCGGCGCCGAGCGCTCCGCCGACTTCACCGCCGGCGTGCAGCCAGATCTCGACGTCCAGCGCGTCGGCAATCAGCTGCGCCCATAGCGCGCTACGCGCGCCGCCGCCCACCAGCGACAGGCCGTGCACCGCGGTGCCGCAGGCCTGCAGCGCTGCCAGGCCATCCGCCAGCCCGAACGCGACACCCTCCAGCACCGCATAGGCGCCCAGAGCCCGCGAGCTTTCGTGCGCCAGGCCGAAGAACGCGCCTTGCGCGAAGGGGTCGTTGTGGGGCGTGCGTTCGCCGGCGAGATAGGGCAGGAACATCGGTGCGGCTTGCAACTGCTCCGCGGACAACGCAGCGGCCTCGGCCAGCAACTGGCCTTCGTCGGCCGCGCCGCTGAACTGGACGAACCACTTCAGGCAGCTCGCGGCGGACAGCATCACGCTCATCTGGTGCCAGCGTTTCGGCAACGCGTGGCAGAAGGCGTGCACGGCCGAGGCCGGGTTCGGGCTGTAGCGGTCGTTGACGACAAACAGCACGCCCGATGTGCCCAGCGAGATGAAGCCTTCGCCTGGTTCGGTGGCGCCGATGCCGATCGCGCTGGCCGCGTTGTCGCCGGCGCCCCCAGCGATCACCACCTCGGCGCCCAGGCCCCAGGCCTTGGCGAGTTCGGGGCGCAGCCAGCCCGAAGGCTCGTTGCTCTCCACCAGGCGCGGCATCTGCGCGCGGCGCAGGTCGCAGGCGGCCAGCAGGTCGTCGGACCAATCGCGGGCAGCGATGTCCAGCCACAACGTGCCGGCGGCATCCGACGGCTCGGAGACCTTTTCGCCGCTCAAGCGCAGCCGCAGCCAGTCCTTGGGCAGAAGCACGCACTGCAGCTGCGAAAAGATGTCGGGCTCGTGCTTGCGGACCCACAGGAGCTTGGGCGCGGTGAAGCCGGGCATGGCCAGGTTGCCGGCTACCGCGTGCAGCATCGGCGCGCGCGCGGTCAGTTCGGCGCAGGCGTCGTGGCTGCGGCTGTCGTTCCACAGGATGGCGGGACGCAGCACGCGATCCTGTGGACCCAGCAGTACGGCGCCGTGCATTTGGCCGGACAGGCCGATCGCGCGAACCTGCGCGAACTCCGCCGGGTGAGCGTTGCGCAGCAAGGCGACCGCGCTTTCTGTCGCTTGCCACCAGTCTTCAGGTTGTTGCTCGGACCACAGCGGCTGAGGGCGCGACAGCGTCAACGGCGCACCGGCGTGGCCGACGATGCGGCCCGCGCCGTCAAGCAGCAGGAGCTTGACTTCGGAGGTTCCGAGGTCGATGCCGAGGTACATCAATCGGTCTCCTGCATTGCATGGCGGCGCGCAGCATGCGTTGCTGAGGAATGTGGGGCGAGGGGCTCTTCGGTCTTCTGCGCAACGCGATGCGCCGCCGCACCACCGCCCGGGTTGGGGGCGCTCAGCGGGCGCGTCAGGCGGTAACGGGCGAGGGCGGCGGCACCGACGGCAACGGCGTCGGCGCCGAAACGTGAGACGCGAACCGTGGGTGGCGACAGGCTGGCTGCCGCGGCGTAGTCATTGAGCATGTCCAGCGCAGGTTGGATGAAGCGTTCGCCGAGTTCGATGGCCGAGCCACCGAGGACGATGCAAGCGGGGTCGTAGGCCGCAATGAGGTTTTGCAACAAGGCACCCAAGTGGGTGCCGGCCTTGGCGACAGCCGCGTGCGTGACAGCGTCGCCTTCGGCGAGGCGGTGTGCGATCTCGAGCAACGGCGAGCCTGCGGGGAGCGCCGACTGCGGCGGCAGCATTGCGCGAAATCCGATCAAGGCCTCGGCGCATCCGCGGCGGCCGCACGAGCATGGCGGCCCCTGTCGTTCGAGGATCGTGTGGCCCACTTCGCCGGCAAATCCGCGTGCGCCGGTCAACAATCGGTCACCGACGATCACGCCCGCGCCCACGCCCTGGTTGACGCTGGCATACAACAGCGGATCACACTCATGCGCCGCATTGAATTCCATCTCGCCGAGCGCTGCCGCGCCGGCTTCGTTCTGCAGGAATAGCGGTACGCCGGCCAGTGGGGAGTCGCTGAGCCTGGCGCTCAGCAGCGAGCCGAACGGCACGTCGCGCCAGCCGTGATTGGGCGCGAAATGCAGGAGGCCGCTGGCCTCGTCGACGCCCCCGGGCAGGCCCACGCCGATGCCGATCACCTGATGGCGCGATTCGAGTTGCCGGCGCAGCGTGAGGAAGGCGGCAGCCAGCGTGGCGATGCAGGCCTTGGCACTTTCTTGAGCGCTCCGGCGCACGACCGCCCTGGCGACGATGTCGCCGGTGAGCGACGTGGCCACGACACTCACCGATTCGATGCCCACTTCTGCACCGAGAAGTTGCAGGCGCGCGGGGTCGGTGAACAGCGGTGTAGGGCGGCGGCCGACGCCGCCTGTGGACACCACGTCGCGCTCCACCAGCCAGCCCTCGTCGAGCAGCTCACGCACCAGCAGGCTGACAGTGGACCTCGTCAATTGGACGGCCATGGCCAGATCGGCGCGCGACATGCCGGGATTGGCGAACAGGTACCGCACAAGAGCCATCCTGTTGATGTTCTTGTGCAGTTGCTGGTGACTGACGGTGTCGACTGTCAAAACGTGTTCCTGGCGGGAGCGCGCTGCGTGAACTCGGCGAAGAGGCGCCTGCGGCGCAACCTCAGTGACTGGCCAACAAACATGGCTGGATGGCGCGAATCGATTTAACCTTAAATCAATTTGAATCAGCAGCTTGATGATTTAAGCTTAAATCAAACCATGTTTGACTGCAGGAGAACCAGTCCGCTTGCCTCCGTGCTTCAGCTTGTTGGACGAACTCGTTCTCAAGTCAGGCGAATGTTAGTTCGGGCGTTGAACTAAATATAGTACGAGGAAACCCCTAAGGATTTTTGGCTGCATTGGCAGCAACTTGCCGATCGTGTGATCGCGCGGCCATCGAGAGAACGGGGCGCACGCGACACGGGTGCGAATCACAAGACGCGGGCCACGTCCAAGCTGGGCATCGCGTTCAAGAATTGGGGTGGTGTCGGACCTGCTTCTTTCACGGCTTCGGCGGCTTCGGCGGCTTCGGCGACTTCGGCCGGGGCCAGCGTCGCAGTCTGCCCTTGCGCGTCCAGAGGCTGATCGAGAATGGGAGATGACGAATGATGGACACCGAAGGCTCACGGTTGGCAGTTGCCCGTCCGGCTACGTCCCGACAACCATGCGGACCGGTATGGTGGTGTACTGTGTCCGGATCCATCGTCGCTGATGCGCCAGGAGGCGCAGGTGGCGTTGCAGGTCACGCTCGCCTGCCACCAGCAGATCCTGGCGCCCGACGAGTGCCGGCGCACGGAGTCCGCACTCGACATCGGCGCACTAGCCGTTTTGGAACAGCCCGAGTTCCTTCATGCGCTTCAGCCGCGCACTACCCGCCTTGCCGCCCCTGCGGATGTCTGGCATGAGCGGCACTTCGACCGGCGCGGCCGCGTTGATGGCGGTGCCGGCCTCGGCCTCGGTCACGATATCCGTCAGCATCGGTACGTCGGTCGGCATTCGTACAGGGTGATCGTCCACTGTACCGGCGTCGACCGGGCCGGCCTGGTCGGATGGCGCCGTCGCGGCACCGCCGCTGGGTCGAGGCGTTTCGCCAACGGGCAGCTCGCCCGAACCCGGGATAGCCAATGACGGGCCATGCAGCCGCGCGATCTCCCAGATCAGGCCCGTGGCAGCCAGCTGCCGCAGCCTCTCCTCGCGCGCGCCGAGGCGTGCGAGCGCGGTCAGCCTGGCAAAGAGTTCGGGGTGAACCTCGCTGTCGATGTCGACCTCGAGGTGCAGGATGGGCATGACTCGGAGCGTCTCACGTCTCGGCCATGGCCTCGCCGATCATCTGGAAGCCTCGTACGTTTGCCGAGACTGGATCGGGCACGACGAGGGCGGGAATGGCCGGAAAGCGCCGCTTCAGGACGTCGCGGTAGCGCTCGGGATGGCCGCCTACCAGCACGATCAGGTCGACGATCTCTGTCGCGTCTCGCAGGCCGTCAATCATTCGGTTGACGGCGTCTTCGACGACACTCATGATCCGTGGCTCGTATTTGTCCAGGTCGTAGGCGACGCCCGAGAGCTTGACGGGCTTCTTCTGGCGCAACGCCTCGTTGATGTGTGCCTCCACCGACACCCCCAGCGGCCGGCCCACGTCCTCGGACAGCGCAGCCTGCACCGCCCGCAGTACGCGATGGCGCCCCGCATCCGATGCGGCATTGCTGGCTGAAGGGTTGATCGTGCCCGCCTGGATCAGCAGCCAGTCCAGTGTGTGTTCGCCCGGGTCAACCATCAGGACGGCGAGTTCGTCGAGCGCGTCCGCTGACGCCAGGGGCTTCAGCGCGCCGTTGGTGGCTGCGATCTCCTGGTTCAGCTCGTCGAAAGTGTCTTCGAGCGCCGCATAGCCGCCCATCGGCTGCGCTTGCACGACGACACGCCCAACCGCGATCCGCTTGCCGCCGCCGACATCGAGATCGCCTTCATACGTCCTGCGCAGGTGGTCGCGCCGCGTCGCGTCGTTGAACTGGTTGACCGGCAAGCCGAGCACGAGCAGATCGATGGCGGTGTCGCCCGCTTCCGCCATGTAGCGCAGTGCGCCCTTGGTCACGGCCTCGTAGACCTTGCCCCTGTAGAACTCATCGGTCACGTCGCGGCCGAAGCTGCCGCCGGCCTGGGCCAGCCCCACGTCCCGCCCGACCTCATAGATGGCGCCCTGGACGGGCACGTCGAAGGTGTCACGCCGACGCGTGCTCAAGGAACGAACTGCGCTGGTGTCCGCCGGTATGGCCATTGCGGGAAAGGATCTGTAGGCGAGCCCGTCACTCGTCGCCACACTGTGCTTGACCAAGCCGAATCCCACGTCGATCGCTCGCACGACGGGCTCCGCACTTTGCGGCGGGACATCAAGCGGCGGTGCTGGTGCACGCGAGGTGTCGCGCGACTTCGGATTGTTCTGTTGTGCCATGACCATTGCTCCTGTTGTAAAGGATTGAATCCCAGTCGTATCGAACGGTTTTACTGCAAATTTCGAGCGGTGTCGAAGGAGGACCTCTTTCGCGCTGCGCCGCGCCAGCGTTCAAGACTCCATCCCAGGCGCGATTGCTCGACAATCCAGCCTGCGGTGCCCGACCGTCAGTTCCGCGCGAGCGTCGAAGCGTCCTGCGACAGGGCGAGCCATTTCCGGATGTCATGGGGCCGAGTGGTACTTCAAACCCCTGAGCCGTGCTCGATCTCTGCACAGCGTGAGGCGCACCCCAAAGCTCCGCAATATCGCGCTCTCCGTCATCGCGTGTTCTCATTCGACGGGTGCCGTGTCCTGTCGAAATAGGCTGCTGCGAAGCGTCCGTATTGGCATACCGCGGCGCTGCCCACCGTACGCGAGATTTCGTGATCGTCTGCATCGATCATTCGTACCACGATGTCTTGTTCGGACGTGACGGCCGTCTCGCGGATCTCGAAGACGGCGGCCGGCGCTTCCGCCCGCGCGCAACTGGCGACGGCGAGCTTTGCCAGCATTCCCTGCAATGTGTCGGCGTAGGCGACCGCCAGGTAGGCTGCGCGCGCGGGTTTCGCAGGAGCGTCTTCGACGCCTTCGGCTCGTGTTGCCGGAGTGAGAAATGCGCTCGCGGCGAGCGCCATTGCGATGGTCGGTTTCATGGTCTATGGCCTCAGCGATTGGTGCAACGGTTACTTGCGACAGCATTCACTTCATGGACGCGGCCTTCACTGTGCCGGGGCGGCGAAGACGTCGAGGGCATCGCTTGCAGGGTCTCCAGGGCGTCGATGAAAACGCTTGCAAGCTGGCGCAGCTACGACCCGAAAAAGTACAGGATGATCAATTGCTGTCGGCCGGGAAATCGCCTGATCGTTTGCGCCACGATTCATTGTCGATAGCTCGCGGAATATGTTCATGACCGTCGGATGCCCAGCGCATGACGGCAACTCAGCGCGCTAGATCTATCTCAAGCAAATGTCGATTTGCTCACGCTCTGTTCCAAAGTCCATGTGATCGTAGAGTTGGCCGCTTAGGACAGATACGATCGAGGGGTGGTGTTCCAGGCAAGGTTGAAACATGGAGCGAATATTTTCTGGTAGATGCCCGCTCTCCGCCGCCCCGCCGCGCCGCGCCGTGGCGCGCTCCGTGCTGGTATCTCGTCGAACTCACGAGCGCTGCCCAGGCCCATACCTCGTTGAACGAGCCCGGGAGTTGGCAACCAGGCACCGGACAGCGCATGATGCGGGGGGTTCCATCGCAGGCGACACCCATTCGGGGCAGCGTCCCGTTCAACTCCCGCACGTGGTGACGGCTCATCTCCATGCCCAGCATTCCTGTCGACTCGCAATCGGCCAGCAACATCCTTTCGTTCTCGATCGGCCTGATCGCCCTCATGCAGGCCGGGGTCTGGTACGCCGAGCGCGAGCCCGGCCTGCCGTGGTTCGCGGCGGCCTCGCTCCTGAGTGCGCTGCTGGTGGCAAAGGGCTCGGGGGCCTTGACAGTCAGCGCGCCGCCGGACGATGCCACGCTCCTGGCCATGTATGCGATTCGCTGTTTCCTTGCGCTGGGGCTCACGAGCTACCTCGGCCTTGCGGGACGAACGCGCTCCTTGTCGGTTGCCGCACTGATCCTGCCGGCAGTCGCTTTTACGTTCGCCTTTCTCGGTGGCATCCCGTTCGGCCGCCTGCCGGCGCCCCTGCCGCTGCTGTGGGCCGACATCGGCCTGTCGCTGCTGTGCCTGGCCGGCGCGCGGCGCGAGCCTGGCGCAGGCCACGACCTGCTGGCGCTCGCGCCGATGATGGGGCCTGGAGGGATCCTGCTCGATCTGTGGCGCGGGCCAGGGCCGCATCTGAACCAGGATTTCCCCGCCAACATGATCGGCTTCGGCATCATCATCCTGGTGGCCGGCCTGCTCCGCAAGAGCCGTGCGAGTCGGCGCGCGCAGGCGCTTGCGCAGCGCATGTCCAACTACTACGCGGCGCTCTCGCACACGAATCAGGCAATCCTGCGCATCAAGGAGCCGGCAGCGTTGTTCGACGAAGTCTGCCGCATCTGCGTGCAGTGGGGCCACGTGAAGATGGCCTGCGTGTACGAGGCGGACGGCGACCTGACGCGCCGCGTCGCGTCTGCGGGTCCGGTCGGCACTTTTCTCGAGGGCTCGCCCGATCAGTGGGACATGACCAGCCCCGATGCGGCGCATTCCAACACCGTCCGCGCGCTGAAGGAAGGCGAGCGCATCGTCTGCGACGACTACCAGAACGATCTCCGTTCAGGACACCGGCGCGAACGCCGGGCCGGGCAGGGCGTCAACTCGTTTGCCTGGCTGCCCCTGCGACGCAATTCGCAGGTGATCGCGGTCCTGATGCTCGTCGCGGAAGACCGGCCTCGGGCCGGCGGCAAGCGTCGGCTGTCCTTCGGGTGGGGTGAGTCGCCCGGCGGACCCGGATCAACGCGAGAGGCAGGGTTCTTCGACCGCTCGCTGATCGGACTGCTCGACGAGATGACGCAGGACATCTCGGTCGCGCTCGACAACATAGACCGCGACACCCGTCACGCCGAGGCCGCGCGCGAAGTGCAGGCCGGCCTCGAGCGCTTCGCCCGCCTCTTCGAAACCGCGCCGGTGGCCGCGGCGATCATCACGCTGGCCGGACGTCGCATCGTCGACGTCAACCAGTCGATGTGCGAGCGCTATGGCCTCCTGCGCGAGCAGATGGTCGGACGGACGACGGTGACACTGCCCTACCAGCCCGATTCCGTCGACCGCGAGGCGTTCTATGCGCTGTTGAACAAGGACGGCCGTGTGCGAAGCTTCGCCATCCAGATGCGCGACGAGCGAGGCCGTTCGCGCACGGACCTGCTGAACGCCGAGACGATCGCCTACCTCGGCCAGCCCTGCTACCTCCTGATGAGCCTGGACATCACCGAGCTGCGCGCGGCTCAGGAAGCGCGCCAGGCGCTCGCCGAAGCCGAGGCCGCCAGCAGCGCAAAGACGCAGTTCCTGTCCAGGATGAGCCATGAGCTGCGCACGCCGCTGAATGCGGTAATCGGGTTTTCCGGCCTGCTGCGCCGCGATGCCGCCGCGCGCCTGACCGCGCAGGATCTTGCGCAACTGGACCACGTGCAGCAGGCCGGCTGGCACCTGGTGCGGCTCATCGACGACGTCCTCGACCTCTCCCGCATCGAAGCGGGCCAGTTCGGGGTCAATGCCCGCGGGCTCGAGCTCGCGCCGGTGCTGGACGAGGCGTTGCAGATGAGCCAGCCGCTGGCCGCCAAGGCAGGCGTCGCCTTGCACGCCGACTACCACGACGAGGCGCCTATCTGGGCGCTCGCCGATCCGACTCGGCTGCGCCAGGTCGTCCTCAACGTGGTCTCCAACGCGATCAAGTTCAACCGCCCGCAGGGCTCGGTACGCGTGCGCGCGATGCGGCGCGGCGATGGCGCGGCGATCGAGGTGACGGACACCGGGCTGGGCATGAGCGAGCAACAGCTCGCGCACCTGTTCGAGCCCTTCAACCGCCTCGGTCGCGAGCGGCACGGCATCGAAGGCACCGGCATCGGCCTGTCGCTCACGCGCCAGCTGATGCAACTCATGAACGGCGACGTGGATGTGAGCAGCGAGGAGGGCCGCGGCACCCACGTCACCCTGACGCTGCCCGGCGCCGACGGCCCGCAGGAGCCCACCGCCGCCGTCGGTGATCGAACCGACGGGGCGTCTCCCGTCACGGCGGAACCGGTCGGCACCGTGCTCTACATCGAGGACAACGCCAACAACACCTATCTCGTGGAACAGATGCTGGCAGACTGGGAGGGCGTGCACTTCGTCGCCGCACGCGACGGTGCCACCGGCATCCAGATGGCCCTGGCGCTGCGCCCTGATCTCGTGCTGCTGGATCTGCAACTCCCCGATCTCGACGGCCTGGAGGTCCTCGGCCGGTTGCGCGACCACGAAGCGCTGGGCACGACGCCGATCGTGGTGCTCTCGGCCAGTGCCATGCCCGACAGCATCACCCAGGCGCGCAGCCGCGGCGCCACAGATTACTGGACGAAGCCGCTGGACTTTGAGCGCTTCCTTGCGGGCGTCGCGACGCTGTTGCCTCGCGCGGGCCGTTGACGGATCAATGCCTTGCGGAGCAGTTGGCGTTGTTGCAAGGATGACGAGCTCGTGCTCGTCCGTCGTAGGGGAAAGGAAAAGAACGGACTTCCGCACTTGATGTGACCGCTCAAGAGCGGGGATCGGGCGGCCAAAGCCCGGGCGGCGCCAAGCTTCGGTACGCATCGTCGATGCCGTCCCGCCGCGTCCGCCGCAGTCTTGCATCATCTTTGGCGGTGCGACAATATGGTCATTGATGATTGGTGAATGCTCCGTGGTGCTTCTATGTTGCTGCCGGACCGGCCATGCCGGCGACACCAACCGGAGGTCTGGACGACCCGACTGGAGACGACATGAATCCTCGAATCGCCGCGACGCAAGTGTCGCCGCCGCACGCCGTCGTGCTCGCCACCCTGACCGCTGTCTGCGCCTCGCAGGCCTGCGCACAGGCCGCCGCGACGCCGGCCACCGCGGCCAGTGCGCCCGCCGAGGAGTCGGCACGCGGCGCGCTGGCGCCGCAGGAGGTCGTCATCACTGCGCAGAAGCGCACGGAACGATTGAAGGACACGCCCGTGGCAGCCTCGGTCATTTCCCAACAATCGATCGAGCGGTCCAACGCCTCGAGCATCGCCGACATCAACCAGATGATTCCGTCGGTCGAGCTGAAGGGGTCGTTCAACGGCCGCGTGCCGATGGCCATCCGCGGCATCTCGACCAACGCTGACGAGGCGGCGATCGGCTTGACGTCGGGCGTGTCGATCATGATCGACGGCGTGCCGGTGCCCTCGGACTCCACTGCTGCCAACGAGCTGCAGGACATCAAGCGAGTCGAGGTACTCAAGGGCCCGCAGTCGACGCTGGGCGGACAGGCCTCCGCAGGTGTGATCAACTTCGTCACGAACACGCCCACGCGCAGTTGGACCGCCCATGTCGGCACCGCGATCACAAATGACCACGAGACGAGGTTGAACGGCTTCGTCTCCGGACCGCTGTCCGACATCGCCTCGTTGAGCGTCTCCCTCTACGACACGCATCGCGAATATCCGATCCACAACCTGCTGCTTGGGCAGACCTCGCGCTCGCACGCGGACGGTGGCCGCGCCAAGCTGTTGCTGAGTCCGGACAGCAGCCTGGACATCACGTTTTCAGCGCGATTGAGCGAGTCCGGATCGACGGGTGAAACCTTCACCTACCAGTACATCACTCCTGGCGCCGCGCTGTTCCCCTTTTTCCCGTGGAATCCAGCCGGCATTTCCCAGCAGGTGGCCCTTCCGGGCGTGGATGTGCGTTACGGCAATACCGACTACGCCTCGCCGGTCGCCATGTCCGCCAAGGCCAATGACCAGGATTTCGTCGTCAACATCGAGAAGCGCATCGGGGGCTACAGCCTGACGTCGACGACGGCACAGCAGTCCGAGATCCAGCACCTGGTTCAAGACGTCCCGATCGTCGCGGTGCGTTTCCTCGACCTGCTGCGCCAGCCGGTGATTCCCTTGCCACCGGCGCCCGGCGTACCGCCGCTCTTCGACGGCTCGCAGCATTTCGACCTCAGACCGAAATCGCTGACGGAGGAGGCCAAGATCGCGTCGCCCGTCGACGGATTCGTCAGCTACGTCGCAGGCCTCTTCTACTCCAAGGTGAACGTCCAGGAAGTCTCGTTGCGCACGATGTTCGTCAACCCGGTCGACAGCACAACCACGTCGAACAGCGAATCCCTGGACCTGTACGGCCGCGCCACCTGGAGCCTCGCCGACAGCACCAGCCTGCTCACGGGCCTGCGGCTGAACCACGACAAGATCTCTTACAGCATCGTCGACCGCGCCGGCGGCTTCGCGTCGTCGAACACCGATGCGGCCGACGCCACCGTCGGTGACCTGACGTTGCGGCAGCAACTGGGCAAGGATCGCATGGTCTATGCCACGTATGCGCGCGGCTACAAGCCGCGCGCTTTCAACACGGCGCAGACGCTGACCTCCGACAGCGCGCTGGCGCCGGTGCGCAAGGAGTCGATCAATCACTTCGAACTTGGTGCCAAGGCGTCGTTCCTCGATGGCGCGCTGTCGCTGAATGCGGCGGCGTTCAGCACGCGCTACCGCGACTACCAAGTGCAAATCTACGACAACAGTTCGGTCGTGTCGTTGCGGGTACTGTCCAACGCGGGCGAGGCGCGCACGCGCGGCCTGGAACTCGATGCCACGCTGAACGCGTCCAGCTCCACGGTCGTCAACCTTTCGGGCGCCTACATCGACGCTGAGTTCGTGAAGTACACGGGTGCTCCCTGCTATCCCACGCAGACCGAAGCGCAAGGCTGCACGGTCGACGCAAACGGCTCGACGCAGGATCTGTCGGGTCGCCCGATGCCCGACTCGCCCAAGCTCAAGCTGACGCTCGATGTCGATCAAGCGCTGCCGGAAGACCTGCTGCCGTGGAGCGTGCGGCTGAACGCCAACTACGCCTATCGCACGAGCGCGAACTTCCAGGCCGACAACAACCCGTACACCGTCCAGAAGGGCTTTGGAATCCTGAACCTCGGAGCAACGTTCACGTCGCCGAGCGGCAGGCATACGGTGTCGACGTTCGTCAACAACGTCGCCAACCGGTTCTACCTGGTCAACGCCGAGGACTTCTTCAGCGGCCTGTGGAACGCCAATGCGGTCATCGGACAACCGGCTCGCGACGCGCGTCGGTATGTCGTCGTCAAGTACAACCTGTACTTCGATTGATCGCGGGCCCGGCGGCCCAGTCGCGACAAGGGCTATGGAGCGTATCAGCGGCGGATGGCAAGGTTCGCGAACCTGAGCTGGCGATTCGGCCGCTTGGGGTTCATCGGGCTGTCAATGGACGACCAGTCTGGATGCCCACGGTGTCCACCAAGAGTCGGGAGCGCCTTGGCCGGAATCACGTACTGCTCACTGACTGGCCGGGCATGCAAGCCGATCAGCGACCAATGGAAGCACAGGAGCGGTCGGCTGGAAGAAGATCGACGGGCGTCTCAGCCGCGTGTGCAACCTCATTGCGCTCCAGTTCGCTCGCGGAGCGGCTGCGCGGCTGGTGGGTGATTCGTTCCTGGGACAAACGCGCCGCAGCGACCTGTTGCTGCGGCCGCATGGTGGTGGGGCCGTCGCCCGCGACGTCGATCCGGTACCCGCTGCCGTAGACGCCTCGCAGCGTCATTGCCTCTCCTGCGCAACGCTTGAGCTTGCGCCGCAACTGATGGATGTGCTGCTCGAGCGAGCGACCGGTGAGCTCGACGCCCTGACCCCAGACGTCGCGTGCCAGCCGCGTGCGCGTGACGAGCTGCCCCACATTCTCGAACAGCACCTGCGCGAGGGCAAGCTCTCGGGAGGTGAGCGCCACGCGCCAGGACGTCGAGACGATGGCACTGGCGATGGGGTCGATCATGCAGCCTGCCACCGAGGGTGCGCGGACCGATTCGGCGGGCCGGCGGCGCCGTAGTGCTGCTCCCAGCCGCGCGAGGAGCTCCGGGCCGCGGATGGGTCTGGCGACGAAATCGTCGATACCCAAGTCGAGGTTGCTTGCCGCGCACAAGGCATCGCGCGGGCCGAGCGCGATGACGGGCAGCTCGCTGCCCAGCCAGTTGCGGCGCCAAGCCACGAGGGCGCCGCAATCGACGTCGGCCTGCGACGTGTCGACGATGATCGCGGCGTGGTCGTCTCGCCGCGCCGAGCGAAGCAGCGAGATCATCGATGTGTACCCCTCGCACTGGAAGCCGGCGCATTCCAGGGCAGTGCGCACGGCCAGCATGGTGCTCTTGTCTTCGATCAGCAGGGCTGCCTTTTTCGCGGGAGACTTCATGTCGCAGGCCTCACGGTCGCGGACTGTTTGAAAGCGGCGCTGGCGGGCAATTGCCGCCGATCGGGAATGGCGTGCGGCAGGCTACGCGTCTGCACGACGCGGGTCGACGCCCCGGCGGTGAATGCCAACCTCGACGACGTTCGAAGTCGGGAGAATCTCCCGGGAATGAAATGCGGCATTGAGACGGACCTCGTATTGGTCGGCCTGCGCATCTGTTCGCAGCGCCTTGACACGTGAGTTCCGCTACAGCCAAGAAAGGTTGGAACTGGATGTGAACAATGTTGTTCGATCCAATTTCGCCGCGTCGGACGGTTCGGCGAGCGCACGATCGAACGCAACGGCAAGACGCGTCAGGGCGACGCGGGTCCGAGGCACGAAGGATCGATGGCGACGACCGCCTGGAAGGCATCCGGCACGCCCTGGTTTCGGGAGGCGGAATCCCGCAGAAGCTTGTCGACCCCTGCCGCGTTCAGGCGTGGATCGTGTTGCAGCAACAGCGCAGCGACGGCCGTGATCTCGGCGGTCGCCAACGAGCTCCCGGAATTGAAATCGAAGTGCCCTCCAGGGCTCAATGTCAGGGTGTCTCGGCTGTTGAGAGAAAATGCCGCGTCGTACGAGGGGTGCGCTGTTCCTTCACGCACAGCAATCACGCCAGGAATACCCACCGGAAAGCCGCGTCGATCGTCGCTTGGAGGTATCGCTCCGACGACCACGATTCCCTTGGCGATCGCCTGGCGCACCAGTCGCGTCAGTAGGTCGTCGGCCGGCCCTCCCAGGCTCAGGTTGATGACCTGAGCGCCGCGTTCGATGGCCGCACTCAGTGCCTGTGCCAGTGTGAATGAGTTGCACTGCGCGCCGCCACCAGTGCCCGTCTGCCAGCAAGCTTTCAGCAACAGGAGGCGGGCTTCCGGCGCGATGCCAACGATCCCGAGGCCATTGCCCGGCGTCGCGGCGATGATGCCGGCGACCGCTGTGCCATGGAAGTCGCGCAGAAACTGACGTGCATCGTCGTCGACAAAATTCGCACTGGTCGACTGTGCTTCCCGCAGGTCGGCATGCGCAGTGTCGGCGCCGGTGTCGATCACTGCAACGGTGACACCGGTGCCGCGCCCGCATCGATGCGCCTGCAATACGTCCAACGACTGCAATCCGTGCTGCAGCGGAAGATAGGGGTCATCGTAGCTCGTGGCGACATCGACGCGCACCGGAGCGGCCGTCGGCGCGGCCTGGGCCGATTCGCGTCGTAGTGTCGTGAATTCGTTCAAAGGTTGTGCGACAGTGATGCGGGAGTCCTTGGCGAGTTCGGCCAGGACTTCATCGCGTGTCATGTCCGCCGGGATCAGGAATGTTGCGCAGTAGACGCCCAGCGTCGGAATGGGCCAGCCTGCGAGGGGCGCAAGCCGATGCGTACGTCGGATCTCGTCCAGGAGTCGCCGCGCCGCTTCGCCGGTGGCATAGCGTGGTGTCGACTCGTAGAGTCCGGGCGTCGTTCCGGCCTGTGTCGACAGTGCCGCATGCGGATTCGCGACCGCGATGACGACGACCCGCTGCGCTCCGCCGCGCGGCACTCCCGCGACGAGCGGCAGCGCATCGGCCGGCGCCGTGACGGACGCTGCGCAGCCGTTTGCGACCACGCAGACAGCGAGGAGCAGCCCCATCAACGAGATTCGTTGTCCTGGCTCGCGCGGCTTCATGATCCAGGCAGTCCGACAGGTTCGGCAAACAGGACTCCTGGCATGTGTCGCAAGGCTCGCGCCACCGTCTCGGCGTCGCGTTCCTCGTGTTCGAAGCCCAGCGACCAGACGCCGGTCTCGGACGGTCCGTCAA
>FSZS01000256.1_pt1 | contig 16988 bp, 23 predicted proteins | sample 1638881 | NCBI WGS metagenome assembly FSZS01 (sample SAMEA3914813, study PRJEB12502) | metagenome | biome: forest; material: soil | place: Canada | collected 2011-07-07 | depth 0.3 m
ATCACAGCGCCAGCGCGGTGGCGCTGGTCGGCGGCGGATCGCCGCCGCGCCCGGGCGAGATTTCGCTGGCGCATGCGGGCGTCCTCTTTCTCGATGAGCCCCACCTTAGGTGTTTTTGAAATGTACGTATGGCATTGAGGGAGCGCGGGGGATGGGAAACTTATCCACAGGGAATTCTTTGCGAGGGCCCGTGTCGCCAAGTCTCTCGGCTGGCGCTGGCACGCGTCAAGGGAAAGGAGCGGCTGGTTTGCTAAACGACTCACTGCACCACGCGATATCCTCGGGTGCTGAAGAAGATTGTTCGTACTTTCATGGGAGGTTCCGATGGATCACAAGGCAGGCAAATACGTGTTCGACGTGTCGTCGATTCCGGTCACCAGCGGATTTCAAGGCCGCATCGACTACCGATGGGAGGACGGCGCTGAAACAAAGCAGTCGTACAAGATATTCGACAAGGTGTGCCTGACAAACGTCGATGCAGAAATGCACGCAAAGGCGCAGTTCGAGCTTCGCGTTCGAGACGACACGGTCTGATCGGACGTCGGCGACGTGGGGCTGGCGAGGTACTCATCATCGGCGGAGGCAGGCTCCGCCAAACCGAGTCCGCCATTCAGCGGAAGCGGCCGGCCGACATGTCGCACTGGACGACGGCTTCCGCACTGCATTCCCGCCTTTGACCGCGGAACTCTTCAGGTCTCGCTAGACTTGCGGCGCACGCCATTTCAGGAGACCCATCGTGAATGCTCCTTCGACAACGCCTCGCGTCTTGACCGATGTCGAGCGTTCGTTGCTGACTCAACTCTTCACCGCTATGCCTTACGCTGAGAACGCCGTCGACTCAGTCGTGTTTCGCGCTCAGCACCACGAAGAGCTCGACGCAATTAATCAACTCGAGACGGAGCAGCTCATTCGCAAGGAGCAGGAGCGGTACTGCGTCTCTCTGCCGGCGCTTGCTCTCATCGAGACCACTGAGAGCAAAAAGTTGCTTGCACGGGCGGAGCTCCTATACGCTGCGATGAGGCGGGAATACCTCGCCGATCCTCGCAAGCCAGTACCAGTTTCGATGCTCGCGCTGTCTGCAGGAGTAGAGGAAGCCGAGGCGAGGCGAGCGCTCTCGTACATGCTGACTGGAAACACTCTGTGGGTCTCCTCTCATCCGTTAAAGCTACTGGATAACGACGCGGCAACAATCGTTGCCTCGGAAGGCATCATTGCACGCAAATCCTTCCAGGCCGTCATAGCACAGCTCGATGAATGGCGGACACACGGCCCGTATGCTTACGAGTATGTAGCGTTAAAAGAAGCGCCAGCTGCAGCACTGGCCACCGATGCGCAGTCCGCGCACGCGTCGTCAGGAAAGATTCCGCCTTGGATTTCAAAGCTTCCGCCAACGATATGTCAAGTCATGACGGAAGTGCACATAGCGATCAATTCCGGACTTCGAGCGTTGCCCGCTATCGGGGTTCGCACATCTCTTGACTTGCTTTTCGCCGAACTTTTAGGTGGTGACCGCGGAACTTTTGAAGAGAAGGTGGCGCAGCTCAATGCCAAAGGCTTGTTGACACCCGCTGATCAAACACATGTCTTGGCGGTCATCGATGGAGGAAGCGCGAGTGCGCACCGAGGATACGTGCCGGATGACGAGGACATGGCGACCTTCCTTGCGGTGGCAGAACGGCTGCTTCTAGCTCACTACGTACTTCCTGGTGCGTCGACAAGGCTACGAGCGAACACACCGCCAAGACCAGCCAAGCCTAAGAAGAACTCAACGACACCGTAGACGTCAATTAGCAGCGGAACCCGTTGCCGCCCGCCGTCTTCTCCACGCAGTCACTTGACAGCCGAAGGTGCCGACGAAGTACAACCGATGCCAACCGTTCAAGTGTTTTATGTTGGTCAAACCGGCGTCCATTCGACATTCTGCTCGACGTGTTTGGCCCACAGCCGCTTGAGCAGGTCTTTGTCGCTAACGTGCCCCATGTGGTGGCGGTAGGCCCCGGCGAACTTTGCGGCCTCGGAATGCTCGGTGGAGATGATGTAAAGGCGCCGGTTCTGCAGACTCCACGCCAGTTCTGCAACCACCTGACCATCACGCGTTCCACGCTCAAGGATGTTGCAGTGCTGTCGAATGAGGTTCGCATCGCTGGTGTGCCTGTCCGCCACCGGATTCTCCTCAATGAAGGAGGCCTTGAGCAGCTGAACAATCGACCAATAGTCCCAAGGAATGCGCGCATCGCAGGTGTCGATTAGATCGCTCGCAGCGTGCTCCGGGTCGTACTCTAACGTGACAAATACACCCTCGCGCACAACTGCATCGGTCAGGGGTCGAAAGTCCAGATCGCCTGCGATAAACCGCACCTCCGTCATGTTCCGGCGATGGGCGTGCGTGAGCATATCAACGGTCAGAAGGACATCGACCTCTTTTTGTTGGGCCTCGGCTCCTCGATTGCGCTTGGCAATGCCGTGGATAACGTGCCAACCGCGCGATGTCTTCAGCTCGGCGAAGAAGTCCATCCTCGCCTTGCGCCGCACTTCGAAGTCCGCATCAGGTTCGCCCTTGCGCGGAATAGGTAGCGCGTCGTAGTAGAAGACCTTTTGAGCATCGCTCTTGACCTTTGAGGGATCGAAGACGGGTTTGCCGCCCAGCCAGTCCCTGCCGTAGTCCGCGAGGCATCTCTCGAAGTACGCCCCGTCGATGAACTTATAGATAGACATGCATGTTCTCTCCTCCGCGCGGATCGTAGCGCAGGAGTCGGGCCCGACATCAGTCTAAGCATCCGCGGCCGCGGTCATCTGTCCAACATGACTTCCCAGGACGCTTACCCCGAGCCGGCGAACACGACGCCTTCTTCGCCTTGCAGCAAGACGCCGGCCATGCAGCGACTGATGCTCGCCGCTGCGCGACAGGACGATTTGACCAGCTGCTACTGGCGTGTGCGGTACCTGAGTTGGGCCGCCCAGACCTAGATGCGCTGCAGCCAGAAGTCGGCAAATTCAGCAAGGTCCATGTGCGTGGACTTTGCCAGGGCCATTTCGGGGCCTTCGTTTGGGCTGCCCGTTGCTCCGCGGGTGATGAGTGCCGTGTGCACGTCCGGCGGAACGCCGCGCAGATAGGGCAAGTAGTCGTCCACGAAAGCGACTGGACGCAGCTCGGCCAGCATGTCCGCCTTCGGACTTCGATACCCTGCGTTGTGCGGCGTGGCATAGACTCGCTCGATCGGGTAGCCCAATGCACGCAGGTTCTTGAGCCGCGACGCTTCGAACTCGGCATCCAGCGCTGACACACACACGAGCTCGAAGCCGGCGTCGTGCAGGCGCACGCAGGCGTCGAGCGCCCCTGGTATGGCGGGCACTGAACTCCAGAACTTGGTGCGGAAGTGCTGTCGGAACAGCGCGCGTCCTTCAGCATCGAGCCGAGGAACTTCCCAGCGTTCGAGAGGGCCGTAGCCGAGCGGGTCTCTGACTGCAGGACGAACTCCAAAGGCTTCTCGCCATGCCTCGGCGTAGCCTTCGAGATAGTCGAGCAAGACGCCGTCGCCATCGAGCGCCAGAAGTGGGCGTTGTTTCATCTGGGCATTATCGGAGAGGCGGTGCCACGCCGCCGCCGACTTCGTGGCCGATCGACATGACGCCAGTCAATGGCCCCACAGCCGCTGACACCCATAAGGTTCGAACTGAGGGGTCAGTTCGAACTTTCGGGTCGAGAACCGGGGCTCAAGCGAATGCAGGCGTTCTTATAACTGCCAGCGGCGTCGATTGCGGCGGTTCCAGCGGCCGAGGTGGAACCAGTGCCTCGGCTGCCAAGCACGCGCGAGAGCCCGACAGCCGGTCGGAAGGTCGTGAAGCGATGGTGAACTGAATCGATCGAGTTCACGCTGCGTCAGTGCAACCTCTCCGTCACGCAGTACCATGCGAGAGTTGAACGGCTTGTAGAGCCAAGTCTGACTGTTGTGGGCAGCCCAGACTCGCCACGGCTTGTCGCGCGCCAAGGTCATTGCTTGGTGATCGCCTGCCACAGCGCGTGGCTGACGTCCTGGGCGTCGCCCAGGCCGGCGGGCACCGCGCTCGCAGCCAGTAACGAGAGCTGATGTTGCCGTTCCTCAGGCGGGCCGATGACTTCGTATCTACGTCCCGATTGAGTGATCATCTCGGCGGTCGCCGGATTGAAGTTGGCGATTGACGATGTGATTCTCAGCGGGCCATGGTCCAAAATGATCAAGAGATGAAGATCGCCGGTCATAGCCTTGACGACGCGCCAGGAACTCACCTTGACCGACGGCTGCTCCGCGACGGACGGCGCGTCCCTCTCGTTGACGAACGAAAATGGGGCATTCATGCGTCTGGTTCGCTCAAGAGTCAATTTGATTCGCAGGCGTTCGTACTGCGAGGCTTGGTGTCGACAAATCGCCTGAAGAAGCATCGAGCTTGAGGATCAACCGGCGGCCCTCAAGCGCCGGCTGAGACTCCCCTTCAGGTCGATCACCAAACTCGTGCCCGTGCTCGTCCCGTAGGATCACCACGCGGCCGTCGGCCGTTCTAGCCGTCCACACTTCCCGGACTTCGCGCGCCGACCATTGCCCAGTCGGCGAACACCAGCCAGGGGTCATGCACAGCAAACCGACCGTCGTGGCATCGCCAAGCGACTCGAGTACATCGACCAGGTCAGTATCCCAGGCAATGCCTACCGTCCGCCGGGAGGGCACTTCGTCGTCGTTGAGTTCGACGGTAAGTACGAACCACGGCGCATGCAGTGACAACCGGAACATCCGCCAATGTTGAGAGCGGGACGCGCTCAGGTCTGCGGGAATGTAGAACTCGTGATGGGACTCGGTGGTGAACATTTTGTCGACGTGCCCTGGGTTGGCACGAGAAGGAGGGGGTAGGGCGAATTCTGGGAATTGTTCGGGCACTGAATCTGAAGCGTCAAGGCCGATCGTGCGTGCCCCCCGTGGGCGCTCAGGCATAGAGTTCGATTCCGAATACAACGCGACCTACGCTAGCGCCGATGCGATGGGAGTGCACCATGCAGGTACCCAGAGTGGCGACCACAGCGGCAAAAGCGGGATAGGAGCTTGCGTCATATATAACGCAGGCCTAAGATCCCTGGCGCGACGTCGCAGACCCCTCGCAACTGAAGGAGTGGGTCGCATTCCCTTTTTGAATACGGCACCGATCAGGTTAGCGTGACCCGTTGAAGGTCACCATGCTGAAGTCGCTCCACACCAAGCAAAACCAAGTCTTTCTCAAATTGCTCCGCACAAGGCGCGAAACCCTGCGAATGCGCCAGGCCGATCTGGCACAGCGACTGGGCCGTGGCCAAGCGACCGTGAGCAAGGTTGAGAGGGGGGGCCGTCGACTGGACATCATTGAGTTGCGCGCCTGGCTCGCGGCGTTGGACGTCGATTTCCCTTCATTTGTTGCGGAGCTCAACGCCTTGTTGATTGACGAGCCCGCCTTGGATCCCTGGTTCAGGTCCCGGCGGCGCCCGAGCGGCCAGGGTCCGAATGGCGCTGGCTACATCAGGGGCTAACCGCACGGGAACGCAGATCAGCACGGGCGAGTCAGGTTGTAACGCGTGATATATCACGTGGTGAAAATGAGACGACTGTACGACGCTCAGGGCAATGCCCTCGCGTTCTCAGTCATCGAAGTCGACCCGAAGTCCAAATGCGCAACCTGCCGGCACTCGTGGATACGACGCCTCCTCCGCGGCTGCTTTCGGAGAGGTTGTTCGATGGGCCCGGCAGCACGCGGGTATCTCGCAAGAGGCGCTGGCCTATATGTCTGACGTCGAACGTGCCTACATGGGGCGTTTGGAGCGCGGACAGAATCAACCGACGCTCTTCGTCATCCTGAAGATTGCCAATGCACTCGGCTATCGCTCGTCGGAACTCATGGCGCTCGTCGAGCAGCGACTGCTAGCCTGAAGGCGCGCCGTTTGGGGTATCTCGCGGTCCACTGTGTCAGGGCCAACATGCGGCGGACAGACAGGATTCGAACCGCGCAGTCCGTTGATGACTCAATTGGGTGACTATGCAGCGGTTGCCGACGAGGTCACGTTCGTGGGGAACGGCCGCTTCTCCGGACTTAGCTGCCTCTCAGCTGCCAGCAATTCCTCTCAGAACGCGCCAGCGAGCGCCGAATCTCGCTACGCGGTGCAGCTAGGCAATGGAGATGCGCCGGACCGGGAGTACCGACCATGAGACGCTGGCCTGGTCGATCATCGAGTGCACGGCGGCGTGCGTCAGCTCGCGCATGAGCCGGGATGCGCCTTCTTCGCCTGCCTCGACGCTGTCCCAGACCAGGACGTCGACGATCTCGCCGTCGCCACGTTCGGCGATGCGCCGGGAACGGAAGCCCGGCTGACGCTGCAGCCAGTCGTCGACCTCCGCGTTCGCTTCGATGAACTCGGCGAGCGAGCAGCCGTTGAGGCGGAAGGTGGTCACCTCCACCGCGTCCAGGGTCGGCGCGTCGGCCTTCTGCTTGCGGGCGCTCATCGCTGTGCCGTCGGACGAACGATCAGTTCGTTGACGTCCACTTCCGCGGGCTGGTCGATCGCGAAGGCGATGGCCTCGGCGATGGCGGATGCAGGTATCGAGGATTGATCCATCATGGCGCGGGTCGCCGCCCGGACGTGTTCGTTGTCGATTCCGTCGGTCAGTTCGGTACGCGTCAGGCCGGGGCTGACCAAGGTCGTGCGGATCACGTCGTTCTCCTGGCGCAGGCCCTCGGTCAGGGCGCGGACGGCGTACTTCGTGGCGCAGTACACCGCAGCCGTCGGGTCGACCCGGTGTGCGGACACGGAGGCGACATTGATGATGTGCCCGGCCTTCTGCTGGCGCATCAACGGCAGGACGGCCGCGATGCCGTGAAGGACACCGCGAAGGTTCACGTCGATCATCTGGTTCCACTCGGCGACGCGGAGCTCGTCGAGGAACGACAGCGGCATCACGCCCGCGTTGTTCACCAGCACATCGACCCGACCGTAGGTGATCGCGGCGGTACGGACGAAGGCCTGCATGCTCTCCAGCGAGGTGACGTCGAGTGCGACGTCCAGTGCTTGCCCGCCGGCGCCGCGGATTTCCTGTGCTAGGGCCGAGATGCGATCGGTTCGGCGAGCGCCGAGGACGATTCGGTGGCCGCCGGCCGCGAGGCGTCGCGCCGTTGCGGCTCCGATGCCGCTGCTGGCGCCCGTGACGAGGACGACTTTTGGTTGGCCGCCGGAGGTGGTATCGAGAGTGGTCATGATGGCTTGCTTGTCGGTGGACGAGGCGAATTCCTCGAACTCCAGTGTCTTGGCGCCACCACCGTCGGCGTTAGATCGATCCGCCGAGAGTCATGCATGATCCTGCAAATCGATCGGTTACTCATTGGCTCGAGGCGGACTATCAGGCATGCTCCGATCAGAGATGCACCAATAAGGCCCCATGAGCAAGAAAAGCACGGTCAACCGAGAGATCAGCCATCTCATTGCCCGATACGCCGACGCCGATGGCGAGGTCGCAACGGCTATTGACTCCTTGTTCCTCAGCAAGCGAACCGAGCCGTCGCAACCGCTGCATACGGCACAGTGGCCGTGCTTCGCTCTAGTGACGCAGGGCGCGAAGAGCCTGACCTTGGGCCACGAGGTGCACGACTACGGTGTTGGCGACTATCTCGTAGTTGCGCTCGATCTGCCGGTCATGTCGCGCACGACGCTCGCCAGCCCGAAGGCGCCCTTGCTCGGCCTGGGAATGGCAATCCGGCCGGAACGCCTCACGGAACTGTTCCAGCGCCTGCCGCCAGTCCCTGCGTCCGCCGCGGATCGCGCGCGAGGTGTTGCCGTGAACCAGGCCGACGAGAACCTGCTGGGGGCGGTGCTGCGCCTTCTAAGGCTCCTCGACACGCCCCGGGACATTCCCGCCTTGGCGCCGCTGATCGAGCAGGAGATTCTGTACCGCTTGCTTACGGGCCCGTGCGGCTCCGTCCTGTCACGGATCGCCCAGACCGACAGCCCCGGCAACCGGATCGCGAAGGCGGTCGCGTGGCTGCGGGAGAACTTCGCAGAACAGCTCCGCATCGATGATCTGTCGAATCGCGTGGGGATGAGTCCGTCGTCGCTGCATCACCACTTCAGCGCGGTCACGGCGATGACGCCACTGGAGTATCAAAAGCGCCTGCGCCTGCAGGAGGCTCGCCGGCTGATGTGGATCGATCGGCTCGATGTCGGCAGCGCCGGATACCGGGTTGGCTACCAGAGCCCGTCACAATTCAGCCGGGAATACAGCCGCATGTTCGGTGTCCCACCATCTCGAGATCGCGAGGATGCGCATGGCCATCAAGTGATCTCGCGCGGGCCATCACTCGCCGCTGCGGCTGCAAGCTAGTTCGCTGCAGTGCGACTCGGCACCAACAGCACGTGGCAGCTAGTTGGCGGAAAGCGGCCGATCGACGCACTGATCTGACTGACGGCTGCCGCTGCAAAGTCGACAAAGCGTCCCGTCGTCAGACGTAGTGGTTCGAATCCTGGCCTGTCCGCCGGCCGTACCATCGGGGCGCTGAGGAGAATTGGTCAAGCTTCTCCCAAACGGTGAAGGTCTCGGTCACGGCGACGACTGTGCCGGCGCCGGTGCCGACCAGCGCGCCCGACATGGTGACCCAGCGCGACCTGGGCTCACACACGGTCTGGACGAGGAAGCCACTTCACTTGATGCGAGGCGATGACGCGGTCCAGGGTGTTCGCCATCGAGTGCGCCTCGACGTCGGTAATGGTGCGCGGCGGCGGCCATGTGAGCGGCGGGCTCATCGCCGGCCAGAGCTGGAGAGCCTTGGCCTTCGATTTCTCCTCGATGCCGATCCCGATGCGGCCGCGGTCCAGCACGGCGAATGCCAAGAACTGGGCCGCTCCAAATGTCATGCACTGAATGCTCTTCGCGCCTATCGGTTGGTGTTGGCGATCAAAACTGATCGTCGCTGCATGTCGATGGAATTCGGAGGACCACAGCACGCCGTTCGTGCGCGCGATCCAGATGTCGAGGAACGCTGGCAACTGGTGATCGGTCATGAACGCGGATCGCTCCTCGCGGGTCATGACGGTGTCTTGCGGCACATTGGCGTCAGCGACGATCACCTTCAAAGCGATCCAACGCGCAAGCAGTGCCTGCTGCGTGTCGCTCAAGGCGAATTCGTTGCCCGCCATCATTGGTGTCAAGACAGGTCGGACGGCCTCCTCCAGCGCGCTCATCCATCCGCCATTGCACTGGCGGCAAACCACCTTGATGGTCTTTGTGCGAGCTCCGCCCTGACGTTCGACATTCCGAGGCACGTCGACCAGCTTGCCCTTCTCCGTGAACGTCATTCGACGCTCGACATGCCTCGGATCTGGTGCCGGAGGAAGCAGGGGGTGCATCCATTCTGGCCAGAAATGCTCGCGCGAGAGGCCGAACCGTCCGCAGAAGATGCAGGGACGGGCGCTCTGTTTCATCAGCGCAGCGTGTAGCTCCGCGCGCCGTCGAGCGTCTGGAACACTTTCGGGTCGTCGGTCGCGTTCAGGCGCTCGCCTGTGGCTAGGCGATACGAGGCCAGTCCGGGCCGGCTCGAGCGGCCGCTCAAGTTGCTGGCGTCGACGTCGTCCGCGGTGCGCACGATGATGCACGCCTCCCCGCGGGGGCCCTTCGCTTCGAGGCGATCGACGGTGCTCATGGCGGGATGGTACCGGGTTCGGATGATGCAGCGGAAACCTGGCTGTACGGCGCAAGGCGCTCTCGTTCGTGTGCGTCGGCCGCGCGGGCGCTGCTGGCCAGCACCTGGGCAAGCCGCCGCTTCGCTCGTCGATCTGCGGTGCTGGCTGCCCACCAGACCATAGCCATCCAGATGGACCACATGCATCCATCCGCAACCCAGACCGCCCAGGCGGGTCCATGAAGCTCGAGGCTCACCAGGTCGACGACGCCTTGCGCCGCGGCGATCGCCAGGAACACGAACCAGCCCCACATGCTCATGGCTTGCGTCTCGCTAGTGCGTGAAGAGGCGGCATGCTGTTTCCCTTCGAAGGGCTGCAGCATAGCGCCGGCGCGGCCGCGCGCGGAGTCAGGCCGGCCGGAACTGGACGCCGAGGCACTCTTCGAGATTCCCAGGCCCGCACAAGTGCAGCGCGCCGACGACCACCAGCGTCCGGTGGGGCAGTGCCATCAGCTGACGCACTTTGGTTGCCCATGCACGGTTGCGGCTCACCAGACCGGCCTCGTGCAGAGCGGGGATCTTGAACATCACCGCCTGGCTGCCCACTTCCAGCACCGCGGCGCGATCGCCGGTTAGCCATGCGGCGTGCAACGCCTCGAATCGTTGTTGCAGCAGAGGAAGGTCGAGCAGCACCTGGTCGAGAGCATCTTCGACGACGGCCAGCGGCGCGCAATCAAATGCACGGCGAAGGTCGTCCGCGGTTTCCAGGGTCTGCAACGCCTTCCCGTCAACCGCGGCGCGCGCCAACACTGCCGCCTCCACACCAGGTTGCGACGTCACCGCACCGGCGCCCAATGCGATGAGCGCTGCCCAGGGTCGTAGCGCGTCGAATGCTGCGCGCGCCTCATCGCTGGGAAGGGCGGTGGCAAGCGCCGACCACGTCGCCGGCCGCAGGAGTGTCTGAAGCGGCGTGTTCCCTTGCATGCATGGCAGCACCTGCGCGTTGTCGTGCTCATGGATGACCACTGCGCACCAATCGTAGGCCGACTTCACCGATTCGGGCATTGGCCCAGCGCCGGCAGGAACCATGTGCAGCGAGCCGAGCACGCGGACGTTGGTACCTGGGATCTCGAAATACATGATGTTCCTGGCTCCGCGCCAAGACGCGATCCCCGCAGTTTGCCGGACCGCTCGCCGCGGTTCGGGTACCCCCAGGCCTCAGCGACGAGTTAGGATCCGCCGTGACCAAGTTCTGGCCACGCGTCCCGAATCGAACTGGAGATGCGCATGAGCGGGAAGGCCAGTCGCGACTACAGCCGAGAGCTGCAGGAAAAGCTCGAGATCTACCTGCTGGGCCTGATCTTCACGCTCCTGGCCGCGGCAGTGCAGACGGCGAAGTTCGGTCAGAGCGCTGTGGCCGACGCTTCGGAGCTCACAAGCTGGCTGCTGCTGTTCGCGTCTGGGCTGGCGGGGCTATCCCGGCTCGAGTGGCTCCCCGTCGCTCACCTCGTCGGCGGTGCGACGCAGGATGTGGAGGAAGAACTCGAGCACTTGGAACAACTTGCCGACCAAGGTCAGGCTGAAGTGACCGATGACGAGGAGGTCGTCCCGGTGGCCGATGCGATTGCTAGACGCAAGACGACGCTGGAAGGCCTCGGAGCGAAGGAGTCGGCATTTAAACTCAGCACGCATCGCAAGTACTTGGCGCACAAGTGGACGTTCGTGGGCGGCCTGGCACTCCTGCTGGTGGCTCGCGGATACATGCCCGCCCAAGGCGTGATTGCAGCAGCGACGTCGCCTTCCACGGCGAGCGGCACGCCGACTGTGCGGGTCGGGCCGAGCAGCGCACCGGCCGCGGCGCGCCCCAGTTCGCATTGAAGCCACGCGCCACGGCGCGGGCGCGAAGAGAATGCCGGCTAGGCGCACGCCGTGAGCCTGCCGTTTGCCACATTCGTGAAATGTCACCTCTCCCCATCCCGACCGAGCCTGAATTTGAGCAAGAATCCGCTCGACAGCGCGGCGCGGTCGGTCGTAACCTGCGCGCTAACTTCGAGCCGGAACGGCCGTACTTCGCGGGGAGACGAACATGCAGGGAGCAGGAGACAGCCAGTGCAGAGCTGCCGCTGGGCGTGACCGATGAACGCACTCGCAGCGTCGCTGTTCGTGCATCCGGCTTCGTATGCCGGCCCAGTTCGGGTACTTGGCGGCGGTGTACGGGCCTGCACTCACCTGGCGCGCATGAACATACCTGGCCTGCCGCTGGCCTGTGTGAAGGCGTTTCCCATCAGTGCTGGACAGGGGCTTTTCAACGAGATCGGCGGGTTCGTCCTCGCACGGAGCGCTGGCCTCGACGTCGCTGGCGGGGGCATCCTGCCGGTGCCACTCTCGACTGTCGAGTCGTTGTTCCCCCAGGCTCAGTTTCCCGGGGTTGCGTTCGCCAGCCAGAACGGAATGGTCGAGTGCTTCGTCAGCTCTCCGGTTTGCGATACATACGGCGCGATGTCGGCCAACATCTATCAGACCGCAGACGGCAAGCCATCGGCAATCGCCGCGCTGCTGATGCGGTGGGATCAGTTCGGGCGGCTGCTAGCGTTCGATCAGTGGATCGGCAATCACGACCGCAACGATGGGAACGTTCTGATCGGGCCGGGATGTCGGCCACTGCCCATCGATCACAGTGATTGCTTCTGGGGTCCAGACTTCTTCGACGGCATCCACGACCAACCGCTCGCATGGACTTGCATGAAGGCGATGTATCACCTGCCGGAGCCGTCGCGCTGGCCTCCGAACCTCCGCTCGGCGATTCTTCAGGAGTGCGATCGATGGGTGAGCGTCTACGCGCGTGCGCACGCCGAGATTGCGCAACTGCGGGAGTGGCTGCCCGAGCCGATTGGACTACGATGGATGCACTGGCTCTGGAAGCGTTCCGAAATTACTCGCGACCTCTGGGCCGAGCGCCTGGCAATGCTGTGAGGGACGCATCATGAATGCTCGAGTCGATTTTTCGTCCTTGACCGCGGGCGCCGGCCGAGCTGATACCTCTCCTCGAGGCTACGCGAGCATCGTGCAGTTGGAGCCAGACATGGGCGCCTTTGAACGCGTGAACGTGGGCGTGCTTGTCGTGTCCGCCGGTGGCAAGCGCTACGTCAAGGTGCTCACGCAGTTCGATCGCATCGCCTGCCTCTATGGAAAGGAACTGGCCGAGCTGCTCGAGTTCATGACTGACGCCACGCGCGAGGCGCTGCTGGCCGATGGCAAGACCGGGAGCGACAGCGCATCGTTGACGATGCCGATGCCCTTCTTCAATGTCGAACCTGAGGCCTACGCTGACCAACTGTTCGCGGCGGTGGTGCCGGCGGCGAAGATGACGCGTGCGCCCATCGATTCAGCCTCGCAGCGGACCACAGACAAGCTCTGGAACCAAGTCTACGAGTCGATCAAGAAGCTCGTGCCCGAGCGAGCAGACGACATCATCGCAAACGTCGCCTACACGACCGTCGACACACGAAAGGGGCCCCAGCGGATCTGTGTACCCCTCACGCCGCCTGGCGGCGCCGGGGCGCTGGAGTCCGCTGACTTCGCGCTTCAGACAACGCAAATCAAGCTCATGCGTGCGCTATTGGACGTCGAATTGGCGGTCGAGACGAAGCGCCTGCCCTCACTCGGGTTTTTCATTGGCCGTCCGGCTCGGATTCGCGACCCCGCGCAGTTAAAGAGCCTGGACCGCATCATCGACGAGATTGCAGCGCGTGTGCCGGCTCATGGCCTGGTGGAGGTGTCGGACAGCCCCGTCGTCCTAGCCCGCAACATCGTTGACTGGGCGGATTCGATCGCGGTTGCGTGAGACGCGGGACGGTTCACGGTGGCGGTTGGAGGGCTCAGGCGGATTTGGCTGGGCCGTCGAGGGGCCCTGCGTCCTTCCCACTGAGCCACGCATCGAAGGATGCGATGGATTCTTCATCGGGCGGCGGCCCTTCGATGTCCAAAAACCGGAATGAGTCCGCGACATCCCGGCGGCTCATCTCGCACAGAACAAATTTCCCGTTCTCGAGCTCGTAGTCGAGGGAGCCGCACCACCTGTTGATGCGGCCATGACCGGGGAACAGAGCAATGCTCTTTCCCTTGCCGCTGACCTCGTGCTTGGCAATCGCCACGCGCAGATGCTCGAGCATCGTGAAGGGCATGTACAGAACGGCGAGCTGCTTGCGGAGCCGCGCGATGATCGTTGGGTTGGCCGCGGCTTCTTCCAGTTGTCGAATGCGCATTTCGCGACCCGAGTGCTCGTAGCCATCGTCGATCGCGCGCAAGGCGGTGATCTTGCTTGGAAATCCTCCGTTGTCGGCAAGCTTGACGAAGTCCTTCGCTCTCTGCGTCCAAGTGCGGATCAGCTCATAGGCTGCGAAGATCCACATTTCTGACTGTGCGGCGAGGAAGTGAGCCTCCGCCGGCGTGCGCTCCTGTTCACGCAGCTTGCGCAGGACAGTGGCTTCTACATCCAGCAGGAACTGGTCGACGATGTCCAGGTGCGAAGATTGGACTGTCATAAAGAGGTCATCTTGCAGCAGCTCGAGGCGTCTTAGTGACGCCCCAAGTTGACCGGCTTTCAGCGACGCTCTGTTTGCGCACGGGGGCAGGTCGCGATCGACAGGCTCGAACTCGTCGTAGTGGTCAGACATCGAGGGGGGAGTCTACGCTGTAGCCATCTTCGAGCCGATGGCTCGCTTGGCCGGCCGTCCAGGCGCACACCCGAGGAATGTCGGATCTCGCTCGTGAATTCCGTTCTCTCTAGTGCCAGCAACTCGCCTGGCGATCATGGAGACATCGCAAATGGCAAACGTCTACGTCGAACCTCGCCCGAAAGGGAGAGACGGAACGGCGATCACTCACTACGTCCTCGAATTGGCTGGCGACCTGCCCGTTGCCGGCGCCACGCCAACCTATAGCACCCAGGAGCTGGCGATCGCGGATGCGAAGAAGCTCGGACATCACCCCAACGTCGCGCGGGTTCGCCATACGGACAAAGGGAATCCAGACCACTGGCGCCGGGCCTGAACAAGGCCGCTCGTCGCCGCTGCGGTGCGGGGACTGGGCGGCCTGGCGGTGCTCTCATGGGGCCGAGCCAAGAGCTCGGACGTCGCATGGCGCGGGAGCGAGCGCCATACGGCCGGTAGACGATCAGCTGGCTCCTACCTGCGGCCATCATCGGCCACTCGTACTTTCCGCATCGGATGCACTGTGTTAGCATACAGTATCCGCAGGGCATGACGGACGGCGCTTGCGAATGGCATCGCTCGATCCGACGCTAAATGTCGGGCACCGAGCCTAAGCGATACTCAGCAGTTATCGAAGTGCGCGGGCTGGGCTTGGAGGGTCGAGCACGCGCTTTAAGGCCTTGCATGGTGCGCGAATGTCCCGTCCCCCACAGTCGCCCAAGATCTATCACATAACGCACGGGCAGAATCTGCCGTCGATTATCGCGGACGGTCGTCTTTGGTCCGATGCCGCGCTCATCGCGCGGGGTGGCCCAACTGCGTCGATTGGGATGGGCAGCATCAAGCAGCGGCGGCTTGGCCTCCCGGTCAGGTGCTACCCCGGTGATTTCGTGGGCGGGTATGTGCCCTTCTACTTTTGCCCGCGGTCGATCATGCTGTTTCTGATCCATTGCGCTAATCATCCTGAGCTGGCGTACCGCGGGGGCCAGGCGCCAATCCTGCATCTGGAACTGGACTTGCACGAAGTGATGGCCTGGGCGAACGGTATCGGTAGGAGATGGGCATTCAGCTTGTCGAACGCCGGCGCAGCGTATTCGGAATTTCGGAGTCGAGTTGATCAGCTTGACCAAGTCGACTGGGACGCGGTCGCGAACACGGACTTTCGGAATCCGACAGTCAAGGAAGGCAAGCAGGCTGAGTTCTTGGTCACCGATTTCGTGCCATGGCAACTGGTCAGACGCGTTGGAGCAATCAATCCGGTGGCCCAGGCTGAAGCGATGCGGAACATGGGAGGGGCGGCACATCGCCCAGCCGTCGAGGTGTGCCGTTCGTGGTACTTTTGAGAGGGGGCTTTAGTCATGATTCGGTACACGACAGGGAACATCTTTGACGCTGAAGTTGACGCGCTCGTCAACACCGTCAACTGCGTCGGGATCATGGGACGCGGCATAGCCCTGCAATTCAAGAATGCGTTTCCCGAGAACTTCAAGGCCTACGAGGCGGCCTGCCAGCGCAACTCTGTCGAACCCGGCCGCATGTTCGTTTTCGACACTGGCGAGCTCACGGGCCCGCGCTACATCGTCAACTTTCCTACCAAGCGCCATTGGCGCGGCAAGAGTCGAATTGAAGACATCGAGGCAGGTCTCGAGGCGCTGGCTGGAGAAGTTCGCGCCCGCGGGATTCGATCGATTGCTGTGCCTCCGCTTGGAAGCGGGCTCGGCGGCTTGAATTGGTCGGATGTGAAGCCGCGGATCGATCGAGCCCTTGCTGGCTTGACCGATGTCGACATCATAGTGTTTGAGCCGGGTGACAAGTCGCCGCAAGACCGTCCTAATCGTTCAACCGACGTTCCGGCAATGACTACTGGCCGAGCTGCGCTCATCAGTCTCATGAGTCGATATCTTGCCGGATTGATGGATCCGACGGTCTCACTTCTGGAAGTTCACAAGCTTCTCTACTTCCTCCAGCGCGCAGGGGAGCCGCTGCGGCTGAGGTATGTCCAGGCAACGTATGGACCGTATGCAGAGAATCTGAGGCACGTGCTGCGAGAAATCGAAGGGCATCTTGTCTCAGGCTATGCCGACGGCGGCGATGCGCCGGACAAGCTGTTGTCGATCATTCCGGGTGCTGTCGAGGAGGCCGAGAAGTTCATAGCGGCGCACGAGGAAACTCATGCTCGCTTCGAGCGCGTCGGCCGATTGGTCGATGGCTTCGAGACTGCGTTCGGTTTGGAGCTGCTCGCGACCGTGCACTGGGTGATGAAAGAACACGGTGCATCGGATCAGGCCAGTATCGAACGTGAGGTCTACAACTGGGGACCGCGGAAGACCCGCTTCTCGCCAGGGCAGATCGCACTCGCCGCGAATCGGCTCCAGACCGAAGGCTGGATCAACTAAGCGAACCTCTGACCGGGACGCGAGCCTCCGCGCGGCGGAACTGGAATGCGAGGGCCGGAGAACCAGTATCCATGCGGGGTTGACAGGACACCCTCGACGCCGAAGGAGCGACTGCAACGCAGGGCGGATTCAACCGGTCGATGCAACACACTAACCACCGCGTAGGCGGAAGGAGTGTTGCAGATGAAGCAGCGGCCTCGAATCTACTATTCGGCCAGCC
>FSZS01000163.1_pt1 | contig 16678 bp, 15 predicted proteins | sample 1638881 | NCBI WGS metagenome assembly FSZS01 (sample SAMEA3914813, study PRJEB12502) | metagenome | biome: forest; material: soil | place: Canada | collected 2011-07-07 | depth 0.3 m
CTGGCCACCAGGATGTTCCAGATGCCGTTGTTCACGATCCACCCGACCAGGGTCAGGTAATACTCGAGATAGTCCGTCGTGTAGAGAGTCATGGCGTTCTCCTCGCCTTTAGCCGCTGCGCAGCAGTTGGCTGCCTTCGAGCAGCGCGAGGGTGACCAGGGCCGCGATCTCGACGCGCCGCAGGCGTTGATGCGTCTCGGCCGAGGGCTCGCGTTCGCGCAGGCGCAGGCGCATCCGCCACCAACCGTAGGCGGTCGCCGCATAGAGAAGAAGCCGCCAAGCAAAGAAGTAGCCGCGGTTCACCGCGAGCCAGCGCTGCCAGCCGTCAATGCTGCCGACGACATGGATGCCGGCGACGTTCATGCCGACCGCGACGCCAACCACCAGCAGCGCCCACAGCAATGTCTTGAGCAAACCAGCGGCGACGCGTCGGTTGACCAGCCAAGCCGGCCACATCCAGCCCCATTCGCTCATGGTGCACTCCGCGGCTTCTGAACTTCCTTGAGCCGGTCGCGCGTGGTGTCGCCCTCAAAGATGCCGCGCGATCCGCCAGCACGGGCATTGTGACGTTGCACGATGGCCATCGCCGAATTGGCCGCCAACGACCGGCGCAGATCCAATTCGTTCTTGAGGTTGTTGATCTCCTGCTCCAGCGTGCCGTTCTCCTGATCGACTGCCTTTGCGGCCAGCTCGTTGGCCGCGACGTTGGGCTCTTTCTTGCCAGTCAGCAGCGTGCGCTGCAACAGCAGGGCCTTCTCCAGCACGCTGGAAAGCGCCGACTCGGAAGCCAGGCGCTTACCGAGCAGGTCCTGGTCGGGTTCGTCGCGCAGCGCCTCGATCACGCTGCGGGTGATCGGCAGAGAGTTGCTGCCCGCGGCTTCAAGGTTCGCCACTGTCGTGGGTTTTGCGCCCGTTACCAGGTCTTGCAGCGCCTGCAGCTTGGTGTCGTACTCGTCCTGGATCACCGGCGTGAGGCCCACGCCCGGCGTCGTCTGGGTCTTGGTGCAGCTCTCGCAGGTGCGTTGCTCGCGCTCGCCCAGCACACGGGTCGCCCAGGCCGCGGCCGCGTCGGGCGAGGACCAGGTTTGGCAAGTGAGCCGGTTGCCGCATGTGGCCGGATCAATGGACGAGGTATCGCTGACGCTGCGACCATTGAGCAGGTTGTAGCCGGCGCGAGTGACATCGCCGACCACTTTGACGGAACTCTGACTCGAGCCGCCCGCATTGTTGCCACCGACCCAGGGCACGCCGTTGTTGCCGTGGGTGGATTCCGCCTGGTCGACGGAGGCCACCGCATCCCCGCTGCCCACCGCATCGCGCAGCGAAAAGCCCTCGGCGAGCTGGTCCCAACCGGCTTGGCCGCCGGCCATGTCCGCCATCCGGTTGGCAATGGCACGGCAGGTCAGCTTCGAGCGGTCGAAGTCGAGACGCGCCTGCAGAACGCCGTTGGTGAGCAGGTTGTAGAGGCCTGGATCGGCGCGCTGGATGATCAGCGCTGGCAGGGATGCCACGGCGGCGGTGGCGTTCTGGATCACCGTGCTCATGATCGACTGAAAGCCGTGGGTGATGCCGTTCAACTGGTTGTGCAGCGTCGTCGTGATGCTCATGTTTCCGCAGATCAGGTTGCTGTTCCAACCGATCCCGACGCCGATGCTTTGCATGTTCCCGGCACCGCTCATCGACACGGCCCGCCCGCCGCCGACGCTATAGAGAACGTCGTCGCCGATCACGCTGCCGGTCACGCCGATGCCGCTGGGATTGATGCGGGTCTGCGCCCAGGCCACGCCGACCGCGGTCGTGATGGCGCAGAACAGAGCAATGGGCAGCGCGTGGCGCCTGGCGCGCTGAGCGAGACGGGAGAGAGACGCATTCATGGGGAAACCTCTCACTGGAAATCGACACTGCTGAGGAAGACTTGCCCGCGGCGCTCGCAGCAGGCATAGGGCCGCCATAGCGCCCAGGCGAAGTCGCCCTGCGGGGCCTGGATGCGCACGTTGTGATGCGGGAAGACGGCGCAGGTGGTGGAGAGCGTGGGCGTCAGCTCCTGCCACTTGCCGGTGGATGCATCGCTTTCCACCAGCGCGTCGGCCGGCCAGTAGCCGTCGTGTGCATCGGCGAGCAGCGGCTGGTACACGTGCGGCTGGGTGCGCCGCGTCACGACATCGCCAGCGCGCTGTGCGACGACCGCGCCGCTCTCGTAGTCGTCGGTCTGGTGCAGGAAGCCGCCGCGGGGATATACGTTGCCCCACAGGTTCAGCGTCGCGCGGGCGCCGATCTCGCGCATGCCCGGAACCAGCGACTCGGGGTAGACCGCCTCGGGGACGTCGTAGCGCCAGGCGAGCGTGTCGAGCGTGCTCAGCAGGTACGGCATGAAGGCTGTGCCGGCACCTTGGCAGGTGTAGCCGGAGCTGCTCGCGAACTGGCTGAACACCGAGCCGGCGGGATGTCCGATCACGTCGGCGTTCTTGAACTTGGCGAGGTTGTTCTCGCCGTCGTGGTTGGTCGTGCCATCGCCGCCGGCCTTCGCCGTGGGATTCGGCACGCTCATGAACCGCATCTCGACCCAAGGGTTCGCGCCGGTGTTCGAGTAGCTGGATACGACCGCGTCCGGCACGTAGTGGCGCACCTTCACCGAGGTACGCACCGAGCAACTGAACGTGGTGCAGAACAGCCAGTAGCAGATGCCGACGACGCGGTACTCCAGGCAGTCGGGCGACACGGCCGAGGACACGATGGTCGCGGTGTTCAGCGCGAAGGTAGCCGTGGCACCACAGAGCAGCACCGAGGCGATGACTTGGCGGGCCCGGCACGACGGTGCGTACAGCAAGCGGTTCATGGCGGTGCCCTCCGGGAAGACTCGATGCGCGCTACGGCGCGGGCCACGTCCGGCTCGCCGTAGATCACGTAGCGGCGATCGACCACCACCGCCGGCAGCTTGGCAATGCCCAAGCTCCACGCTTCGGAAACGCACTGGTATGCGCGCCCGAGCCGACGCTGCAGTTCTTCACCGCCGTCGCGCAGACGCTGCTCAACCAGGGTCGCCGCTTGGCTGGGGTCACTTGGCAGGCCCGTAGCCAGATCGGCCTCGATGCGTGCGGGCAGATCCAGCTCGATCACGCGAGCGCCGGCCACCGGCTGCACGGTATGACGGCTGTCCGTGACGACGAGAACGTCGGCTGCGGAAGCGGCCCGGCAGAATAGCGACAGCATCAGCCATCCTGTGCAGAGAGTCCGCACGGCGCGCAGCAGTGGGTATGTGCTGAAGATGGAAACCGTCATGGCAGCGTCAAGGCTTTCGATCAAGGCTCAAGTCGAACGCCGAGGACGGGTTCCTGCCACAAGGAATGCGCATTGCGCGCACTCCGCTTAGGGCAGGTACGCCATCGAGCTCACGTCCGACCAGGCCCCAATACTCTTGCGAGCCTTGCTACAAGCGCCGGAGCGAGTCATCCGCATCTCCAGCCACCTACTACCCAAGGACATCATTTGACTACTGCCTACCGTCCCCCGATAGGAACAACCGCGAGCATCGACGACTTTCGTGCGAGCGATTGGAATGGTGACACCTCATCTGACCGGAGCTACCACTCGTGGTGGAACTTCCTGTGGAATCGAGGTTTCGAGGCAATACAGGCAGGCGAGTTCGCAAAGGCCAAGGTGCTCTGGCTTCTGGGAGATGCGTGCTCCCTGCGTCTGCAACCATCTAACAGGACCGAACCGCTCGTCGCGACGCAGGTCAATGAATTCCAGCGTCCAATCAACTTGGACAGCTTCGAAGACGCCGACATAGAACTTCTCGCACGCATCTATCCCGAGGTCGAGAACGTCGTGCTTAAGGCACGGCTCGCTGGGGTCACTCTATACGACGCTCAACCTGATCCAACGACGCTGAGCATTCACGGTGCCCAGGGATACTGGGCTTTGAGCCCGCTCAAAACCCAAGAGACTTGGCCATTGGTGCTGCGCCATGAGCAAACCGGTGACGCATGGTGAATCAGGAGGTGTGAGCTTCTCGAATTGAACCGAGAAAGATGTCTTTTAAGAGAATTCGAAGCGACTAGTTTTTTGACACTGGCCGATATAGTCCAAGCAAGAATTTCAGCGTACTGTGTCTTTGGCGCCCAAACTCATCGAGTGCCGCCTCTCTCTGACACCGACCACCACAAAAATCAGATCAAATGTTCGAACTATTGAAAAAGCTTGATTTCCGCAAGTGGGGGCGCGCTGTACGGTGGGTCGTTTGGCGCCGGAGGCTACTGAATCACATCGCCGATGCGCCGGAGGTCAAAGACCTCTCATATCCATTCGCGCTGCTAGTCGTTTCAGCGGTTGTGGCCTGCTGGAGCGTGACGTTTTGCGCCCAAGCAATCGGCTTGCGGATGACGCCCGACGGAGACTCTACGGCGCAGACGACGGCAGAGTCACTTGCGGAACTTGGCAAGAAGACGCTGGATGCTGTCTTTTCCGTCAAAGATCTTCATCCCGATAGCTGGCTGATAGCGCTTTTGCTTCCTGTGGGCTTGGTGCTTGTCGCGGCATTCGCGCTGGCTTGGTCTGCCCGTGTTGTCGGGAAGGCTAAGAAAGTGGAACCACCGAGCTATTCAGCTTGGTGGCTGGGGATCACGGGCTACCTTTGCGTGCTGGTGGTCGTTTCCGCGGTTATTGGATCTCTGTATGCAACTGCGATCACGCTGTTCCCTCACGCGAGACTGGTCCGGCAGGCCGACACCTGGTCGTTCTTTCTAGTGATCGTTGTCTCGATGACTGTTCCTTGGGTGCAAGGAATGAAGCGTACGAACGGCGTGAAGGACGTGAACTTCAACTGGGAATTCATTGCCTCGATTCCGATACTGGTAGTCCTGGCTGCCGAACTATGCGTCTTGCCAGCATGGGCGAGGGCCCATGCGCCCAGCATCTACGCTCGTTCCCTTTCTCCGCTCCCGTGCGATCTGTCGAAGAAGACATGCACGCTGGCTTTGACTCTGTCGGACAGCGGTACTTTCGAGCTCGCGGACAAGGTGTCTTTGACGCTGGAGATGCAAAGTCGAGACAAGAGTGGGCAGCTTGCGACCGCAAGCTTGCAAGCGACCTGGCTGGGCGATGGGCGCGACGAGGGCTTCCCAGTCCAGCTGCGCGCTGACCACCTCCGCTACATTCGCCTGCGCTTGGAGAAGCCGCGTGAGGGTGCTAGTTGTCCACCCAAAGCGTTCATGTCACTCTCCGAACCGCCTCTCGTTACCAACGCTTGGCTTCTGGTCGATGGGCTGGTGATTGGCGGCAAGGGGCGGACGAGGTCTATTCCGATGATTCAATCGCAGATCGAGAAGCCTGTGCCGACCGGATGGGCGCAGGCCGCGTTGGCCGTATGTTCGGCCGCAGCCTCGGCGGCTCAGCAGGTGGCGTCACCAGCTTCCGCTCCCGTGGCGTCGGCTGCGTCTACTTCGAAACATGTTACGGCTGCCGTTTCGAGGTAGTACGCCCTGGGACTAGCAGTGGAGCTATCGGAACCCGTTGGGCGTCACTTTGCGCTTGAGGAGGCCTGATGAGGCGGCATTCCAGTATTGACTCCTGTGGGAGAAGCACACGCCTACATCGAGGAAGCGGAACCAATGCGAAAAGTAGATTGCCAGTTCGATGGAGAGTCGCATTAAGATGCAGGTTAGACGCGTATAGCCGATTGTCACGTCGTCAATTCGGCCGTGGCGTCTCAAGCCAAAAAGACTGGGAGTCCATAGATGTACGCTGCCTTCAACGTTAAGACAGACTTAGCTGTGCTGAGTAAGATAGCTTGCAAAGCAACCCGTTGGATGACAATGTAGCCAAAGCGCATCGCGGTGGCTGGATCGACACATTTGCGGTCGAGGCCGACGCACGCAGGGAGGAGTCCGAATGCCGCTGGGTGAACTTGATAAGAAGTACGTCGCAGAATTTTTTAGAAGTCTTCCCAAGTGCCTGAAAGACGAGACAAACGAAACGACCGTGAGCTACCTGGCCATCCGTCGAGGCAACGACGTTGTGGTGCTCGCGGCTCGCATGGTGATAGGCAGTCAAGCCAGCGCCGCTAGCCTACCTCCTGAGCTCGAGACCAGCAGCGTTTGTGCCGGCTACTTTCGGCTTAGCGAAGTTAAGGTCAGCGCAAAGGACTATCTGAATAGCCTGACGGAGCACGGCTTGCTTCCACTGCCCAGGGGCTCATTTTCATTCCCTGGTAATGGCTCCGGTTCGCACAGCGCGTCGCTGTCGGTGCTAGACGATGCTGGGCTGCATCGGATGCGCCGCTTCACCGTTTTGAAGGTCTACGGCGGCCCGCAGACAGAGATGTACAGGCGCGCGACCCTCGACTGGGAACTCAAGGCAGCTCAGGTGCCGTACGCGGGCGTGGATGACCTTGCAGCTGAGTTCAAGTTCGGAGCGATTGAAGGGCAGAGCATCCTGTTCGAAGTTTTGGCGGAGAACGTCTTGGAGGTTGACGAAGCTTCACAGGTAAAAGACACCACCGCCACGATCGTTGTCAATGCACGTGTCAAGCTCGATCGCGGAGAAGTTACCCTCGCGGTACGGGTCGTCTCACAGGGGGCGGTGGTAGCGCGCAAGTATCTTTGGTCGCACGGCTTCACGTGGAAAGCGAACGAGCATGGATTTGCTCAGGCGAACGCTACCCTGGAGGTACCGAAGGGTGCAGCCGTGCATTGCACGGCAATCTATGACGGGGTCGCTCAGCACGAGCGTTTGGTCGTGGACCAGGCCGCGTATGAGAATCCGCTGCGGATCGCCTTTGAAGTGTTCGATTCGAAGCTCGCGGGTCTGCGTCAGCAGCTAGAGACTGTGGCAAGAAGCAATGATGGTCGAGACATCGAGCCAACCATTGGCTGGGTTCTTACCATGCTGGGCTTTCAAGTGTTCTATCTCGGGGGCATCAAGTTGATGCAGGACGCCGTAGATTTGATTGCGACAAGTCCGAGCGGAGACTTCCTCCTAGTGGAGTGCACTACCGGCGTTTTGAAAGCTGACAAGACGTCGAATCTCCTGGCTAGAAGCGCCTTGGTGAGATCGGCGCTTGAGAGGGGCGGCTATGGCAACCTTCGTGTTGTTCCGGCTTTTGCGACAACGAAGAGCGAGGTCGAGGTCGAAGCTGACATCAAAGCAGTTGAGAGGGCTGGGGCTTGGGCGATATGTCGCGAACAGATCGACGAGTGGCTACTACTTTCCGCGGCAATGGCTGATGCAGACAGCATCGTTTCAGCGGCGCATCAGAGATTGGAAGACATTCGAGCTGAGGACAGCGGAGCTTCAGGCGTTGGACTGCCGTTGTAGCCCTGGGGGCGGGTTGTGCGCAAATGTGCCAGTTGGTCGAAGGCAGCGCGGTAGCTGCCCCTATGTCGACATGACGCCCCACAAAGCGGGGTACATCCAGCTATTCGGCCCAGGCCATCGGTATGCGGATATTCGAAAGTGGTTTCCCGAATGACCTGGGACGTTCCGGGCTGGCGTTGATACCCACTCAACTGGTAACCAGCGGGCGCGACCACATTGCGCGGCTTCCTCAACCCTCGAGCGGCGGCCCCAGGAACTGCTTTATCGCAATGGCTCCTTCGACGCGATCGAGGCTTGCGGGTCCGTCATCCGCCAAGCGGCGCACGTAGAGTGCCGAGACCTCTGCGGGAATCGGCCTGTCGGTTTGGAGCCTACTCAAAATCCGGGGCGATTCAATATGCTTCGTCATCTAGATTCCTCCCAAAAAGCGCTTACCGGCCGCGACGAGAGCTTGTCGACAGGCCGGTTCGAGTGACTTCCGACAGCGGTTGGTCTAACTAGGCCTTCGGCTTGCGCTTCGGTTGAACTGGCGTGGGTTGCTTGGTGCCTCGCCTTGTCAGTTGTCTGCGGCGTTTGGCTTTCGCTTCTGTCGTCAAACGTGGCGTCAAGTCGAGTACACGCGCAAACACGCGAGCCTCACCTCCAAGGCGAGACTGGGCCTCCAGCGCAGCTTCGTCCAGCAGCTTCTGAAGTTCGGACTTGTCGATCTTGCGGCCGTCGTCTGGATGACGCCATGTGCGACCCGACTTGGCCACAGTCACCAAGAGGCAGCCCGACCTGGCCGACTTATGCGCCATGTACTTGAGCACGAGCTGGTTCTGGATGGTGTCGCGCAACTCTGCGGCCGAGCGGCTCTTCTCACCTACCTTGAGTTCAATAGTTGCCTGATGTCCGCTTGGCGCGCGCAAGCGAATGTCCGTCTCCTTGCCATCGACCGTGACAGCCTCCTGATCGACGGTGTAGGCTCCTCGAGCTCCGACCTCGAACTCGCGAGCGATCGCGGGCCGAAGCGAGTTCTCGTCGTTGACCATGGCCCAGGCAGCGCGCGGCGCCGTATCTCGGAGCATCAGCTCCTGAAGGTCGTCCAGTCGGTCACTCAAGAGCTTTGCCATGTCGCTCGTCGTCGTGGGCGCCAGTTCCTTGCCTTCTAGCATTCGAGCGACTTCCACAGGGCCGAAGGTGATCTGATCTACTTCGGCCGCCAGTCGTTCACGAGCCATCATGGCGATTCGGTCCCTTACGTGTGCGAACGCCGGAACGGTAGCGAGTTCTAGCTTCGCTTCGAGTGCGAGAGGGCCCTGTGCATCCATCAGTTCTGCGAAAACGGCGCGCCGACCGTCTTCGGCGTGCTCACGATTGCCAGGCGAGTACGCCCCCGCGTGAACGGCGTCATGCTTCGAGTCAACGTGACGATGGATGTCCTTGACCAGAGCCAACCTCTGCTCGGGCGTGAGGCCGTCGCGCCAGCCGCTAACGACCGAAGCGCGATCGTCAAAAACATGGCCGATCATCGCCACCGCGACGCCATTGGGTTCGACGCGAAGGCCAGCAAGCATCGTCAGCAACGTCGCCACCCCACGGTTGGGGCTCGCCTGGCACAGCAACGGAAACCAGAAGAATTGCGGCAGCCAACTGGTCGTCCGTCGGACGTGACAAAGCGCCAGTTCGGCAAGCCAACGCTTGACGCTCTCCGAAGCATGTACGAGCAGCACGCGAGTGACCTGTTCGATCTTGCTCTCAAACTCCGGCGAGCATGGCCCCGATCCGAGCGGCATGCGCTTTTGCAGCCAGCCGATGAGCCTACCTTGCAGCAGTCTGCCGGTCAAAGCGCTGCCGTACTGCAACGATTGGAGATTCGTCGAATGCCATCTTCCCGAAGTGCCGGTCTCATCTAGCTCTGAGTCGATCTCCGAACCGAGCACGCTTTCGACGACGGTGGGATGAGCATCGGCGAGCGCGTCCAGCCAGCTCGGGTAGCCACTCACCTCAAGCAACGCGTACCGCGTTGCAAGCTCAGCCTCCTTGGCAGTCAGTTTGGCCGCCCAACGCTCGTCCTCGGCCTCGGCGTAGATGCCGATGAGGCCTATTGACCAAAAAACGGCGAAGGTGCTTTTCTCTTCGCGCGTGCGTTCGGCTCGAACGGTCGGGCGCATAGAGCGCCAATAGGCCTTGAAGCTCGACTTGAGCTCGTCGGCAATCCGATCACCAAAGTGAGTTCCGATGAAGGCGCGGTCCCACCGAAGATCGTCGCCGCCTCTGGGTCGATTGCGCAGCGCGATGTACAAGTTCCAGATCGTTGTGTCGCGAAACTTGGGTGCCAGCGCATCATCTGGATGCTTGGCGAGCTTCTCCCAGAACTCGTGCCACAGGCGTCGCTGCTTTTCTCTCTTGCGTCGCGACTGAGCCTGATGCTTTTCATGCTCTTGCTCCATCTTGAGAAACATCGGATCTGGCTTGCTCGTTTCCAATAGATTTTCGAGATGAGTGGTCAGTTCAGCCGAGTCCTTTACGGAGCGACGAATCTCCTTGATCCCAACGATCTTGCTGTACTTCTCCTTTCGTGGCGCCAAGCGGAAGGCGAAATTAAGAAGAACCGCTCGATAGTCGAGCGATTTCGCTGGGTCAGCCAGACATTCGTAGATCCACTTTCGGTCGCGATCGAGTTGAAGAGTCACAGCTCCGTTGTGAAAGGCCAGCTGCTGAAAGATCTTGCGGGAGTCGAAGTCCGTATGCCGCTTGCCTACCCACTCATAGTCGGCCCGGAAGACAACCTCGCGGCTCGCCGTATCGAGGTTGGAAAGCAACTTGAAGAATTCTCCGTTGTCATGGCGGCGCTCGTAGGGAGTGCCGTTGGTGCGAAACGCGATGACCGCCGCCCGGAGAACTTCCGTTGACTTGACACCATCGGCGAGCAGTCTCAGGCATACGACTCTCAAGGCTTGCGCCGCTTTTGCTTCTGTAGTCTGCTTGGGTCCGTCATCATCCACATCAGCATGAGGCTGTGCGAGAGCCAGCGAGGCTAGCCTGGGCAACATGCCCACTAGCCGGTTGACCGGGATGTCCGCCTTCGCTAGCCTGTTGATCACGCTGCTGGCATACGGAAGGTCAGTGCTTGTGTCCTTACTGATCCCTTCCAGCACCTGCAAAAACTGATCGTCAGTGACGTGTGCGGGGTAGAGTTGCGCGCAGACCAGCCGTCCGATCAGCGGCGGCCAAGTGCTGGTCGTCGAGACCGACGTTTCGATGATCTCGTCGGCACGGGCATCCGCCAACTTCGAGAGTGCTGCGATCGCCTCGTAGCGCTCGGCGGGACTCGCCTTATCATCCGTTGCCGCGTCTGCTGCGAGGTCTGCGCACTCGTGGTAGCCGCCCGCCAAGATCGCTTGGAGCAGAAGTCGGCGAACTTCAGGGTTCTCGATTCCCGTGTTCCAGAGAGTCGCGATGGTGGCGCCGAGCGGCTGCCTGGCCAGCCTGACGACCTGCAACCGCGCGATCTCCAATCCGCGCCAGCCACCTTTGCCGAACCGCGCGACATACTCCGTCAGTGCACGCTGGCATTGCGCCGGCTCAAGGGATTCGGGGTCGCCGTGCATTAGCAATGTGGCAGGCTCGACGCTGAGGACCGCTTCGAAGATGTCAGGCCGCATGAGGCTGAGCCACGCGGCGACCGGCCTCATGCCCTGCTTCAGCAGAGTTTCGTTTGTGCCAGACATGCCAAACAGCAAGCGTTTGGCGGCAGACAGCGTCACTGTTCCTTGCTCGATCTGGTCATGAATCTGACACGCCGCCAGATATTCGAGGACGGAGCGATGCCGAAACTGCGCTTGACCGTATCCACCGTCACCAAACAGCGGACGCTGCAGCAGCGCCGAAACCTGCCGTGCGTTCCACCCCGCCAAGATCACCGAGGGGTCGATTGGCTTCTCGTCGGTACTGTGGTTGTCTGCAGAGGCACCGTATCGAAATGCCCAGCGTCTGCAAAGCATCACTGCAACCGCTAGGCGCTGAGCACCTTGGCGGGCCGTTGCCGGAGACAGGTCTGCTTGCTCTCTGCGCTCTTGGCGTGCCGTGAGGCGCGCCGTAACGTGGCTCTCCATCTGCAGTCGCTGCGCGCGGATCTCACCGTGTTCCCGCCAGTCGTCGCAGAGCTCGATCAGTTCCTGTGGCCAGCGCACGAAGTCTTGAGCGCTCTTGGCCTCAATCTCCCGCAGCAATTCGGTTGGCGACTTGACGTGCAACTCCTGAGCGAGCTCGAGAATCTGCTCGTTGTTCAAAGGAAGGAGCTCGAACTCTCGCACCGTGGCGGGCGCGGGGTCTTCCTCACTGCCTTTGGCCTCCTGCATGGCAGTCTGAACGAACTGGTCTCCGCTTTCAGCCCTCGTGACGCGTCGCGGTACAGGCAGTGCCTTCGCGAATGCGCTGCGATCGAACGCGATAGGACGCGAGGTGACGACGATGACGGCTCTTCCGAGCGCGCCTTCGATGTCGTCCGCGAGTCGTTCAAGTGCTTCCTTAAACGACAAATGAACGAGCTGCAACTCATCAACCGAGTCAAGGAAGAAGTAACCCGTCTGCGATGCTGACGCTCGCCAGGCTTTGAACCTGCGGAGAGCTTTCTTCCCGAGCGATCCTTCGACGCCGTTTGTGGAGACGTGCTCAAGTCTCAAGAAGAAGGCGGCCTCGCCACGCTTGAACATCTCCTCGGCCCGACCGCGGCACTCGTGCGATTTGCCGGCACCAGCCTCGGCGACCAGAAGCACCCGTGGGTTCTCTAAGAGACCCTCCCACGTGAAGTCTCGCTGGCGGTCAAGAAATGCTGCTCGTGTTGCCTTGAGATCTCCGTTGCCGGGAGAGACGAACTCTGTTGCTCGGAATGTGCGTCGCATGCAACCAGTGTAGGGCGTTCGCAGCTTGATGCGATGCCGTTGCCTCTTGACTAACTACTTATTGAGCGTACGCCAGCACGAGTGAGTGCGGCCGCCCCGCCGGGGCCTCTGCCAAGCCGCCTAGTTCCAGCTTTGAGGCGTGACACGGATGCCGGCTCTCGCGAGAATGAGCTTCCCTGCCAACGTGAGAGGAACACCATGGCTGATGCGTTCGAGCAAATTCCAGAAGTTGTCATCGACTATGTACGGCGCGTCTTCGCGGACGCCAACGACAAGGTGACTCGCACGATGTCAGTGCATCCATCCATGCACGAAGAGTCCTTGGACCATGTCCTGATCATGGAGCTTTCGGCGACGCCTCCAGCCTTTTTCGCCGCTGAGCGGGCGGCGGTGTCGCTGGAGTCTCACTGGCTCGGAGGCCGACACATGTATCACCGCTGGGAGATCGCCGACATCGCGTTCGTCGTCATCATGCGTCGCGCTGGTCACCTTGAGACGAGGAAGGTCGCATTGCTGCAAACGAAAAGGCTGTATTCAGAGGAGATTGCGGTGGCGCCCGTCGACTCGTTCGACTATGCGATTGGCATCGGCAGGTTGGTCGACAGAACTGACCCACAGCTACCTCTGACCGTGCAGCGTCGATTTCGATTCAACGACCAGAGCGTTTACGGCGCCTTGACGACTGGCTCTGACCAGGTTGGTCGTATCAACGAGTATGAGCAGGAGAGTGGCATCCCGGTCTACTATGGCTTGTACAACCCCTTGACCGTGCCATTTGAGGCTGACTACCCGGCATCTGGCGGGTTGGTCGCTGCGGACTCCAACACCGTCGGCATGCGAGTGCTGTCAGCCAGAAGTGTGCATACTTCGCTGACGTCTTTGAGCGCGGGAAACGTACCGACGTTTGACGGGCTTGCGGTCTCGCAGGGCTGGCGAATAGAAGCCTTCGTTGCCGATGAAGTGCTGCGTTGCCGAGAGGGGCGGCGCTTCGATGCTGTCGACGACGTGAGGTTGGGGAATCTGCTTTACCGGCGGACGGCGCCCATCGCCGCAGCCATCACGCTGACCATCGACGTGGGTTCCGCCTAGACTTGCCGAATGATTGCGTGGCTGCAGAGATGTAGCTAGGCTACGACCGCACCGTACAGCGTCTGCGCTTCGGTGTAGCCTTCGTAGCTTCGTTCACGCGTCAACGTTGTGCGCTTCCAGAGGTAGAAAAAGCTCTTGGGTGAGGCAGCAGGGCCGGTCGCAAGCTTGGTGCAGTCACCGACAAGCGCCGTTCCACAGAGTCTGCTGATGGCTGCGGGGTGTGCTGGGCCCCACGCCGCGTTCCAGTAGGAGAGGGTCGCGATGTTGGCGTCGCCTGCTGACAGGGCTAGACATCATGGTCGCCGCCCCAGCGCAGGCGGCCGGTCCCCAACATCGTAGGTTGCACGCCGAGGCGTGTAGAGCTACATGCTGTGACTTGCGTCGTCAGCAACAAGGAGACCGACCGTGGAAGAGCGTAGCAAATTTCATGTGGGCCTGGACGTCCACAAGGACAGCATCAGCGTGGCTGTGGCAGAGCCGGGGCGCGCGCCTGGGCGGTTGATCGGCAAGGTCACGCACGACGTCCCCAAGCTCTTGAAGGCGCTGGCCAAGATCGGCACGGCAGAGCAGCTGCACCTGGTCTACGAGGCTGGGCCAACCGGCTTCGGACTGTAGCGCGCCTTGACGGCCAAGGGCTACGCTTGTGAGGTCATTGCGACCTCGCAGATTCCTCGACGCCCAGGTGATCGGGTCAAGACCGATGGACGCGACAGCGTGCAATTGGCCGAGTGTTCGCGTGCTGCACAGTTGAGCGCCGTATGGATTCCGGACCCGGAAGACGAAGCCATTCGTGACCTGTCGCGGGCAAGAGAAGACGCGGTCAACAGTCGCGTCCAGGCACGTCACCAGCTCAAGGGCTTCCTGCTGCGCCACGACATTCGGTACACCGGAAAGACTTCGTGGTGCGGTGCCTACTACCGCTGGCTGGTGACCTTGAACTTCGGTGCCGGTGCAGCCCAGACCGCATTCACCGATATTGGCACGCAGTGAAGTCTGCCGATGATCGGGTTGAGCGCCTGACCAAGGCACTTGTGGCTTCGACAACGGGTTGGCGCTTCGAGCCGGTCGTGGGCGCGCTGCAAGCACTTCGCGGCGTCGCCGCGATCACCGCAATCGGCCTGGTGGCCGAGATCGGTGACCTGGGACGCTTTGCACATCCGCGCAAACTCATGGGCTATCTCGGGCTGGTGCCGTCAGAGCATTCCAGTGGCGAGCGAACAAGCCGCGGCAGCATCACCAAGACGGGCAATGCACATGCACGCAGGCTTTTGACCGAAGCGGCCTGGAACTATCGATTCAAGGCCCGTATCGGCAAGGAGGCCCAAGTGCGGCAGCAAGAGCTGTCCGAACCGATACGCATGATGGCCTGGAATGCGCAGCTGCGGCTGACTCAGCGGTTTGCAGCACTGAACGCGCGGGGTGTGCAAGCCAACAAGGCCTGCGTCGCCGTTGCACGGGAGCTGGCCGGCTTCGTCTGGGCCATTGGCATGCAGGCTCAGCGCGAGAAGCTCACGACAACCTGAACGAAAGGACAGCTCGGATCGATCGGGCGATGCGACGTGAGCACCGAAAGGGCAACCCTCGGAACTCCTACAAGGGCACCGCAAGGCTGATCCCCAACGCTAGAGCGAGGCAGGCCCACGACGAATCGATGAAGTGCTGGTAATCAATCCGCGGATATGAGTCTGATTCATCGTCGCTTCACCGCTCGAGCGGCATCACCCGATCGATCCTGAAACCCATCTCTCAACAGCACCCATGCACTAACGTGATTGACTGAGGCGACCATATGAGGAGTCTGCGCGGCTTCTGCCGCGCAGACTCCTAGCTGGCCACGACGCCCTCTGCCGAACCCGCTGCAGGTGCAACTGCCGCCTTCTTCGCTGCTGCCTTGCGCGGCGTCGATTTCTTTGCTGCAGACTTGGCCGTGGACTTGCCTGCGACTCGCTTCTTCGCCGGTGCGCTTTTGACTGCAGTAGCCTTCTTAGCTGCCTTGGTGATCTTCTTGGCTGCCACCTTCCCGGCCGTCGCGGCCTTGGCCGTCTTTGCCGACTTCTTCGCCGGCATGTTCGACTCTGCCGCTGCCGTTGAGCCGGTCGCAGCGTTGTCCACCAGGTAATGGTCGCGGCTCTTTGCCTCCGCCAGCCAAGCAGGCGGACGTCCAAATCCCGACCACGTCGCGCCGGTCTTCGGGTGTCTGTACTTGACCGTACCTGCGCCAGCGCGCTTAGCGGCGGCCTTTTTCGCAGAGGCTGGCTTCGGCTTTCCAAGCACAGCCTTTTTGGCAGCCTTGGCGGTGCTTGAGACCTTGGCGCCCAAGTGCTCCATGGTCACGCCAAGCGATGCCATCAAGGCCTTGACCTTCGCTACGGAAGCCTTCGTCTCCATCTCGGTCAAGCGCACAGCCTTCGCTTCAAGCGCAGCGATTTGAGACCGAATAGCAGATACGGTGAGCTTTGCCATGTTGTGGAAGTATCAGTGGATGGACTTGGAGTTTAACGCCCAAGTGTCGCGAAATCTGTCTGAAGGCGGAGGCTACGGTCGTGGCATCGTTTGCGGCTCGGTGTCCAATCAAGCGCAAATGAACCAGCCTCGGATGGCCTTCCGTTTTGCGCGGCAAAGATGTCACGCCAAGTGTCCGCGAGCTTGGGCATGCTGTAGCTGAAGTCTATGCGATGGGCCGCCACGTTGGCCTGCGGCATTTCCGGCACGAGTACGACATCTACCTCCACCCCTTGCTCCAGCGCTTCAGTGTGCCCCTGCGCAGGGGAGCGGTTTTCCGGTACCGCTCGCATGGTGGACAAGCTGTCGGAAACTGAGGCCACACCTGGGCATGTCGCCGCCAGGGGTGGCAGGCATATCTGATGACGGACGTTCGACCTCGCCGCCCACAACCAGAAGGTCGATCGCCGACAGCAGCGCATCGCCTTCGACGGGGCCATGCAGCACGAGCGTCTTGCCGGTCTGCCGGTCCTGCAGCCGCAGCGTTGGCGTTGCCTCGATGCCATCCTTCGCCGCGGCCGCCGCCTGTGCGCGGATTGAGACATCCGGCCGGTCGCTCGCAAGGCAGCGTTGCGCTGCGGGTGACAGATCGGGGTAACGCAGTCCTTCGGGCAAGCCCTGGCCGTCACCGCGGGTATTCGCGTAGACCCACGCCACGGCTTGCCAGAACGACGCTGGACCGTCGGACAGGCCAACGCATTCGACCAAGCGTGCCTCGCTGGACGCAGCCGGCTCGTGCATCGCCAGAGGCAGGTGATGCCACTCCCAGTTCACCTCGGGATGCGCCCGGATCCAACGCTTGAGCACCGCGAAGTAGGCGCGGCAGTACGGGCACTCCAAATCGGCGAACTCGATCACGGTGAATCGGGCATCGGCGCGACCATAGC
>FSZS01000224.1_pt1 | contig 16475 bp, 9 predicted proteins | sample 1638881 | NCBI WGS metagenome assembly FSZS01 (sample SAMEA3914813, study PRJEB12502) | metagenome | biome: forest; material: soil | place: Canada | collected 2011-07-07 | depth 0.3 m
AAACGACGGAAACCGTCTTCGCGAGCCGACGACAAGCGCAGACTGCTTTTCAAAGCGGCCTGATCGAAACTTTGCGCCCATTGTCAGACCCCGTTGAGGTGCAGGCCGAGGCCAGTCGGTTGCTAGGTGAGTATCTCGGCGCGAACAGAGTCGTCTACTTCGAGATACGTGGCGACGACTACGTCATCGAGCGAGATTTCGTGTCGGGAGTTCGGCCGCTTGCTGGGCGCTACCCTGTAGCTTCCTTCGGTGACGAACTCTTATCAGCGCTGCTACAGGGGCGCACCGTCGTCGAGTCCGACGGTACGACCGAGCCAAACCGCTCGCCTAGTGCTCGCGCTTCGTTCGCAGCGATCAACGTCCGCGGTCACGTTGACGTGCCGCTAGTCAAGGGCGGCCATTTCGTAGCGGGCATGACTGTTCACTGCACCGATCGTCGCGAGTGGAGCTCCCACGACGTTCAAATAATCGAAGACACCGCCGAGCGAACCTGGGCCGCTATCGAACAAGTCCGCGCGCAGGCAGCGCTCAAGCGCAGCGAGGAGCGAGCCGCATTCGTACAACGAAGCAGCGGTGTCGGGGTCTGGTACTGCGACCTGCCGTTCGACCTCCTCGAATGGGACGATCTGGTTAAGAGCCACTTCTTTCTGCCGCCCGAGGCAGTCATCACCATCGACACGTTTTACGACCGGATAGTGCCGGAGGACAGGGAGCGTACCCGCCACGCAATCGAGTCCAGCATTGCGCTACGCGCTAAATATGACACCATTTACCGCACGAGAAACCCGGCAACAGGTCAGGTAAGGTGGATTCGCGCGATTGGGCGCACGTTCTATGAGGTCGACGGCACGCCGACGAGATTCGATGGTGTCACCATCGACGTCAGCCAGCAAAAGCTGGCCGAGGAGAAGTTGCTGGAGGCCGATCGTCTCAAGGACGAGTTCCTGGCCACACTCGCACACGAGCTTCGCAATCCGCTAGCGCCCCTGAGAAACGGGCTGCAGATCCTGCGCCTCGCGGTAGACGACCCAGCAGTCTTAAGTCGCGCCCGGGCCATGATGGAGCGACAGGTCGACACAATGGTTCGTCTCGTTGACGACCTCCTCGACGTGGCCCGGATTTCCAGCGGGACCATCGAGCTGCGTCGTCAAACGGAGTCCCTTCAAACGGTCATTGCCCGCGCCGTAGAAACCGCGATGCCCGCCGTCGAATCGCTCCGGCACACGCTCACCCTCAAGGCGCCATCCGACCCTATCTTTGTCAATGTGGACGGCGCACGCCTGGCGCAGGTGTTAGCCAACTTGATAGGCAATGCAGCCAAATACACCCCGTCTGGCGGCCGCATCGACGTTGACGCTTTCATGCAGGATGGGTTTGCCGTGACTTCAGTCCGTGACAATGGCGTGGGCATTGCTGCCGATGCACTAAGTCAGGTGTTCGGGATGTTCTCCCAGCTGGGGGAGACGCGTTCGATGTCGCAAGGTGGGCTGGGGATCGGCTTGTTCCTCGCGAAGAAGCTCGTAGACCTCCATGGCGGACAGATATTTGCTGGAAGTGACGGCCCCGGCCACGGGAGCACCTTCACAGTCCAGCTGCCTTGCGCCTCTGTCGATGTCGAGCCGCAAAGAGAAGCAGCCGGTGCCCGCACGGAATCAGCCGGCTCCAGGCAACTGCGCATTCTGATCGTCGATGACAATGAGGATGCAGGCGACAGTCTTGCGCTGCGTTTGTCGCTCGAAGGACATCAAGTGCGCATCGCACGCGACGGACGTACGGGCCTAAACATTGCAGACGATTTCCATCCTCACGTTGCATTTCTGGATATCGGCATGCCTGGTATGACGGGCTATGAACTCGCGCAAGCCATTCGCAGCGCTGCGCTTCCGATTCGCCCGCTGCTCGTCGCTTTGACCGGTTGGGGCTCACCATCCGACGTGAAATCCGCGGCCGCAGCCGGATTTGACAGGCACATCACGAAACCCGCGAGCAACGAAGACGTCGTTAAAGCGCTCGAAGGAATCTCATCTTAGATACCGTGTAATTCGCGTCCGCTTTTGTGGAGACTGACTGGCCTGTTTCGCAATCCCAGTCGATAGCAAAAACCTGGGCGTCCGCGCGTGGCAGCTCGAAGCTGTTTTGTCTAGATTTGCGATTTCTGACCTAAAGGGCAGGCCTCACCTGCGCTCAAGGTAAGCGCCAAACAATTGACTCAGCGTCTGCGCACCTTCAGCAGATCATCCTCGCTTCAAAACAAGGATTGTGACGTCGTCGACCCGACTTGCATGGTCTCGCAAGAGCCAGCCGCCGATGACCGCCGGGTCGCAGTACAAAAGGCCAGGTGTTGACTTTAGGCCCCAATCACTCGAAAGCCCGTCTGAATGCATGATCACGACGGAGTGGTCTGGCCAACTCCGACGAACCTCCACCAGCTCGCCCACATCCCGGCCGAGAATACCTGGCTGTGAACTAAGAACGATGTCCTCCGAGGAAGAAACGACACGGCACGCGACATTCCCCATGCCTGAGAACGTGATCAATCCAGCACGAGCATCTAGGTCCGCGATCGCAACTGCGGCGCCTGCGGTAGCAGTCAGCAGATCGTGAGTTTTCTGAAGAACGACACGCGGTTCGGCAGGGAACTCGTGGAAGAACTTGGTGGCCACGGCAGACGCGCCCGCAGCAGCGAGTCCCTTGCCAGTTCCATCCGAAACGATGACGGACGCTTTGCAGTTCCCCAGGCGAATACCCCAAGAGTCGCCGCTGACTGACTGCCCAGGTGCAGCCAGACAGATGCCAGCGTGCGAGAAGCGTGCTGAGGGCGCTTTAGAACTCGATGCGTGCGCCGCGGGCGCCCATGCCCTGGATAGGACGACTGTGCCCCGTCCGGGAATCGAAAAGATCGAGAAGTCGGTCGAAAGGTGACGAACGTCAGCGAGCCCTCCGCCCGGCGAGGTGCCACTGTGTAAGTGGTCACGCATGGTGCGATTGACGTCGGGAATTCCGGGTCCCGAGTCGATGGAGATCACCTCTATCGTGGCGCCATCGTCGATCGCATGGCAACCGATCAGCAGGCGACCCCCACGAGCATGACGCAACAGATTGAGGCCGAGCTCCGTCGCAACCTGGCCGACCCGACCCTTGGTGATTTCGTCAACGCCATGGAGCGCTGCAACGCTCGCAACGGCTGCCCGAGCCTCGCTAAGGTCAGACTCCCGCAAGATTGGAACATTGACGTGAGGGAGCATGTGATCGGCCGGTTGTGCAACTGTTCCAGAAGCGATCCAATATAGCCGCACAACCTCGAGGGCTGCGGCATATCGCCTGCTAGAGTTTTCCCTCCATGCAGGCGCCGCGGAAGGATGTAGCCCGCAAATGAGACCCGACCCCAATGTCGTCAGGCTGAACCAGAACCATGAAGTCCGGTACTGGATGCAGGTGTTCGCCGTGTCGAGAGCCGAGCTTGAGGCCGCAGTTCTTGCTGTCGGTGCAGACGCCGCCAACATTCGCGTATATCTGGAGCGGCTAGCCTTCGAGAGGTTGAGTGCTGCTGGCCAGTTGGTTCGCGATCGCACTTAGCGGCAATTAGGGACCCTGGAGGATTCGACAGGTGTCGGAGGAGCCGAATCCGTGTTCAAGTCGAGGTCAGCACTGTAGAAATCGCTCATGACGGCCCGTGACTGTGCACGGCAGCTTGCGCAAGGCTGCAGGGAATCGCGAGGATGTGGTCGCCTTGGCATTTCGGCGCCGAGCAAATGCACCGGCAAGTGTTCGCGGCGGAAGCTTCGGGCTCCAGCCCTCGATCTGCCGAGCAGGCCGGCCCGCCGAGTCGAGCGTCGGTCGTCGAGTCATGTGCCCGATCAAAGCGTCCGTCGTTCCGAACACGGCGCCACGCGATTCGCGTGGTGTGCTCCGATCGATTTCTGCCGCGCCGGAAAGCGCGTCTCCGCTGACCCGCAGGGCGCTCTCAAAGATCGGCTGGTCATGCGTCAGGCAAATGCAGAACCGTTTACCGCTTGCCTGAGTCGACCCTTTCGGGCTCCTATCGATCACCTATCAAGACTCTCGCGGACTAACGCAAGGACTGCGAGAGAGGGAGGGCACTGATCAAGAGCGCGTCTTTGCGTTCGGGGTGTCCATTCCGGCGCGCAACGCGCCGTTGTCCGACAACCGTTGTTCTCAGTTTCGCGTTGTACATGAGAGCGCGGCACATTAAATGCTGAGGTGCCGCCACGCGACGCGTTTGGACAACGCGTTGACCAGACACTACAGGAGAGAAACATGCTTGAACGCTTCCGCTCGCGCTCTACCGTCTTGCGTCGATCTGCCATCGCTCTGTCGATCGCCGCGGCCTTCGGCCTCGCGGCGACGAGCTCGGCGCATGCGCAGGTCTCGGTCGACGTCGACGTCAACGCGCCAGCAGCAGGTTGGCTTTACGACATGGGCGCCGTCGTGAGCCTGTTCATCGATCCTCCTATGGCCGAACCCGAGCCGGTGGCGGTCGCGTGGGCGCCGCCGCCGATGCTGGTCGAAGTCCCGCCACCGCAACCCGACCCGTATGCCGTCTGGACGGGCGGCTACTGGACGTGGCAAGGCGACTGGGTGTGGTGCGCGGGTCGTTGGATGGATCCGCCTCAGCGGGAATACGTCTGGGTGCAGCCCTATTTCGAACATCGGGACGACCGCGTCATCTTCATTCCGGGATACTGGTCCGCACCTGATGTCGAATTCATCGCGCCTCCGATGGAAAGCTCGATTCCCTGGGCTTACGTGAACGCGGGCGTCGTGATCGGACCGCCACCCGAGGGCCCGGCCGGCATCTTCGTGCCGCCCCCGCCTGGGTCGCGCCCGGGGATCATCATTCCGGCGCCGATCGGCACGCCGCCGGCAGTCGTCATCAGCGCACCCGCCGTCGTCGCCGTGGGCATGCGCATCACGGGCTCCGTGGTGATCGACGCGCGCCATACGACCGTCAACGACAACCGGGTCACCAACTACTCGGTCACGAACGTGCGCAACGTCACCAACGTCACGGTGCAGGCGCCTGCCGGGGCCACGGCCAATGGCCACGCGTTCCAGGCGCAGGTGCCGCACCAGGCGCACCTGGCGGCGGCCCTGCATCCGCAGATCGCGGCGCGCGCACCGGCTCCTGCCACGCGCACGGCGGTGGCGGCGTATGTCGCAGGCCATACTCCTGCCTCGCTTCCAGCGCCGCAGAAGGTGCAGGGCCTGCCGGCTGTGCCATCGCACGGCGCCGCCAACGTGTCGCAGGCCCAGCGTGCGCAGATGGGCCACGCACCGATGACGCCTGCGGAAGCGCGTCAAGCGCGACCCGCTGCGCCCGCGGCTGCCCGCACGGAGCCCGAGGGCCGGCCGTCGGCAACGTCGGCGTCGCCGGCGCCCGCCACGGCGCGAACGCCGCAGACCGAACCGCAGCATGCCGGACAGCAGCAGGAGCAGGGGCAGCGCACGCAACAGCAGGCTGAGCAGCAACGTGCACAGCAGGAGCAAGCACAACACGCGCAACAGGATGCCGAACAGCAGCGCGCGCAGCAGGTCCAGGCGCAGCAACAGGCCCGGCAAGAGCAGGCGCAGCGCGCACAGCAGCAGGCCGAACAGCAGCGTGCGCAGCAGGCCCAGGCGCAGCAGCAGGGCCGGCAGGAGCAGGCGCAGCGCGCGCAACAGCAGGCCGAACAGCAACGCGCACAACAAGAACAGGCCCAGCAGCGCGCGAAGCAGGAGCAAGCCCAACGCGCCCAGCAGCAAGCCGAGCAGCAGCGTGCGAAACAGGAGCCGCCTCAGCGCGGCGAGCAGGAGCGCCAGCAACCGGAGCGAGGCGAACAGGCGCGCCCGCGCGGAGAAGAAGCAAGCAAGCCGTCGAACGGTCACGACTGACGGCGGCGCGTCCGCCCATTCCGTGATGTTCGCGGGCGGACGTCGACTTCTCGCAGCCATCGTCGCGCACGTGGTTGCAGTCCGCGTGCGATGTGCATGCACGCCGCCCTGATCCGGATCTCGACCTTCTCGTCCGAGGTGTGGTCGGGCACGGCGCCGTCGTCGAAGTGTCACGCGGGACTCAGTGCGACGTCAGCTTCTCCCGATGATGCCGGGATACAACTGGAACGGCTCGAAAGGGCCGCCACCGCAACGGCGCAAGCGCAGATTCATGCCCACTGACCTCAGTCACCAGCAAGACAACGATGCATCGAAGACAAGCGATCGAGCTCCTGCCGGGCTCGCCTTCGCGGCGATCGGGATCGTGTTCGGCGACATCGGGACCAGCCCGCTCTACACGCTCGGAACCGTCTTCGGATCCGGCTCCGGCTTGGCGCTCTCGGCCGACAACGTCGTCGGCGTCGTCTCCCTTGTCTGCTGGTCGCTGGTCATCGTCGTCTCGCTGAAGTACGTCACCCTGATCATGCGAGCGAGCAACGCGGGCGAGGGCGGCATCATGGCGCTCCTGTCCCTGGCCACGTCTGCGGTCGGTACGCGCCGCAGGCTGCGAAAGGCGTTGCTCATTGCCGGCGTCTTCGGTGCTTCGCTGTTCTACGGGGATGGCGTCATCACGCCAGCGATCTCGGTGCTGAGCGCCGTCGAAGGCCTCAAGGTTGCTGCGCCTGGCTTGGAGCGCTATGTCGTGCCCATCTCGCTGGTTGTCCTGGTGGGTCTCTTCGTCGTGCAGAAGCGCGGCACGGCGGGAATCGGCGCGGTGTTCGGGCCCGTGATGCTCGTCTGGTTCGGCGTCCTCGCGTTGTCGGGGGCCGTGAACATCTTCGACGACCCGAGTATCCTCAAGGCGTTGAACCCGCTGAGTGGTTTTGCCTTTCTGAGGCAGCAGGGCTGGATTGCCTTCGTTTCGTTGGGCGCCGTGGTGCTGGCGTTGACGGGCGCCGAGGCGCTGTATGCCGACATGGGGCACTTCGGTGCCATGCCGATCAGGATCTCCTGGTTCGCGCTCGTCTTTCCAGCACTGGGACTGAACTACCTCGGCCAGGGAGCACTACTGCTTTCTCATCCGTCGGCGGTTGCCAGCCCGTTCTTCCACCTCGTCGCGAGTTGGGCGCTCTATCCGCTGATCGGTCTTGCGACGATCGCGACCGTGATCGCTTCCCAGGCCGTGGTGTCGGGCGCATTCTCGATGACGAAGCAAGCGATTGCGTTGGGCTTCCTGCCTCGGATGCACGTGATTCACACCTCGGCGCGGGAAATCGGCCAAGTCTACGTCCCCGCCATCAATTGGTTCTTGCTGGCGGCGGTGGTCGGCGCCGTGGTCGGTTTCGGCTCCTCCACGGCCCTTGGCGCTGCTTATGGAATTGCGGTGACGGGGACGATGCTAATCACAACCGTTCTCACGTTCTTCGTGCTTCGCTGGGCATGGCACTACAAGCTGGCCGTGTGCCTTGCCGCGACCGGCTTCTTCTTCGTGATCGACTTCGCGTTCTTCGCGGCCAATGCGCTGAAGTTCGTCGACGGCGGCTGGTTTCCGCTGCTTGCCGGCGCAATCGTCTTCATCTTGATGTCGACCTGGAATCGCGGCCGCGAAATCCTGTCGGAGCACGCCAAGGCGCGTGGCACCGCCGAGCCGCTCGAGCAGTATCTTGCGAACCTGTTTGCAAGCGGCGTGGAGCGCGTTGACGGAGCGGCTGTCTATTTCTCGATCGATCAGGCGGCCGTTCCATTCGCATTCGTCAGCAACCTGGCGCACTACCGAGTCGTTCATCGGCAGCTTCTCTTCGTGAAGGTGACGACGCGCGAGATTCCGTTCGTTCCCGACAACGAGCGGCTGGCTTCCCGGAGCCTCCTCGCCGACTGCATCAGCGTCGAGGTGACCTATGGCTTCAAGGACGAGGTCGACCTGCCGCGCGCGCTCGCTCGATGCGAGCATCTTGCGCCGGACTTCGACCCGGCGAAGGCGTCCTACTTCCTGAGCCGCACCACCGTGAACCCGACACCCGGTTCCGGCATGTGGCTATGGCGCGAGAGGCTCTTCGCAGCAATGATGCAGAACGTCGGCTCGCTTGCAGCCTTCTTGAGATTGCCGGCGGACAAGGTCGTCGAGTTGGGCACGCAGGTCGACATCTGATCTCCCGGAACGTCGCCGCCCATGAATGCCAATCGGTGATCACATTGCGTCGGCCTCGCGGCTTGCGGTCGCGCCTCTGTGAGGGCGTACACCGGACGGCCTATCCAAGTCACGCTTGTGAATCAGCGTCTCGTCAGGTTGCTGGCAGGGTCAGACAGCGGCCGTTCAACATCCCTCGCTACGGTCGATGGCCAAGATCCTGAGCGCGTGCGCCAGAGTGGCGATACGCGCAACAGTTCGACTGAATGAAGCGGAGTTCTCGATGTCCAATACCTCCCCGAGAGCCACCATCAGTGGCAGCAATCGCCAAGCCGCGCCCGGCGCGATACCCGTCGGCCCGGTCCGGGACGATGAACGAGTCGACGTCACGGTGCTTGTGCGGAGCAAGTCGAGGCTCGGCGCGCCGGGCGCCCGGGACACCAGTCGCGACGCATCCTCGGCGCAGCGGCGCTATCTCACTCGCGACGAGCACGCGGCGGCGTACGGCGCCGACCTCGCCGACCTCGCCAGCGTGGCCTCTTTCGCGCAGGACCACGGGCTGGCGGTTGTCGAGCAGAGCGTCGCTCGTCGATCCATCGTTTTGAGCGGCTCGGCGGCTGCGATGAAGGCAGCCTTCCAGGTCGAGCTGCAACAGTTCCGGCAGGAGGGCTGCACCTATCGCGGACGGGTCGGCGCGATCAGCGTGCCGGCCGATCTCGCCGAGGTGATCGAAGGCGTGTTCGGTCTCGACAACCGGCCGCAAGCGCGCTCGCATCTTCGTCGCGCTGCAAGGCCGGCCGCGGGCGCAAAGGCGTCGACCTCGTTCACGCCTGTCGCAATTGCCGCGCTGTACGGCTTCCCGACCGGCGTTGACGGCGCCGGAGAATGCATCGGCATCATCGAACTGGGCGGTGGCTTTCGTCCCGCGGACCTCACGACCTATTTCAGCGGCTTGTCGATTGCGGAGCCGCAGGTGGTGGCGGTTTCGGTCGACCAGGCACAGAACACGCCGACCACGGCGGACGGCGCGGACGGCGAGGTGATGCTGGACATCGAGGTCGCCGGCGCCATCGCTCCAGGAGCGCGGATCGCCGTGTACTTCGCGCCGAACACCGACCAGGGATTCCTCGACGCAGTCACGACCGCGATCCATGACGCCGTCAACAAGCCTTCGGTGATATCGATCAGCTGGGGGTCAGCCGAGTCGACATGGACCGCCCAGGCCATGACCCAATTCGACCAGGCCTTCCAGGCTGCGGCGGCGATGGGCGTGACGATCTGCGTGGCGGCGGGCGACAACGGCTCGAGCGACGGCGTCACCGACGGCAAGCCGCATGTCGACTTCCCCGCATCCAGCCCGAATGCATTGGCCTGCGGCGGGACGTCTATCACGGCGAGCGGCTCGACCATTGCCTCGGAGGTCGTATGGAACGACGGCAGCAACGGCGGCGCCACGGGTGGCGGCGTCAGCACGGTCTTTCCTTTGCCGACCTATCAAGCCAACGCTGGCATACCGAGCGTCGCGGGAACGTCGGCCACTGGACGTGGCGTGCCCGATGCCAGCGGCAACGCCGACCCCGCAACGGGATACCAGGTGTTGGTCGACGGACAAAGTATGGTGGTAGGCGGCACGAGTGCGGTCGCTCCGCTTTGGGCGGGTCTGGTGGCACTGATGAACCAGCAGCTAGGGAAACCGGTTGGCTTCCTCAATCCCTTGTTGTACGGATCGCTGGCGGACCAGGGGCTGTTGAACGACATCGTCTCTGGCTCGAACGGTGACTACACCGCGAGGTCTGGTTGGGACGCCTGCACCGGCTGGGGTTCACCGCGCGGGGCAGCGCTCTCGAAGGCCTTGGCGAGCACGCTCACGGTGCCTGGCCCCGTGCCGGCTCCGACTCCTGCGCCTACGCCAATTCTTGCACCATCGCCGGCTCCGAGGCCAGCCCCACCGCCCGCGGCCGCACCGACACCTTCGCCAGCTGCGCCCGCCGCAAACGGCCTCGCCTCGATCGAACACATCGTCGTGCTGATGCTGGAGAACCGATCCTTCGATCACATGCTGGGCCTGCTATACGCCGACCTCGGCAACGTCTCGCCCACAGGCCAACCGTTCGAAGGACTTACGGGCAGCGAAACGAATCCGGACACCAAGGGTCGGCCCGTGTCCGTCTTCGCGATCGACTCGTCGACGCCCAACACCTACTTCATGCCAGGCGCCGATCCGGGCGAGGGATTCCAGGCGACAAACCTGCAATTGTTCGGCAAGAGCACCCCGGCATCGACGGACGAGCCGAAGAACCAGGGCTTCGTTACCAACTTCGCGACCACGCTCACCTGGGAATCGAAGCAGCCAAGCTGGACGCCGTTGCCTGCAACGGCCGCCAGCGACATCATGGGCATCTACACGCCCGCGATGCTGCCCGTACTGTCGGGCCTCGCGCGAGGCTTTGCGGTCTGTGACCACTGGTTCGCGTCGGTACCCACCGAGACGTTGCCCAACCGCGCCTTCGCGTGCGCGGCGACGTCGCAGGGTCACATGGACGACACCACCAAGACCTATACGTCTACCAGTATCTTTGGCCTGCTGACAAACCACGACGTGAGCTGGAAGATCTACGGGTACGACGAGAGCCCGTTGACGCGGCTGAACTTCCCCGACACCACGAACGCTCCAGATGCGAACTTTGGGCTGTTCACGGACTTCAAGGCGGACGCAGCGAACGGCACCCTCGCCGCATACACCTTCCTCGAGCCGTCCTGGGGGGCGACGGGCAACAGCCAGCACCCGAACTACAGCGTCGCGCTCGGCGAGCAGTTAATCCACGACGTGTACTCGTCGCTGCGATCCGGACCGGCGTGGAACCAGACGCTGTTGATCATCACCTACGACGAGCATGGTGGCTGCTACGACCACGTCGCGCCGCCGGCAACGGCCGTCCCGCCAGACGACACGGCTGGCGAGTTTGGCTTCGACTGCACGCGCTTCGGGGTTCGCGTGCCGACCGTTCTGGTGTCGCCGCTCATCGCGGCTGGGACCGTCTGGCGCGTGCCAGCAGGCGCGACACCGCTGGATCACACGTCCATCCTCAAGACGATCGAGACGCGCTGGAACCTGCCGGCGCTCACTGCGCGCGATGCCGCTGCGTCAGGCGTCGGAGCCGTGCTCACGCTGACCACGCCGCGTACGGACGACCCGCTCGCCGGCGTCGTCGTTCCGACCACGCCGGCGCAAAATCCGGCAACGATGCCGATCTCGCATCTTGAACAGGTGCACGCGGAGCTGGCGTCGAAACTCCCAGTGGGCGACGACGCAGGCGCGACCTATCGCGCGATGCCGGTGCTCACGACAAGCGCGCAGGCGAAGAACTACATTTCAGAGCGGACGGCGGCTTGGAAGGCGGCACGACGCGCAGCTGGCTGAGTGGGTCCATCAGCGTCCCCGGCGGCGTGTTGGCTGATTCGCCGGTCGGCTTCATCGCCGACGGCATGCGGTGCGCGTCGTCAACGCGTTCGTCGAGGAGCGAACCTGCAAGCTTTGGGCTTCAAGGGAATAGAGCCGGCCAGGGCGGGCCGGCCGTCGTGCCACCCCAGCCCCGCATTGCGAATCCTACGCCGGTTAGTTCACCTAGAAGGGCCAGCGTTTTGGAAATCGTCGAGGCATCGGCCGGCCAGCACAAAGTCGGAAACCTTGGAGGATGGCTGCAACCGGATGACGACGGCCCCGGCGGGCGACGCGATCTACGCCCAATTCAGTCCCGTTCGACGTCCATTCGGGTGGTCGCGGGGTGGGGGGGCGAAACGCTCTGGCTCGACGCGGAGCCTAAACCATAAGATCGTCAGACCGAAGTTGGGAGATCAGGCTTCGTAGCAAATCCTCGGCGCGTGTTGGCCCACCAGGCTCTCTGCCGTAGGTCATCTCGACTTGCTCGATCAGGCCCGGGCTCTCCACATGCAAGCTGTACCAGCGGTCGAATCGCCTGCAGGGCACCACATCGTCGAACAAGACGCACATGTCGAAGTGGCGAGGGTCTGCGCGGATCAACGCGAGAAGTGCGTCGACGTCGCGGGGCATGCCTTCAATGACCTGAACGAAATGACCGCCCGTGTAGGCAAGGACGCCGGAGAGATCGCGGCGGCGATGTTGAATTTCGGCGAGTCCTGAGATATGGCGCAGGTCGACCGAGGCAACTGCCGGACTTACCCGGCTGATGTACGTAACGCGCCGCAGTGTCATGATCGCAATGAGAAGTGGATGTCATTCGCTCATGCCTGCTCGTGACAAAGCGTAGAGTACCAGCTCGACAACGCAACGGCCGGGTAGGGATTTCTCGACACGTAGGTCGGATGAGATCACGGGGCTAAGCGCGTCTTGCACTTGTCGGGCATGCCAGAGCGTGCCGGCTTGACTGGCTTGCATGAGCACCGGGGGCACAGGCTACTATGCTCAGACATGACCGGTCTGCGACGCCGCTCTGGTGTACGCGTCTGCCGACCTTCGGCCTGTCGCGCGATGCAAGGCGCCGCGTAGGTCCTCTAGCGCGCACGGCTTCGTGAGAAAATCGTCCATGCCGGCTTCGCGCGCGTGTTCCACGTTGCTCGATAGGGCGTTGGCGGTAAGCGCGATGATGGGCAAGGGAGCCAAAGCCTCGCGTGCCTCTCGCTCTCGCCAAGACCGCGTCGCGTCGTATCCTGACATGCCCGGTAGCATGCAGTCCATCAGCACGACGTCATAGCGATGGTGAGACAGGTGAGCGAGGGCGTCCTCGCCGTCGACAGCGACGTCGCAGGTACACCCGAGCGACTCGAGCTGCGCTTCGACAACCATCGCGTTGACGGGGTTGTCTTCCGTCACTAGGACGTGCAAGGCGGGTAGGGCGGGCGTCGCGGCAGGGGCACGCACATCGGAAGCGGACGCACATGGCTCGGTAGCGCCTACGGGATCGGCAGTCGCCTCGACGAGGGGAAGTGTCAGGTGGAAGCATGACCCACCTCGATGTTGCGTGGTGAAGCCCAGGCGCCCGTTCATGAGCAGCGCGAGCCGCCGGGAGATGGCCAAGCCGAGTCCGGATCCCCCGAAGCGGCGCTCGACGGAACTGTCAGCTTGTGCAAAGGCTTCGAAGATGCGGTCCTGGGCCTCCACGGGAATGCCAATGCCACTGTCCTCGACCTCGAAGACCAGAGTCGCATTGGTCCCGTCGCTCGGCCCGACACTGGCGCGAATCACCACGAACCCGGTGTCGGTGAACTTCACCGCATTGCCTACAAGATTGCTGAGGATCTGGCGTATGCGGGCCACGTCTCCGATCAGACGACGGGGCACCTCCTGGCCCACGTCGGTCTCTATCTCGAGCCCTTTCGTGGTGGCGAACGCGTGGAACAGCTCCGCGACCTCACGGACGAGGGCGCGAGGGTCGAAGGTCGCCGGGCTGATGTGAAGTTCGCCCGCTTCGATGCGGGAGAAATCGAGCACGTCGTTGAGCATGCCCAGGAGGTTGCGTCCGGAGCGCAGCAGCATGGCCGCGAGCCGATGTGCTTCGTCGGGAAGGTCGCGCGCAGACAACAGCTCAGCCGCGCCAATGATCCCGTTCATGGGCGTGCGTATCTCGTGGCTAACGGTCGCGAGGAACTGCGACTTGGCCTTGCTGGCGGCCTCCGCAGTCGCACGCAGGCGCTGGTTCTCGACGAACATTTCCTCTCTGCGACGCAGCACGCGTGCCAGCGCAACGAAGGTGTACCCGATGCCTGTAACGGCGAGCGCCGCTAGGCAGCCAATAAGCAGTGACTGGCGATGCGACACGGCGGAATGGAAGGCCGGATCTGTCGTCACGGTCACCGCAACTGGAAATCCGCGGACGCGCTGCGTCACGACGTCGAAGCGGGCGTCCTCGCCTTTCGCCGACCGCGGTGATGACCGAGCCGCCGACCTAGCGTCGCCTACGATACCGCCTGCAGGCGATGCGGCCAAAACCGTGTCATCGGACCGCACCAGGGCTATTGAGGACATCCCTTGTCGCGAAGGATCCTCCCGGCCGAGGCGCAGGTCTTCGTACAGTGTGCTGAAGTAGTTGCTGGACAGGCCGACGGCTGCCACGCCCAGGAATCTGCCGTCGGCGGTCTGGAGCTTGCGGGCCAGGAAGAAGTCGAGTTGTCCGGAGATGCGCGACATCACGGGCGCGCTGACAACGGGACGGTCGGCGCGGGAAGCCTTCGCCTCCAGGAAGTAGTCTCGATCCGCGAGACTGATGTCAGGCGTTTCCAGGTGCCGCGAGAAACTCACCATCCGACCGCTGGCGTCAGCGATCACAACAAGCTCGATCGGGTGGAAGCTTCCTTGGCGGAACAGCAGCAGATCGTTTTGCTGGGCGGTATTGAAACGCAGCTTCAAGCCCGCGGGGTCACGGACGTCTGAGGCGGCCACGTCATGCTGAATCGTCTGCAGGACGAAGTCCGCCGCCGCCAATGCTTCTTCCGCATGAGCCGCAAGTGACAGGGCTTGCCCTTGGACCCGTTGGCGTGTCACACGCTCGGACTGACGGTTGAGCTGCACGATCGCGGTAATGGCCACCGCTACGATCCCCAGAACAAGCAGGATGCCTACGGCCGAGATTGCCCTGCTCGTCGCGTCGTGGCCGCGAAAGATAAGAACGCGCGAATGGGACACGGGGCACTCCGGCGTCAGATGGGGGAGCGTAGCAATCCGCGAGCCACAGGACAATTGAAGAAGCTGACTAGTTCGAAATCTAACGCCGACTGGACGCTCTCGTACAGGGCTGACCTTGCTTCATATTCGGAAACGGAAAAGCGGCTGCAGGTAGAGGTATTTGAGTCTGAATCCCTGCTTCGATAGAACGCGACGCAAGTATCAGGCGTCACTCGCCGAAAGCGACCTCGACGACCATTTGGGCTTGACCCAGAGGCCGGAACCAGCCGTGCACTTTAGACAAAATGAACTCGCCCTCGTACGCCTGGAAGTAGCCGTGCGCCTCCAAGTCCGACTCGAGGAATACACCCATGTTCGAAGTGCGTGATTTCTCGCGGAGGGTGAATCACAGCGGCTCGCAAGGCAGATCGCAGCAGAGCAATCCGTTCGCTCCAACCAGCAAGGCGGCGGTGCTAACCTGGACGAGGACGACCTGGGTGGCTCGAGCCGCCCGTCCTCGCCGCAGCAAGGCAGCACCAGTCGCGGCAGTGGCAACACGGGACAGCAAAGCCGCTGAGCCTTCGCACCTATCTCGATCAGGACCGCCCCTTTTCCATGGCGGAAGCCGAAACGCAGTTCATGTGCTCATACGACGAGAGCCACGACAGCGACAGGTGGGTACCAGCTAGAAGTTCGTGAGCGCTACAGGCGCTTCACCCCCGGCAACGCGCAGGGCGCCCAGCCCTTCAGTCCGATGACAGGCTCGACGGGGCATCGCCCTTGCTCCAGGATGCTGGCAGCTCGCGCTTCGCGAGACGACAACCAACCTAGGGACGACGCATATGAAGCACGCAATTCGAATGATGGCCGCGACACTCGCGGTTCTGAGCGCGATCGGCATGGCGCAGGCGCAAGGCAGTGGTGGCGCGGGTGGATCCGGCGGTGCCGGAGGCTCTTCCGGCGGCAGTGGCAGCGGCAGCGCGGGTACGAGCACCGGCGCGGGGCAGGGCGGCGCAGGATCGTCGCAGGGCGGCGCTAGCCCGACCAGCGGCACCAATAACGGCATGTCCTCCAGCAAGACCAGCAGCACGGCCAATACCGGCAATTCAGCGGACACCGGCAGTGCGAGGACCTCGCATTCTGCAATGGGTTCAACCAGCAAGAAATCGACCAGCAAGTCGAAAAACAAAGCCAACACCAAGACGCCGAGCCCTTCGTCCTCGGGCGCCGTTCCCGGCCAGATGGGTAACGGCAACTAAGTTCTCTGCGACTGCAAGCCGCCGCGATCATGTGACGGCGGCTTCTTTCATGAAGGCGGTCGGTGCTTCTTGCCGACGTCGCGTCCATCCTACTCATTCCCCACGACCGCCGCATTCCTAGTGCAACTGCGCTCGGAGAAAGCCGGCGTCGATGACGTCGCAGTGCGCCAACCTTCAACGAACCGGACGGCATCTTGTCGTGACCGAACTCGCACGGCATTGGGGCAATGCTTCCGCTGCCGCGTCACGCCTTTGGATACAACGAGTTGGAGCTTCGCGGTGCTTGTTCGAATCTTCTACGTCAGCGAGATTTCGCCTGGATGCACTGAACTCGATGTTCAGGTCCTGCTCGGGCAGGCGCAAGTCCGCAACCGTCGGCTCGACGTCACCGGCATGCTCGCGAAAAGCGACGATCACTTCTGCCAAGTGCTCGAAGGACGCCCCGATGCAGTCGATCAAGTGATGGATCGAGTGCGACGTGACCGACGCACACGCGCATTCGAGTGCTGCTCGAGCA